>Ga0164318_10000469_pt1 | contig 30900 bp, 20 predicted proteins | sample GuaBasSedimGuay9_FD_113734 | JGI IMG/M metagenome (GOLD analysis project Ga0164318, IMG submission 113734) | Subseafloor sediment microbial communities from Guaymas Basin, Gulf of California, Mexico - Guay9, Core 4571-4, 0-3 cm | ecosystem: Environmental > Aquatic > Marine > Hydrothermal vents...
CTCTACTGGTATTGAGAATGTAGAAGATTTATTGTCAGATTTGGAATATGCTCTCGGTGTTTTTGTTTAGCCCGCATTTCTCACGGGCCTTCGTGGCAAGGCGGCGTAAAGCCACAGTAGGCTGCCCGTGAAAGATGCGGGTTAACTCATGACACCTGCGTCCATCTCCAAAGGAGGACATTCCGGGATGAAAAGAACGATCCTTCAAATAGTGCTTCTCTGCGTGCTGATCTCCGCGGTCTCAGGGGGATATTTTCTTGTCAGGCATGTGCTTGAACTTCCCTTCAGGGCAACCAATGATGCCTTCCACAAGGAGAACTTTCCTGTGAATCTGGATTTCATGATCCCGGCGGGCGTTTACATCGATGAAAAAATGACCATCAAAGAGGTCTTGAATATCCGTCTAAAGAAAAAGGCGGGAACGTACGAAACGGTTATGAAAAGTCTCGAAGAAGTGATTCCTCAGAAATACCTGTACGTCGGAGACACAATGCTATTTCTCTTCTGGACGTTCCTCTACCTGACCTTCTTGCGGGTCTTCACCTTTGCGGGATATGGCCGGGCCTTACGGGTGAGTCTCCTGCTCGGGGGGTTGACCTATTATTTCATGCCGGACTTTTCTCCGGGGAAGATCGATGACGTTATTTTTGTGTGCCTGGCGCTCCTGATTATGACAATTCGGGCATATCTGGCTTCCAAAAAAAAAAGAACACAGTGATCCCTCACCGCTCTCCGCTCTTCCAGATCTGGTATCTTTTCATATAATCAGCAGCTGTTTTCGCGGGATCAAGATGCAGGCATTTTGCATAACTAACCACAAAGCCCCTGACATAGGTTTCCGGGGGCAGTGATCCAAATTCTTCGTTTTCAATGTATTCCAGGTAATGATTTTTCCCCACCTTGAAATGCTTCCGGGTTTATAGTATCTTCTGTTCATCCACACCATTTGCAATTTATCATTCCCGGAGACAAAGGAGCAAGGAATTTCTTGAGCGTGTCATGTTTCGCGAAGCTGGAAGGCGATGCCGGTACTGACCACTCATGAAGGACAATGAAAGAATTTGATATTTCCCGAATCCCTCTTGAAGGTACCCATCTGGTGGAAGCCAATGCCGGTACCGGGAAAACATATGCCCTTTCCGGCCTCTTCCTGCGGCTGATCCTTGAAAAGGACCTTTCCCCGGCCGAAATAGTCGTGGTGACCTATACCCGTGCTGCAACCCAGGAACTGCGGGAAAGGATCAGGCGAATGATAAGCCACGCCCTCGATTTCATTTCCAGTGACAACCCTGCAGAACCTTTTGTTGAACGTGTCATCAACGGACAAGGGGACCGGGAGCGGTCCCTGGAGGCCCTGACCCGTGCGCTCAGGAATCTGGACGAGGCTGCAATCTTTACGATCCATGGGTTTTGCCAGCGTCTCTTGCAGGAACACGCCTTTGAAAGCGGCTCCCTGTTTGATGTGGAACTGACAACTCGGGAAGAGGAACTTGACCGGGAAATCATAGAAGATTTCTGGCGGACCCACATCTGCACAGAAGAACCGGAATTCGTCTATTACCTCATTTCAAGGAACTGGAGCACGGAATATCTCTTGAGGACCCTGGGGCCAGGTCTGAAGCGGAGTGAAATCAATATTATTCCAGTAATGAAATCGTCACGCCTTCTTACCTTAGGGCGGTACAGAAAAGCACTTCATCTCCTCCAGGAGACTTGGCCCGATGCAAGAGATGAGGTGCGCGCGATGCTCATGGATCCTGGCATTAGCGGCAATGTTTTCGGAGGCACAACACCCAAAGAGGGAAAGCCGTCTCCAAGGGAGCTGAAGATCGGGACCCTTGTGGGGGCGGTGAATCAATTTCTCAATGCTCGCCATCCGAAATTTCCTCCGATCCCGGAGATTGAAAAGCTCACCCCGGGTAAACTGGCCGCCTCCATGAAAAAGGGATATGATCCCCCAGAACATGATGTTTTTGAGTGTTGCGGACGGTTGTGGGAAGAGAAAGATGTCCTGGCAAGGGAGATGGATAATAAACTGATTTTCCTGAAGGGCAGGCTTTTTCACTATATCCGGGAAGAACGGGCGAAACGCAAGACGTCTAAGAATATCCGGACATATCAGGATTTGCTCACGGATTCCCTTTCCGCACTATCAAAAAGCGGAAAAGACAGGTTTATCACTGCCGCCCGTTTCAACTATCGGGCTGCGCTCATTGATGAATTCCAGGACACGGACCCGATCCAGTACCGGATTTTCCACACGCTATTCAGCAGGAGCGAGGTGCCGCTTTTTTTTATCGGAGATCCGAAGCAGGCCATTTACGGATTCAGGGGCGCCGATGTGGCCACCTATATGAAGGCTGCAAAGTCTATTCCCGACACCTGTACGCTGCGAACAAACTGGCGCTCTGATCCGGACCTGGTAGAGGCGGTAAACACACTTTTTTCCGGGATTGAGCGCCCCTTTGTCTACCAGGAGATCGGATACGCGCCTTCCGAGGCTGCCACAGAAAAGACGCGGAGGACGTTGCAAATCGAAGAAAACGGTGGCGCACCCCTCAGGATCTGCCTGCTTCACCACCCCGAGGGCGATGACCCTTCCGTTCCCCTTGCAAAGAAAAGGGCCTGGCCATCCATTTTGCAGTTCGTGGCAGGAGAGGCGGCACGCCTGGTCAACCTGGGGAGGGCCGGAAAGGCACTGCTGGGAGATGAACCATTGTCCGAGCGGGATATGGCGGTTCTCGTGCGAACAAACAGGGAAGCCAGGATGGTGCAGGATGCGCTCAGGCAGGTCGATATCCCCAGCGTTCTCTATAATGCGGGTGATATTTTCGAAACCAGGGAGGCCCGAGAAATGGGCATGATCCTGCAGGCCATTGCGGAACCGAGGCGGGAGGGATTGATAAAAGCAGCTCTGGCAACTGATGTGCTGGGCATGAGCGGGGAGGAGATAGAGACATTTTCTGAACAGGAAGATGCATGGGAGCGGCGTATTTTTGACTTCTGGGAATATCAAGGGATTTGGGAAGAACGAGGTTTTGTCCCCATGTTCCGGCAGTTTCTCAGCAGGGAAAAGGTCCGCCTGCGCCTCCTGGCCTTTCCCGATGGGGAACGAAGGCTTACAAATATTCTGCACCTGGGGGAGACGCTTCATCGCGCTGCGTTGGAGGAAAAACTGGGTCCGAACGGACTTGTAAAATGGCTTTTCCAGAGGATTGAGAATCCTTCTCAGGGTGGTGATGAACAACTCCTGAGGCTCGAAACAGATGAAGAAGCCGTAAGAATTGTCACCATTCACAAGAGCAAGGGCCTTGAATATCCGGTGGTGTTCTGTCCTTCCCTTTGGAACGGGGGCCGGGGCTTGCAAAACGAGGTCATTTACCATGACCCCGACAAGGAAATGCAACTGACCATGGACCTGGGATCCAGGGAGCAGGAAAACCACGCGGCAATGGCCAGGGAAGAGTTGCTGGCTGAGGATCTCCGGCTTCTCTATGTGGCCCTGACCAGGGCTCAACATCGCTGTTATGTGATTTGGGGCAGGATCAAGGATGCAGAGAGTTCCGCCTTGGCCTATGTCCTCCACGGACGTCATTGCGCAGACAGGAAAAGGGCGGTTGAAGCGCCGCCTAAGGGTGTTCAGCCCGGACCCTGGGAGAACATTGAAGATGGCCTTTCCCGCCTTGAAAAAGATGCAGGTGGAACCATTGAAGTTGAGCCCCTGAGGATTTCCACGTGGTCTGTGCCCGCCAAGACCTTCGGTCAAGAGCCCTTTCTCCGGGGACGCTTTTTTGAAACACAAATACCCAGGGATTGGAAAATCTCCAGTTTTTCTTCTCTTTCTTCGGGGCAGAAATTGGATGCCGACGTGCCGGACTACGATGTTTCCCTTTCCCAGGAACCATCGGAAGGTGGGGAGGTAGCCGAAACAGGATCTGAGCCGGCCTTTGGTATTTTCGCCTTTCCAAAAGGGGCCCGTGCGGGAACGTGCCTTCATGATATCCTGGAGCATATTGATTTTACTGAACAAGATGGCGAGGCTGCCAGGGGCCTTGTAACGGAAAAACTTGTTAGTTACGGCTTTGAAGACAAATGGGCGGATACCGTATACGAAATGGTGCAAAAGGTTCTTTCCATGCCGCTTGATCCTGCAGATCCTGGCCTTGAACTCAGGAAGATCGGCGCAAAAGACAGGCTCCATGAACTGGAATTTGTTTTTCCTCTCAAGAGCATCGTTCCAAATGTTTTGAAAAGATTGTTTGCTGCCCACGGCGGCCCGGGGCTTGATGGCGAGGTGCCGGAACAGATTGGGCGCCTTGGTTTTTCTCGGGTCAGAGGATTTCTGAAGGGCTTTATAGATCTGGTATTCCAGTGGAGAGGTAGATTTTACCTGGTGGACTGGAAATCCAATTTTCTGGGTCCCAGGATCGAGGATTATGGAGTGAATTGTCTCAAACGGGCCATGGGAGAGGGGCACTACTATCTCCAGTATCATCTCTATGCACTTGCCCTTGACCGGTATCTCGAGACGCATCTCCCGGGCTACCGCTATGAGGACTCATTTGGCGGGATATTCTATCTGTTCCTCAGGGGAGTGGATCCCGAACGGGGAGGAGATTTCGGAATCTTCCGGGACACGCCGAAAAAGGACCTTATCAACGCTATGGCAGAGGCGTTGATCGGATAATTTTGACAACATTACAGGTCAAACAAGAGAGGCTGCGTCGCAATGCACCCAGAAGATACAGACCTTTTTTCGGAGATGGATCTTCAGTTCGCCCGTTTCATGGCGAAGATCTCCAGCCGTCCTCACGACGCCCTTTCCCTGGCTGCAGCCATGGTGAGCAGGGCAACGGGAAACGGCCACGTGTGTCTTGATCTCAAAGCCGTCGCAGGTCAGCCCCTGGACCTTGAGGGTGATCACGGCAATGGATTCGTCTGCCCGGGGCTTTCTCCCTGGGTGAAAAGCCTCAGGAGCTCAGGTGTGGTGGGCCTGCCGGGTGACGAAATGCCTTTGATTCTTGATGAGAATCATCGGCTCTACCTTTTCCGGTACTGGGAATACGAATTTCTGCTGGCGAAGAGAATAAATGACTTGGTGAAAACCAGCGACAACTACGGCGATGAGGTACTCCTGAAAAAAGGGCTCGGCGGGTTTTTCGATGGAGCGGACAGGCCCGGACCCGACTGGCAGGAAGTGGCCTGTTTTGCCGGGGCAACCAGACGCCTGTGTGTTGTCTCCGGAGGACCAGGGACGGGCAAGAGCACCGTTGTTTCAAGAATACTTGCCCTTATTGCCCTCCAGCAGGTCGAGAATCCCCCGCAAATGGCCCTTGTCGCACCGACGGGCAAGGCCGCGCAGCGGCTCCAGGAAGCCGTTCGAACCGCTGTGGAAGATCCGCGCTTCCCTGAATCGGTTCGAGAAAAAATTCCTTTGGAAGCATCCACCATCCATCGCCTCCTCGGGCCTGTTTCAGGTTCCCCTTTTTTCTGGCATCATGCGGAGAACCCTCTTGTTGTGGACGGAGTGATAGTGGATGAGGCATCCATGGTGGATCTGCCCCTCATGTCAAAGCTTGTTCAGGCGCTTCCTGCCCACGCGAGGCTGATCCTGCTCGGCGACCAGGATCAGCTTGCCTCGGTGGAGGCCGGGGCAATATTGGGCGACATCTGCGACCGGGGTATTCCCCATAGCCACTCCAGGGAGTTTTCCGCACGGTACAGGAAGATCACAGGCAGGAATCTTCCCGGGGGACCGGGCCCCGCTATCCAGGACTCTCTTGTCCGCCTGGAAAAGAATTATCGTTTCGGAGAGGAAAGCGGCATCAAGGGCGTCAGCACGGCCGTAAACCTGGGAAAAGGGCAAGACGCTCTCAACATCCTCAAAAAAAAGTCCGTGGAAGATGTCTTGTGGGTGAGCCTGCCCGATCCTGCTGCACTGCCGGGCGCTTTGAAAAACAGGGTGCTCTCGGGATATCGACCCTATCTGGAGACAGATGATCCTGAAGAAGCCTTTCATGCACTGGAACGCTTTCGGATCATGTGTGCGCTTCGCAAAGGACCGTATGGCGTTGTGTCTCTGAACAATGTTGTGGAGAAAATCCTGCGACAAGAGAACCTGATAAGCCCGGAAGACCGCTGGTATCCGGGAAGGCCCATCCTCGTCACACGGAATGACTACACTCTGGGACTCTTCAACGGTGATGTGGGACTTGTTCTGCCTGATCCGAATACAGGCGAAGAACCCCGTGCCTTTTTCAGAAAACAGGATGGTACGTTCCGGAAGATTCACCCTGCAAGACTGCCGGAGCATGAAACCGTGTTTGCAATGACCGTGCACAAGAGTCAGGGATCGGAATTTGATGAAGTGGTCCTGATTTTGCCGGATCAACCTTCAGCCGTTCTGACCCGCGAACTTATTTACACAGGGCTGACGCGAGCACGGAAGAAAGGGGAGATCTGGGGCCGGGAGGAAGTCTTTTTGGACGGGGTGAGCAGACGCATTGAACGATCATCCGGACTCAGGGAAGCCCTCTGGGGAAAGTAGGCCCGGTTTTTTTTGCGAAGTCATCAATATTTCTCCCCGAATTTGAACCATTTTGTGCTATAGATACACTGACTACCGCGTCGGCATCATAACCTTTCTTTCCACCCCAAAACGATGAAAGGAGGCCCTCCATGTCACGCAAACCCTGGGAAAGCCCAAAATGGCCCGAAAAGGTCCCTCACGAGATTGCGGGATACGAAAAACCGCTTTTTTCTCTCCTCGATGACACTGCCCGTGAATTCCCAAACGCCACCTATACCATCTTCGCGGATGTAGGAAGGACTTATGCCCAGGTCAAAGACACGGTGGACCGGATCGCCAACTTTCTTGCCTCCCGGGGGATTCAAAAAGGCGACCGGGTGGCCATCTTTCTTCCCAACCTACCCCATTACCCGGAGATCTTCTTCGGGATTCTGAAGGCGGGCGGGGTTTGTGTCACCTGCAACCCCCTCTACAAGGCATCCGAGCTTAACTACCAGCTCAAGGATTCCGGCTCCAGGGTTGTGTTCGTCATGGACCATCCTCAATTTTATGCCACTGCCGTCGAAGCGATCCGGGATACGGATGTGGAAACGGTGGTGATCTGCAATGTGAAGTCCTATCTCCCGTGGCTCAAGGGGGCCCTCGGGTCGCTCCTTGGGAAGATCCCCAAAGCCGATCACCATGAACAGGGACACATCCTGTTTGACCAAGCTGTCAAATCCGCACGGCCTGAGCCGCCTGGTTTTGAAGTTGACCCGGTCAAGGATATCGCAAACATTCTTTACACCGGGGGGACCACCGGGGTACCCAAAGGAGCCTGTCTCAGTCACGCTAATCTGGTCTCCAATGTCATGACCGCTCAGGAATGGACCTGGGTGGAACCGGAACCGGGGGAACCCAAGGTGCAGATGGCCCGGGGAGGGGAGCACACCTTCCTCGGCGTGCTTCCGTGGTATCACAGCTTCGGTCTCACCCTGGTCATGCTGTGGAGCTGTTACATCGGGTCGAGGGTAGTCTGTATCCCGGACCCGCGGGCCGGGGACCCACCCTTTACCGAGGTGCTCAAGGCGGTTGAAAAAAATAAGGTCACCATTCTGACAGCCGTGCCCACCATTTACTCCGCCTTTGTGAACCATCCCCTGCTCAGCAGTTTTGATCTTTCTTCCATCACCGGCTGCGGGTCCGGTGCCGCCCCACTGCCGGTGGAAGTGATCAAGCAGTTTGAAGAGAAGACAGGCGCGGTCATATTCGAGGGATACGGTATGACCGAGACGTCGCCTGTTATCACGCTGAACCCTACGAACAGAGAACAGCGGAAGGTGGGGTCTGTGGGTCTTCCGTTCCCCGGTACCGACATCAAGATCGTGGACCTGGACACAGGCATCCAGGAACTGCCGGACGGGGAAGACGGAGAGATCGCTGCGTCCGGCCCGCAGGTCATGCTCGGTTACTGGAACAAACCCGAGGCCAACAAAGAGGTTTTCCGGGAAATCGAGGGGAAAAGATATCTCTTGACCGGAGATATCGGCCATTTTGACGAGGAAGGGTTTCTGGTCATCACGGACCGGAAGAAAGATCTCATCCTGGTGGGCGGATTCAATGCCTACCCGAAGGAGATAGAAGAAGTCCTTTACATGCACCCCAAGGTGGCCCTTGCGGCGGTAGTGGGGGTGCCAGACGAAAAATCCGGTGAAGCGGTAAAGGCTTTTGTCCAGCTCAAACCAGGCCAAGAAGCAACGGAGCAGGAGATCCTCGATTTCTGCAAGGACAAGATGGCCGGGTACAAGCGGCCCAAGGCAATAGAGTTCCGAGATGAGCTCCCCACGTCGGTGGTGGGGAAGGTCCTGCGCAGGGTCCTCAGGGACGAGGAAAGGGAAAAACACCAGAAATGATAAACAGGAAGAAATCGGACTTCCTGTTGTGGCCGCCGCTCCTGAAGGGCACCCTTGTCCGACGATACAAGCGTTTTATTGCAGATGTGCGGCTCCGAAACGGTCATGTGGTAACTGCCCACTGCCCCAATTCCGGGAGTATGGAAGCGTGTTCGGAGCCCGGTCGGCCCGTCTATCTCTCCCGTCATCACGATGATCCAAAACGTCGGCTCAAGTATAGCTTGGAAATCATTGACATGCCCACATCGGCTTCCCCACCTTTTATGAAAAGAGCGAAATGAGGCTATACCATGCTGTTTGACAGACACCAGAGCGTGAAAAGTGTCTTAAGACGCTACCGCCTGGATGAGCGAATCCTCACACTGCTCGTTGCTGCCCTTATCGGTTTCCTCAGTGGTTACGGGGCGGTGCTCTTTCGCCTTATGATAAAAGTGGCACAATATGCCTTTTACCGAAACACCAGCGATATTCTTACTTTTTCTCACACCCTGCCGCCCTACATGATCATCGGCATTCCCTGCCTCGGGGGGTTGCTGGTGGGCATCATCGTAAGTTTCGGGGCCAGCGAAGCAAAAGGGCACGGCGTCCCGGAAGTCATGGAAGCGGTCGCCTTGCGCAGCGGCAGGATCAGAAAACGGGTTGCTGCCGCGAAGATCATGGCCTCCGCCATCTGTATCGGATCCGGCGGCTCAGTGGGAAGGGAAGGCCCTATCGTGCAGATTGGGTCTTCGCTGGCTTCTACTGTCTCCCAGCTCTTCAATGTCTCCCGCATGCAGCAGAAAACCATGGTGGGATGCGGTGCCGCGGCGGGTATTGCGGCGACCTTCAACGCCCCCATTGCAGGCGTCCTGTTCGCTCTGGAAGTTCTTCTCGGCGATTTCGGCATTGCATCCTTTTCCCCGGTTGTCCTTTCTTCCGTGACCGCCACAACGATTTCAAGGCATTATTTCGGGGATTTTCCGGCATTCACCATTCCTACCTATCACCTGGAGACCTTGTGGGAGTTCGCCATCTATCCCTTTCTGGGTCTTTTTGCCGGTCTCATAGCCGTGCTGTTTATTGTGACCCTTTACGGGACGGAGGATCTCTTCGATGCCATTCCGATTCCCCAGTGGCTGAAACCGGCCATAGGAGGGCTCTTGCTCGGGGTCATGCTCATCAAATTTCCGCATGTGTTCGGAGTGGGCTACGGCGCCATCAACGAGGCACTTTTCAACAGGCTTTCAGGGATGTTCCTCATCTCTCTCGTGTTTCTCAAGATCGCGGCCACATCCATCACCCTGGGATCCGGCGGGTCAGGAGGGATTTTTGCGCCTTCCCTTTTTATTGGCGCCATGGCAGGGGGCTTTTTCGGGTGGATCGCCAACATCCTCTTTCCCACTTTAACCGCCTCCCCTGCGGCCTACGCCCTCGTGGGAATGGGAGCAGTGGTAGCGGGGACGACCCATGCACCTATCACCGCCATTATCATTATCTTTGAACTGAGCGGCAATTACAAGATCATCCTCCCCATGATGATTACCTGCATCTTGAGCACAATCCTGGCATCCTCCATCAAGAAAGGGTCCATCTATACCATCAAGCTGCTGCGCAGGGACGTGGATATCTCCGGAGGCATGGAGCAGAATATCCTGCGCTCAATGGAAGTGGGCCGATTCATGACGGAAGACCCGCCAACCGTCCCCGAAGGGATGAACCTCCTGGATCTCATAAGTACCTTCAAGAAGGAGGATGTTTCCTATCTCCACATGGTCGATGACAAGGGCGATTTGACCGGGATCATCTCCTTCAGGGACATCCGGCCTTTGTTCCAGGAACAGGATCTCCACTTCCTGGTGGTGGCAAAGGATGTGGCGACAAGCGAACTCAAGACCGTCAGGGCCAATGACAGTATCTTGAAGGCACTGAAAACAATGAGCGACCTGGGGATCTCCCAGCTCCCCGTGGTTGGTGGGGAAGACGGGAAAAAGGTGATTGGCACCCTCAGGGACAAGGACGTCATCGCCGCCTATGACAAGGCCATCATCCGCAAAGAAATCGAAACCGGGTAGGTCTCGGGCCATTTCATCCCTTTTCACCCGCAGAGGCGGAGTTCACGGCCCGTGAGCCGCAGTTGGTGATTGTCGGTTACTTCAGCGAACTGACACACTACCTTTTTCATGCCCTTGGCGGTGAGCTTCCACCAGGCGTCCATCACATCAAAAGACGTGGAAGACCCGACCACGGTTTCCACCCTGTCCGCGTCGATTTGCAGCTTGCCCGCCGCTTCGATGACGTCAAACTCAGCCTCATTCGCGCTCGCGCCCGACACATACACAATAACCCCTGTTTTCATCTCTTATTCCTCCCTTTCTTGTACTCTCTTTTCCCATGTACAAAAAAAATCCCCGGACCGAAAAATCGATCCGGGGACAGCCCTTTTTTATCCGCTAGATCTCTCTGGCACTATCCCTGTCCGCGAGGAATATGCCGCACGTTCAGGCAGGTCTTCTGACTTCCCTCCCCTTTCAGCGACCTTCCCGCCGGGCAGTCAATGAGAGTTGAGTGCCTGACAGTGGTATGCAAAGTCTGAAAGAGTTCTTTTTGCCGAATCCAGCGGCAAAAAGAAGGGTTACAGCGGCGGGCCCGTCCCCGACTCTCACGGGGTTCCCTGTTCGGCTCGTTTGGGAGCACCTGAACGATACCCTGATTGTTTACTGGAGGAGCGGGAAAGAGTCAAGGCAAAAATCGAGCTGTTGACATATGGCTATGGATGGTGTTTTGTAGTGCCATGAAATTCATCGCTGATCTCCACATCCATTCCCGCTATTCAAGGGCTACTTCAAAGGCCCTTGATCCTGAGCTTCTCTTTTTCTGGGGGCGCAAAAAAGGGATCTCCGTGGTCGGCACCGGTGATTTTACCCATCCCGCATGGGTAAAGGAACTGGGGGAGAAACTGGTGGAGGCGGAGGAAGGGCTCTTCCGTCTTAATGGTGAGCTCGAAAAGAAGGCGGAGGCGGCTCTGCCGAAGCGTTGTGCGGGCACAACCCGTTTTCTGCTCACCGGGGAAATCAGCTGTATATACAAGAAGAACGGTAGGACCAGGAAGGTGCACCACCTGATTCTCATGCCTGACATGGCCTCGGTGGAGCGTTTCCAGAAACGGTTGGACAAGATAGGCAACATCACTTCCGACGGACGGCCCATCCTGGGGCTGGACTCCCATGACCTCCTCGAAGAGACGCTGGAGGCAAGCGACCGGGCTTTTTTTATCCCGGCCCATGTGTGGACTCCCTGGTTTTCCCTGTTCGGGTCCAAATCAGGGTTCGATGCCATCGAGGAGTGCTTCGAAGACCTGACCCCCCACATCCACTGCCTGGAAACGGGCCTGTCTTCAGATCCTGGCATGAACAGGCTCATCTCGGCCCTGGACAAGTATCTGCTGGTCTCGAATTCTGATGCCCACTCCGCTTCAAAACTGGGACGCGAGGCAAATCTCTTTGATACCACCCTGGATTACCCCCATATGGTAAAGGCCATGACGGAAGGGAACGGGTTCCTGGGCACAGTCGAATTTTACCCCGAGGAGGGAAAATATCACCTGGACGGGCACCGCAAATGCCAGGTCAGGTGCAATCCCAGGGAAACCAGGGAGCACGGAGGAATTTGCCCGGTCTGCGGCAAACCAATGACCGTGGGTGTCCTCAACCGGATATATGACCTGGCGGACCGGGAATCTCCTGTCATCACCAAAGATGTCCACAGCCTGATCCCCCTGACGGAGATCCTCTCCGAGCTGCTTGACTGCGGCCCTGCCACCAAGAAGGTCATGAGCCGGTACGAAGTGCTGCTCCAGGACCTTGGCCCTGAACTGCATATCCTGATGGAAACGCCCATTGCAGAGATTGAAAAGAATGGAGGAGGATTGCTTGCCGAGGCCGTCAGGAGGATGCGGGAAGGAAAGGTGATACGGGAGGCCGGGTACGACGGGGAATACGGCCGTATTCATCTTTTTTCTCCATCTGAAAAAGACGCCTTCGCAGGTCAGCTGGCCTTTTTCCTTTCCCCTGAACAACCGAAAAAAAGAGAACAGACTCGAAAGATCATCAATAAGAAGAAAAAGACCACAAAGCAGGGCCGTTCTGCGCCTGAAACGCCGACTCCCGAATCTGATCCAATCCTCGGTCCCCTGAATAACGCCCAGCGGGAAGCCGTTGTTCACACCGGTGGACACCTTCTTGTGGTGGCAGGACCGGGCACGGGCAAGACCCTCACCCTGACGCATCGGATGGCCTACCTGATCCGCTCAGGCCTGGCCACGTCGGAACAGATCCTGGGCCTCACCTTTACCCGGAAGGCCGCGCGGGAAATGGAGGAAAGGATCGCTTTCCTCCTGCAGGGAAGCCCGGTATTGATTCCCCGCATTACTACTTTCCACGGTTTCTGCAGAGAGGTGCTCAGAGAGGAAGGCTCCAGGATCGGCCTTCCCCCCGACTTTTCCATATGCTCGGAAGCGGACAGGGAGGCTCTTGCCGAGGAGATCGTTTCGGAAGCAAACGAGCGGAGAAGCAGTGCAAAGACATTGCTGAAGCGACTTCCCCTCCTCAAAAGAGAGACTTTTTCTCATGGGGATCCGGGGAATCAACAGGATGCAACGGCCTCTCTCTTTCTCGCATACCAGGAAAAACTGAAGGATCATTGCATGCTGGACCTGGATGACCTGGAAGTGGAAGCATCCAGGATTCTGGGCCGATTTCCCGATGTGGCGAACAAATACGGAGGGAGGTATCCCGAAATATTTGTGGATGAATACCAGGATACCAACCGGACCCAGGTGAACATTCTGAAGGCCCTTGTACAGGGCGGCGGAGCCAGAATCTTTGCCATTGGGGACCCTGACCAGGCCATTTACGGGTTCCGGGGGGCCGAAGTGGAACATTTTTTTCGGTTCCGGGATGATTTTCCAGGGACACGGGGGATAACCCTCACCAGGAATTACCGGTCCGGCAGCAGTATCCTGGAAGCGGCGGCTGCCGTGATGGAAAAGGAAAAATGGTTGGAAGCGGCTGGCGGTAAGAAGGGATCCATATCAATTGCCCGGTGCCGCACCGAAAAGGAAGAAGCGGAAATGATTGTCGCTACCATTGAGAGACTGCTCGGGGGCACCACTTATTTCTCTCTTGACAGCGGCCGGGTCGCTTCCCATGAAGACGGAATGTCTTTGTCTTTCTGTGATATGGGGATCCTCTACCGCCTCAACGCCCAGGGGGACGCCCTTGAAGAAGCCATCTCCCGGGCAGGTATCCCGCTGGTACGTTCAGGGGAGGTCCCGCTCACCCGGGATGAATCGGTAGGTCTGATCTGGCGTTTTCTCCAAACGCTTCAATATCCGGGAGTGGACCATTATGCCGGGGCCTATACAGGCATGCTCCGGAAATTGGGCCTGGAGAATCCCGGGCCTTTGAAGGGCTTCACCCCAGGAGCAGGGTTATTTGTGCTCATCCAAGAGAGTATCAAACATCATTTTCCGGACACAATGTCCCTGAACGAAAAAGAGCCGCTTCGCCGACTCCTGGGATGGGCAGAAGGGTTTGAAGGAGGCCTCGGTGCTTTTCTGGACGCCCTTTCACTGGAGCGGGGAGTTGATCACCAGTGCCTCATGGGAGATCGGGTTGGACTCATGTCACTGCATGCGGCAAAAGGGCTCGAGTGGCCGGTGGTGTTCATTGCCGGTTGCGAGGATATGCTGCTCCCCTGCACGCTTTTTGGCGACCGGGATGATGCAGAGGAAAGGAGGCTTTTTTATGTGGGCATAACGCGCGCACGCTCGAAACTCATCCTTTCTCACACCCGCCGGAGAAGACTCAACGGCCGACTCCTGGAAATGACTCCTTCCCGATTCCTCGAAGCGCTTCCCCCGGACCTCTACCAGCCCCTCGAACGAGGCGAGTGGAAACCCAAGGCAAGATCCCACCAACAGCTCAACCTCTTTTAATCCGGATTGCCAGGATCGCTTTCCTCCCCTCGACCGGTTGAGCACGGGACTTGGCGGGCAACGCAGGAGCCATGAGGCTATCTACCACCACAGTAGATTGACCGTGAGAAATGGGGGGTATAACCTTCCATTAAGCTTCGTTCCGCCATGCAGAAGCTGGATGGTATCATTCCATTAAAATGTTTACAGCATATTCTTCTTCCGATAGGATTTTGAAAAAACTGAGCGTCATGACTCCCGTTTTATGACTTCATACCATTTGTACAACTTACCGGCGCTCGTGGCCGGGCGATTCTATTTGATCCGATAATTCGTGACATGTTGATCCAGTAACGGGAGTGGCGAACCACGAACCACAAAAGAACAGGATAAGGGGAAATCAATGGCTTCTTCCACGGAAGGACCTGAAGCAGAAGGAAAAAAGAGGCGAGAAGAGGAGAACGCCGACGAGAACGCCAACAGTCGTCTGGCCAGGCTTTCGCAAAACGGTCCAGATCAAATTTTCCCGCAGAGGCTGTTGAATCAGCAGCACAGTTTTGCCAGCCGTCTGATGCCCTCATGGATCTGATCAACGCTTGAATAGGAAAAGTTGAGGCGCATCTCGTTTGTCTTTCCTGTCCCCTCCGGGTAGAACTTGCTCCCGGGGATGAAGGCCACCTTTTGTTCAATGGCACGCTCGAAAAGCGCATCGGTATCAATCCCATCATCAAAACTGACCCAGATGAACATGCCCCCCTCAGGAACGGTCCATGACATGCCATCAGGCATATGTTGCTGAAGGGCCTCCAGCATGGCATCACGCCGGGGGCGGTAGAGACTGATGATCTTTTTGATATGCTCTCGCATCAGTCCTTTTTCAATGAACCGAGCCGTAACGCGCTGAGTCGCACAGTCAGGGCTCACGGTGGTCTTTTGAGCCCACTTGACCATGGGCCCGAGCATCTCCGGAGGGCCTGCTGCGAAACCCAGCCGCAGACCCGGTCCCAGGATCTTTGAAAAGGACTTGGCAATGGTCACCAGCTTTGGGTCATCGAACTCGGTCCTGGCCAATTCCCACAGGGTAATGATCCGCTTGCCCGAATAGCGGAGCTCACGATAGGGCTGATCTTCAAGGATGGGAATGTCAAAATTCTTGGCGATCTCGATGATCCTGCGCCTCCGGTCCAAATCCATGGTCTTTCCCGTGGGATTTTGAAATTCAGGGATAACATAGATGAATTTGACGGATTGTCCCTTCTCAAGCAGGTCCTCAAGAGTCTCTTGCAATCGATCCGGTATCATGCCCAGTTCGTCCATTTCCACGCCGATCATCCGTGCACCACAGGCCTCCATGGCGGCCAGAGAACCGGGAAACCCGGGGGCCTCGCAGACAACCACATCTCCAGGATCCACCAGGGTTCGGGTGAAATAATAGATGCCGTTGGTGGAGCCCACGGTGATCATGATCTCATCATCGGAAAGATAGGGGACTTCTTCAAAATTCTTGATGACTTCCTTGAAGACCCGGTCGCCGTCACTTGCCCCGTACTGGAGCACTTCATCGCCTTCTTCGCGGATAACCTTTGCAAAGAGTTGGGCGAGCAGGTCCTTTGGAAAGGTCTCCGGGCTGGGCAGTCCTCCGGCAAAAGAGATCATGCCCGGGACATCTTTGGTCACCTTCAGGATCTGGCGGATGAAGGAGTGTTTCATGGAAACGGTTGTCTTGGAGTACAACGCAGGTATCTTGTTGGTCATCTTGACCTCTTTTGATTTGTTGACAGGATTAACAGGATTGAGGGGTTTATTGATATTTCTTTGCCCTGTGCGTCTTGTCCATCCTGTCTGAAAGAAACTTAGCGGTGGAGATTCCACGCGCAGATAACATCAATGCCTGCCTTTGTCAGGGCGTCGGCCGTGGCATTCACGGCCTCATGCTTGTCCAGGTAGTTCTGCTCCATGGCATCCATGAGCCCCTGCTTGAGGATCTCTTCCTTGGGCATGAAATAGTCCAGGATATCGGAGGGGTGCTCCCGCGTCTTTTCCACCTCCTCATCGCCGCCTTCATGTTTGGCCGAGATATTGGGTACTGTTTTTGCGATTTCCACCAGCTCGTCACGTCGATTGTAGGGCTGGATGACAATGGATTTCCACGTCTCGGTGATATGGTGCTCAAAGCGCACCACATCCTCAAAACCTAAAGATTTTCGGATAAGGTGGCTCGCAAGAATGGTGTCATTGTTTACCGAGTTTGAAAAATTCAATCCGATAAGGCTTGTCGTTCCATCGTTTCGAGAGAAGAGCTTCGCGCCCGCCAGGGTCCACAGCACGGCAAACGGGTTGTCATTTCCCATATACACGGAGATCTTGAACTCGTTTTCAATCCCGAGCCTGTGAAGCATGTAGGCCAAGAAGACCGTTCCAGGATTGATATTCAGCACCTGGCGAATACCATATTCCGTGTAGTAATGGAGGTATTCATCCACCCACTTCAGGGGATGATCGTTGGGTTGCCCCACGCCCCCGAAGTAGCCGGTAATGGTTTCCGGTCCGCCCAGGTGGACATTTGAACCATCCGTCCCCTTGGTATCGAGGGTATCCACGTAGCTTGCTCCCACGATCTGCATGGCAGCAGCAACGGCCAGGATATCCCCGTGGTCATCCACCTGTTCCTGCATGTTGCGGACCCGGATATACCTCCCCGGCATGAGTTGCCGGCGTTCAAGGGCTCGCTTTGCCTGGACTATCAACCATGGAAAGAACTGGAGCGCTGATATTTCAAGGGTAACAGCCGTTTCTTTCCTGAATTGCGTGTTGTTGGCCTTTTCACCCAGGACCTTTTTTCGATACTCGGAGATAGAAACAAATGCCTTTTTGTCTCGCTGATCTTCCAGCCATTCAATATCGGCCAGGTATGGGGAATGCATCTCCTTCAACCGCCCCTTGAGATTATGGAGTTTGCGGGCTTCCGCGGCCTTTCTGTTGATTTCATCCGGGCCGCCGTATTTTTCCACGATCCTTATGAGTTCATTGATCAGTTCGTTCTGCGGATCGAGCAGGAATCGATTGATCTCCTCCAGCCGATCAGGTGTTATTTTCAAACGGTCTCGTAAGTCTGACATGGCGCTTCCTCCTATGTGTATTCCTTGACCAGTTCCATGAGTTTTTCCTCTTCGCCCTTCATCATGTGGTAGCAGTGTTCATCAGTAGGGAAGGATCCGTTCCGTACATCGCTCACATACGCCTTGAGGGCATTTGTTACCACTTCAGCCACATTGGCGTACTGTTTCACGAATTTGGGCGTAAACGCGGTAAATTGCCCGATAAGATCAGAGACAATCAGGAGCTGGCCATCGCACTCACCCCCCGCGCCGATGGAGAGAACCGGGATCTTGAGTTTTCGGGTGATGAATCCCGCCACTTCGGGCGGTACCGCTTCAATGAGGAGCATCTGGGCTCCCGCTTCTTCAATGGCCAGGGCGTCCTCGATAACCAACCTTGCTGATTCCACGGTCCTTCCCTGAGCCTTGTGCCCGCCGATCTGTCCGGAACTCTGCGGCGTAAGACCGATGTGGCCGATGACAACGATTCCCGCATCCAGGATTGCCCTGATCCTTGAAAGGACCCGCTTCCCCCCTTCCAGTTTGATGGCATCGACCCCGGCCTCCTTGAGAAAACGGATGGCGTTCCGGGCTGCCTCTGCGTCGGATACCTGGTAGCTTCCCAGGGGCATGTCACCCACCACATAGGTATTGGGAGCCGCGCGCCGGACCGCCTCGCTGTGGACGATGCACTGATCCATGGAGACGGGAACCGTGCTCTCGTAACCGTAGACACACATTCCCAGGGAGTCTCCCACGAGGATCATATCCATCCCGGCAGCCTCGGCAAACTGGGCGGTAGGGTAATCATACGAGGTGATCCAGGTGATCTTTTCCCCTTCCTGCTTCATCCTCATAAAATCATGAATCATGAGTTTTTTCTTTTGCATGGCTTTTCTCCTTATTCCTTTATGGTTGCATCAATGGGAACACCTTTATCAGCCTTTATTTCCGAGAAAATCACAAACGTCTCTGACTTACCGTACCCATCCAGGGCGGCTATTTCTGTCTTGACCAGTTTCCCCAGGTCTTCAAGATCCTTCACCGCCACGTGGAGCAGGTAATCGAACCGGCCGGTCAGGTGATAGCATGCCCGCACGCCGTGCAATTTTCTCACGCCGTCTTCAAACCGCCTGATGGTCTCCGCCTCGTGCCGCTGCATGGTCACCGATACAAAGGCCTGAATGGTCAATCCCAGTTTTTCAGGATCAAGGATGGCGCGATATCCCCTGATCAACCCCTGTTCTTCCAACCGCCGAACGCGTTCCAGCACTGTTGATTGGGCGACCTCCAGCTCGCGCGCCATGTCAACATTCTTAGCGCGGGCATTGTCCTGCAGAATAGTGAGAATCTGAATATCCAGCTTGTCGATAGCTCACCTCCCATGGAATGAAAAGCTCTCTGTTAATTATTCGAAAAGTTCTTGCAAATACGAAAGATTCTTTAATAAATAAGATAATATTCGAAGAAAATAGGGTTGTCAACTGTTAATACCGCGTTGGTGTGATCCGGCCGTCTCACATCATTCTTTGATTTTAAACTTGCCGCAAAGACAGGTGGAGGGAAATGTCTATCTTGGAGTGGGGTTTGTTTTTGGGTGGGGCGTAAAGCAAGTTTTGGGGGAAATCCGGGTTAGCTTCTTGTAGATTTTTTCTGTTTCCACTGAAGGGGGAATCTCGAGTTTTTGGGCAAAAGTGTCCGCTAAACGGCGGTACGTCTTGACCACATCGGCTTGACGTCCCAAAGCTCCATAGCAAAGCATCAGCCGCTGGTAAAAGACCTCTTCCAGACTGTTCGCCTCCAGCCCAGTTTCGTACCACTCGATCGCCTCTTGGTGTTTACTATCGTATTCCAGAATCCCTCCTAGGGCGATGAGCGCACTTTGGTATCTCAGGGCCAACCGCTCCCGCAGCAAGACCGCCCAGTGCTTCAGGGACTCATCCCACAGGAAAGGCCCTTTATAGAGCAAGAGGGCATCTTTATAGGAGGCCATCGCCTTTATTCGATCACCGTCTCTTAGCAGCATTTGCGCTTTTTCCAAAAGGTTTTCAAAGACCCATGTATCCACCCAGCAAAAATCCGGGTTTACGCTCAATCTCCCTTCCCTGAGAAGAACCATGTCTTTGCGGGGAAGGATCCCCCGAAGGCGGTTGAGGTTGGTGGAAAAAGCACTGTGGGCCGCGTCTCCTTCCGAGTCGGGCCAAAGATCATCCATTATTTTCTCCGTCTTGACTTCATTGCCGCCCCTGGAAATCAAGACCTTCAGAAGTTCCATAGGTCGGCCCTCAACCCTCTTTCCAAGATCCAAGGGGGCCCCATTTTTCCATATCTCAAAATGACCAAGAGTATATATCTTTAATGGCCATGGCCAGTTGTGCAGGGCGTACGGAGGATTTTCAAGGGAAAGATTCCAGGTGCATATAAGTTCTCGACAGTATTCGACTTCGATATTTTCCGCGAGGGCTTGGGCACACAATTTGGAAAGCATGCAAGGATGCCACCACCAGATTAGATTGTGAAAGGCGTGTTTTCGACCAAAACTCATGGCTACCCTGAGACTTTCCAGGTCTGCGGCACCTTCCTTCCGGTAGGTCAGCCAGGCCTTGCCTAGGAGACACATGAATTCTGTGACTGCGCTTCGTGTTTTCAGGGCAAGCGAATGCGCTGATGAGAGTTCTTCATCCGCTTCCTCAAAGTTTCCCTGATCGATCAGGATCATGGCGAACCCATATCTACAGACAATGACGGGAAAAACATATCCAGTCTCTTCCATTGCTTTAATGGCTGTACGCGCATGCTCAAGGGCCCTAGTAGTGTCCCCTTTAAGGAAGCGAAGAAGGGCCATGCAATGATGGAAAATGCCATAACCATGATATCGGGAGAGGTTCAAAATGGGTTGAAGGCGTTGCAGAAATTCCTCTGCTTTCTTGAAATCTCCAAGGATTAGTGCCACAAACACACCGTTGAGGAGAAACATCTGCTCCCAGGCGGCAATGCCGTTCTTTTTTATGATTTCCAGTGCTTCCAACACCTCCCGGAGGGTTGCATCGATCGGGATGCCATAGAAGATACGTGTGGAAATATCGAGCCATTTCAAATGGAGCATCGCCGGGAGGTGGGTCTTGTAGGCCTCCATGAGCCTTCCTGTTTCTTCCTTGAGGATTTCAGCCTTCGCAAAATCTCCAAGCCAGGAAAAATAGGTAATGGCCCAGCCGGCCGCCTCTCCCTGGAGCCGCAAATCTCCCCGTTCCTGAGAGAGGAGAAGGGCCTTGTCTATCCATATCGTCATATTGGGATGGTACGGGCGACAACATATCAAGGCGCTCATCATGTTTACGGCAACAGCGGCTTCAATTTCAGGGGATGGAAAAGGTTCTTCTCTTGAAAGGATCTCTTCCATGCGATCGATCCAGGAGTTCAGGATGCTGAAGTTGTTCCATTCGTATAGAGTGGTACTAATAATGCCCGTCCAGGCCAGGAACATCCCCCCACGATTATTTGACGCCTCAAATAGATGAAAAGCAGCCGCAAAGTATGTTCGTGCTTCGGCAGGAGTAGAATACCGACAACTCTCTCCAAGCCAAAAGATCACCCACGGGTTCTCATATAGGGTTTCCTGGGGGAGATGTTTTATCCATTTTTGCAGTGTCCCGTGCCTGCCTTGATCCAGGAGATCTCCAGCCTGTTTTTCAATAAGGTTCACAATGCCGTCAGTGTCCTGCGCCTGAACATACAGATCAGCCGCCTCCTCGAGGTAGTGGGAAGCTGACAAAATGCTTGCGGCCTTTTTCTGCAATTGCGTGAACTCATTTCGGTTTAGTATTTTCCTGGCCTTGGAAATAAGGAATTCTTGGAAGAGAGGGTGAAACTGATATACCGATTCCCGGGCTGGAAATTCTTCCACGAAGAGATTATTTCGTTCCAGAGAGGGCAGGACACTTGCGGCATCAACGTGACCATTGAGCTCTTTCGCCATATGGGCCGTCATTCTTGGAAGGAAGGATGATTTGATCAAGAATTTCTTTGTGGCAGGATCCAGTTCCCCGAAAACCTCGTCTGCGAAATAAAAAAAGATTTCCTGCGGCATCAAGGTCTCCAGAGATTTAGAGGAAAGGTGCCCCGATTTAAGGCTTTTGGCCATGAGGATCAAACCCGCTGCCCACCCTTTTGTCCTTTGAAATATCTCCTCCATCAGTTTATCGGGCAGGCGTTTTCCGCAGGCGTTTTCGGCGATTTGTTTTGATTCCGTGATAGTGAGTTTCAGGTCTTCTTGTCCGATGATCCTCAATCGATTATTGGCCCTCATTTGTGCAAACGGGGCAGGAGGATTGGCCCTGCTCAGAATCAGGATATGGAATTCAGAAGGGATCATCGAAATACCGGCTCGAAAGACCTTATGAAACGGTGACTCTGGAGATATCCAGTGGTAATCATCAAAAACGAAAAAGAAGGGCCTCGGCAATCCTTTGCATAGATGCTCGAAATAGCGCTTGGAAAATATTGTCGCATTTTGGAGGTACTCCGGGGTCAGGAGGGGAAGTGGAGGAAGTCCGGCCGGGGCGACATGTTTTGCGGCGCGTCCCAGGTAATAGAAAAAGGTGGCCAGATCCTCATCACCTTCGTCAAGAGCGTACCAGAGACAAGGGGTATGGAGCCGGGCAAGGTGCCCTGCCGCCAGGGTCGTCTTGCCTGATCCCGCCATCCCTGTGATCCAGGTGACGCTGTAATGTTCTCGCTTATCCAATTTCTGATAAAGCCGCTTGCGGGGAACAATGGGAGGAAGAGTTGGGAAAAGAATTTTCGTTGTTTCCGCCCGATCCGGTACCATTTTCAACACTCCGTTCGTCAATAAGAAAACACCAGTTCCCGCATGAAATATCCCCGAGACTTTGCGCCGTGCTCGATTTTCAAAATAGCCACGCCGGATGGGATGATTTGTCTCCATGGAAAGGAGCCAACGTGCCGTTTCCACAATCAAATACCTCAGACTATGACCATCTGTCAAACACATATTCCATGCTTCAGCGTGGTTTTGGAAATCCGGATAAGAAATGGATTTCAGTTTTATCCAAGAAAACCTATTGGTTATGATTTTTTGTCTCCCTGTGACATATTTGTGACCAGGTTCATGTTTAACTGATGCCTATGCTTAGTCCATGGATATTCACGCACTGTGGACCAAGGTTGCAACACCACCTGTCATGCAAGGAAAGCAATGGAAAGTTATCTCATACGTATATATCGCCGCGACCCTAAACACCCTGAAGCGATTGCGGGCACCGTCGGAAAAGTCGGCGCTGAAGAAACGCGTGCATTTATGAACCTCAACGAACTGGGAAAAATCATCATTGGGAAGAAAAAACAGGAAGGTGAAAAAGATGCCTACCAGAAAAAGGCCAAGGATTAGAAAACAGGAGGAGCAATGAAAGAATATCTAAAATCAGCATATCTCATGACCATTATAGGTCTAACTATCCTAACAGGCTTCTCTGTTGCAGCCCGGGCTGAACAAATGGCGACTTCTCCCTCCCCAGCGGAAAATCTCATCTTTATCCTGGATGCCTCAGGGTCCATGTGGGGGCAGGTTGAAGGGAAGGCCAAAATTGCCATTGCCAAGGAAGTCCTGACCGATCTCATAAGAGATCTCCCGGACAATGCGGTTGTCGGGTTGGTGGCCTACGGCCACCGTCGCAAGGGGGACTGCAATGATGTGGAGGAGCTGGTCCCATTCAGGGCAATAGACAAGAAACGTCTCATTCGAACCATCAAAAGCCTACGCCCCAAGGGTAAGACACCAATAAGCCGATCTGTACGATTGACTGCCGACCGTATCAAAGGTCAGGAAAATCAAACCACCATTATCCTCGTCTCCGACGGAAAAGAGACCTGTGACCCGGATCCTTGCAGGCTCGTCAAAAAACTGAAAGCCACGGGAATCAAATTCGTCATGCATGTGATCGGCTTTGACGTGACCCAGGAAGAACGTGTCCAGCTCGAATGCATGGCCAATGCCGGCGGTGGGCAATATTTTACTGCAGGCAATGCCGGCGAATTCCTGAATGCGGCTCGGGAAGTGGTAAAAAAATCTACGCTGCCCTTTGGTATCCTGAAGGTGCGAGTCAAAAAGAATGGAAAGCCTTTCCACACTTTTGTTATTGTCACCAACCGGGAAAGCGGCAAACGATGGAGCCCCGGAAGTTCATCCGGTAAGACAGGTATCGCTCTAATCCGACTCAGCCCGGGGCGCTATGATGTTGAACTGAAAGATACGGGGGTCAGTGGAGGCAAGGCACCTGTTGTTCATTTGAAAGATATCGTTATCGTGGCCGGAGAAACCGTCGAACGATCAGCTGATTTTTCTGGCGGGAGGCTGGTGATTACAACTCTCCTTAATGGAAAACCCTTTCCAACCACAATTTTTTACTATCGTCAAGGTGAAAAGAAACCTTTTCATAATGTCCAAACCCATCCAAGAACCGGTAAAACGTCGCGTAAGCTGCTCCTCGGTACCTACCGAATTGAGGTGCCGTGCTCCAGCATTGTGGGGAGGCCGACAGTTGTTTTTGAAAAGCTTGAAATTACACCGGGTGGAACGACTGATCGGACAGCGAACTTCTCTGCGGGAGAGGTCACTGTAGCAGCAACTTTGGATGGCAAGCCCTTCAACACACCCTTCGAGGTCTATGATAAGACCGGAAAGAAAATTTATGGGCAATGGACTCTGGGCCGGGTCAAAGGGCGGCGACTGGTTCGGCTTTCTGAAGGCACGTACACGGTCAAAGTGAAAAATATCAGGAATACGAAACAGTTCAGGATGTTCGAGAATCTCACCGTTACTGCGGGAGAAGAAAAGACCATAACGGCGGCCTTTTAATTTGGAAGACCGGTGTCCAAACAAACATCTGTAACAGCCACGGGGGTGAAGACAAGTCATCATGCATAAGAGAAATCTGCGAAAAACCAATGCCTCATTTCTCAATTTATTCATTCTGGTTATGATGATTCTGGTCGCTAGTGCCATTGCTCGAGGGGAAGAGCCAAAAAAAACCCTCCCAGTCGGCCTCTCCGTGGATGTGCGCTGGGAGATTGATGATGGGAAAAAGATCTGGAAGGGCTCTTTCAGAATGAACGCAAACACCACCCTGAACCTAGACCGAAGCGGCAGCGGCCTTGACCACAAGCCAAAGCTGACACCCTTTTCCCTAAAATACAGGGGGCGGACTTTTGGGGGCAGTTGCCAGTTTGAGGAAACCCTGATCCAGAAGGAACCCCAACCCTCCATTTGCCCCCCGCTTCTGGAACAATACAGCGGTTCAAGAAGCTTTTCCTATAGTCCACTGGAACAGTTTGACTGGATAAACTTGTTCCTGCGCAGGTTCGGTGTTCCTAAGGGCTTCATGCCCATGGGCATTCCCAATGCGTACTATGAGTTTTTTGCAGGGGGTATTACGGGGAAAATAGTTGTTCACGGCAGGAAAAGAAAAATAGTCAACGGAAAATGCACCTATGAGAAGGCCGAAAAAGAGATCGGGATGAATGAGATCGGGCTTCGATTCCCGATCCCTCAAAAGGGCCCCATGAAGGGCAAGCGGAGGTGGCGGGCCAAGCTTGATGGGCCGCCCAGGAATTTCAGCATCAAAATCTCCGAGATGGGAATGAAAAAGGAAAAGCGATTTCGCCCGGCAAGCGTCGCCACGGGTGGCAACGCCACCTACACGATTTCCTGGAGCTTCGAGGAAGTCTCTCCGGCTTTACAAATAAAGCGTTTACAAGAAGGTCAATGGGCCGATGTGACTGATGAAACGCAAACCGTTGTCGTAGGAGAACAAGTTCGTCTTAGGGCCTTTGCCATACCAGGTTCCGATGGATTACAAAAAGGCCGATGGACGATACCGGGAAAGACGGTAAAACAATTCATCGTAACCCATGAAAGAGAACAGATTGCAGGAAAGTCCATTTTTCTTAAGGATGAGGACCTCAAGAAGCCGGAAATCCTTTTTTACTGGTGGGATAAATCCAAGAAATCCTTTTCCGTGAAGTATAAGGCGACGGTTCAAGGAAAGAAAATGACGGGTGAGACCCGATTTGATGTAAAAGAGCCGAATATTAAGATCAAAACGGAAATACCGCCTGGGAAATGGATTGTCGCGAATACGCCATATTACGATCCCAAAGCTCAATCCTTAAAAGACTATGTCAATTTGATTTATGACCCTGAAGACAAGAGCAAGGATTTCTCAATTAGATTCAGCCATGATCCCTTGTCCGCCCAATTTCCGGGAGAAACGCAATACGTCCAAATTGTGCAGAAACTTTCTCAGAGAGAAAAATCGGACTACAGTTGCAAAGAAGGAGAGGATTACGGAGGGATCGATATGACCTACCCATACTCAAAAGACCCTGTAACTACCGACCGGCCAGGGCTTCCCATGCAATTCGACTGCCTCAAAAGAGACAAAAAGGGCGCATGTGTGAAGTGGGATTCCAACGCTGCCGCGGATTATAAATTGCAGTATGAAACCAAGATGAAGTTCGAAATGTTCTTGATGTTTAGGCCGGACAAACCGCAGTCCATTTTTGTTCCCCTGCGCGTGGTCAATTGGAACTGGATAGCGGATTGTCACCGAAAATATCCAAATGATCCTTGGAACTGGCAAGGCTGCAACATTACGGCAACCAGGGACCGGGAGGCGGAAAAATTCCCTGAGTGGGATCATGTGTCCCCAGAAGAAGTCCCGTTGAAACCCTGTAAGAGAAATCCACCAAAGGAGAAATGAGGAGGCAGGAAAATGGAGACGCCCTCGTTTACACCCCAGGAACCGAGGCCCGGACCCTCATATGAATCTGATGTTGATTCCATGGGAAGGCCGACAACTTCATCCCGTGCCAAAGCCAAATCCAGAAGAGATCTCGGGATCCTTACCCTGGCCATGTTCGCAAGCGGCATTTTCCTGCTGGCGTGGGGCGGGTATGAATTGAAAGGTGCACAAGAGAGCAGCAACTGGCCCAGCACCCAGGGGACCATCATCTCGTCTCGCGTCAGCAAACAAACCAGAAGGGACTCAAAAACTCGCCGTAACGTCATCACTTACTACCCGCGAGTACAGTTCAAGTATACGGTCAATGGGAGACCATATACCTCGAACCGGATCGAATTCGGCGGTACGTCCGGCGGCATGGAGCGTGTGGCAAAAAGGGTGGTGAATCGATATCCCTCAGGGAAGAAGGTGAACGTGTACTACAATCCCAAGGACCCTCAATACGCTATCCTTGAAGCCGGTTTCACCTGGTCGGGGCTTTTTATCTTCCTGGGTGGAATTGTCTTTTTTGCTGTGGGGATAATTTGCTTCAGGAGCTACCGGCGAAGCGGGAAACAACGGGGAGCATTCGGGCAGGATCAAATAGGATAAACGGAGGATACGGATGAATGCGGTGACTGTTCTTTTCGGATGCGGAGCAGGGGTTATGGCGTTGATCATGTTCCACCTGGCCAGAAAGGATTGGGTGAACCAAAAGCTCACGCGCGGGCTCACCCTGACCCAGATCAGGGATGTCCAACCGGGCCTTTGCACGGTGGAGGGAGTTGTTGAAAACGGGGATACTATACCGACGGCATATACCCAGACGCCGTCGGTCTGGCATCGGTGGGAGGCCACAGAGAGACGAAAACGGGAAAAAAGTGCCACATACTATGAGACATCTTTAGGGTCCGGTGAACAAAAATGCCCTTTTGTGTTGAGGGATAATTCAGGCACCATCAGCGTTACACCTGCGGGCGGTCGCACCGCTACCTATCCTCACCAGCGGATCCTGAAATCCCTGAGCGGAAAACGTACTTCCTTACGCGACCGGATGAAAAAGATGAAGGAAACGGACCGCAAGCAGTATCCGGAAGGCGGAAAAAAGCCCTTTTTTCGAAAGCTGGAGATGGATGCTCCCTTGGACATCCCGGACGACCTGGTGGAGATCCCTTCGGGTTCCAAAGAGGCCAAACAGGCGTTTCGAAAATATTATGAATCTTGGGTTCAGCCGGGCGACCGGGTCTTTCTTCTTGGAACTGCTTCACAAACTAGTGGCTCGTCGAATTTGACTGTCAGAAAATCGGGCCGCGCCCCCTTGATCCTCTCCTATCGGCGGGAGGATCTCACGGCAAAAAGGTTTCAAAGGAATTTCATTGTGGAGTTCCTGTCCGGCATCGCTTTTGCGGCACTGTGTCTCTTTATTTTCCTTTACTGATATGGAGGGCTTTTAGATCGTGGACTGTCGCAGAAGCAGCAATATCAATGACAAGCTATTACCATTTCCTATCAATACAGGCATAAAGGGAACCAGCTAGTATCATGAATAAAAAAGGAGACCGATTGAAAATGTTGAAAGTACGTAAAGTGAAAAGAACAGAAATTCTCGGCACACTGATTTTCCTTGGTATTTCATTCCTGTGTTTTCCGGTCTGGGCGGTGAGTTTTACGGCGAATATCTCGGAAGAAGTATTCAACAATAACCTGATAGGCAAGATTATGGTTCGGAACAAGCAGTACCGAATGGACCTCCGGATGCGTGACAGGGAAAAAGAGGGAAGTCGAATTATTATCGTGGATCGGCAAAAGAGTAAGACCTGGCTCATAAACCCTCAAACGAAGTCCTATAAGGAAATAAAGAATTTCACCTTTCGGGCCTATATGATGGATCCGTTTCAATCCATCGAAAAGCTGGAAAAGATGGCCAAGAAGAAAAAGGTGGGAACCGAAACAATAGCAGGATACACCTGTGATCGGTATGCCTATTACGACCAGAAATTCAAACTGGCCGAAGTGTGGTTCGCCCGGAATCTGAATTCCTTTCCCTTGAGAGCCCACACGGTAAGCGGCCGCAAGGATGGAAGCATCAAGATCAAGACCAACTGGGGAGATTCAAAGGTTGAACTCAGCAATATCAAGGAAGGGCCGGTGGATGCTGCCCTATTCGCCGTTCCCCGCGGATTTGCCAAAGAACTGGATCCTGCGGAGGCACGAAAGAAGGCCGTGGCGGCACTGCCGGCGGTGTCGAAAACGGTGAAAGGGGTCGCACCCTGGGGGCGCAGGATCACCAAAGGAGGCGAAATACAGGTGAAGCTGGATCCCCAAAGGCCGGTCAGAATCATCCTCAATAATCTCACCAGTAAATCCAGCGGCACTTATACCATATACAAAAAAGATGCTCCAAAAGAGGGTGCTCGGTCAAAACCGTTTTCTTTTCAAAAAATGTGGGAGCGCAAAGAGGTCGAAATCAACAGGCATAAAAGGAGCGAATGGGTCTATATTCGGGTCACCAAAGGGCTTGTCCATGCGATCGTGACAAACGAAAAAAATCCCTTCACTTTCAGCAGGGACAAACAACTTGAAGAGGGATACCTCACGAACAATAGCAATCGAGGCCTGATTGTTTATAAGGACAGAAAGCTTACCATTACCATAACCGGGGACAGCCAGGACATCTCGGCCTCCCAGGTGACCTTCACCGGATACCGGGATGATTACAAAAACAAGGCAGTTGAAAAAAAGATCGTCCTTCCTAATGGAAAAACTGAAAGATGGGAGTTTCCTTGCGGGCATCAGATGACCACATGTAAAATTTCAGTGGGTAAGAGCGGCGGCGTAAAATACAAAGTGGAACAACCGGGTTTACCGAGAGAGAAGAAGCGCGTTTCCTCCGGATCTTCGCGCAAAAGTAAGACTGCTCCAAAGGTTGTTAGGACCACGCCAATCAAATCCCATGAACGTTCGACAAAGATTACAGGAAAAGGTTCCGGTCCCGGTCTCAGCAAGGCGGAGAGAGGGGTAATCCTCAAGGCCCTAAACGCGGGGGACGTGGCGACCGTCAAGGAGTACCTGGACAAGGGAATGGATCCGAATGTTGTGGTCTACGGTTCCCAGCTGCTGCAAAAGGCGGCAAACCTGAGCACCGCAGAAATGGTGAAACTGATTATTGCCCGGGGAGGGAGCCTGCATTACCGGAGCAGACAGGGACGTGATGCCCTGTATCAGGCCATGAGCAATACAAAGCACTGGAAGGAAATCATACCAGTGCTCGTTGAAGCCGGAATCAAGGTAAATGAAAAAACCCCCATCTGGAAAATCGCGTTCAAAACAAGAAACGGCAAATTCAAACCGGGCGTTCGCGAGACACTTGAATATCTCCTATCGAAAGGAGCGAATATCAATTATCCCATCAGCAAGAGCGGCAACACCTTGCTTATGTTTGCGTGCAAGATGGCCTGGCTGGAGCCGGTCAAATTTTATCTGGCCCAAGGAGCGGAGGTGCATGCAAAAGACAAAAACGGCAAGACGGCCTTAAGTTGGGCACGAACCAAACGTCGTGGCGCGAGACCGTATGAGCGACAGAACCGTAAGGAAATCGTAAAATTGCTGAAAGCGAGAGATTCGCGACCGCTTGCATCATTGTCTTCGGCTGATGCAAGAGATGAGAAGGCCCTCATGGGTGGAGCCATCCCGCTTATGGAAGGTGCGCGAGTGATAAAGGAAAAAACACATGAAGGATCAGGCAGTTTTGAACTGGAAGTTGATGCCTCTGTCGACCAGGTCATCGCCTTTTATAAGAAGGCCATGGCGGATAAGGGCTGGCCTCCGGGTATGGCCACGTGCGTAGGAGGCAAAGGGGCGATCATGCTCGTGCAGGCCGGTCAGCAGTTTGTCCTGAAGGCTCAACCAAAAAACGGGAAAACGAAATGCATCATTGCACTGATAAGAAAATAGGCCGAACTGCCCTGCCGCGCCTCACGTGAGGGCCTTCGTCCGGCCTTGTTTGGTAGCAGGGAGGGGAAATCGGTCGAAAGGGCTTCTACTTTCGGCCCTTGCCCTTGCTTTTGCCCTTACCTTTGCCTTTGCCTTTTCCTCTGTGGCGATCTTCGTACAGGTCCTGGCGCCTTTTCAGGGCATGGAATTCCCTGGAGCCGGGTTTTATGCCCAGGGTCCTGGCGAGCACTCCCCACCCTTTTCCCCGGTGGGCCCGGTACTGCTTTACCACATAGGAAGTCGGACGGTCTGACATCTCCGCAAGCCGGAGTACCATGTAGGCGTCTGCGGGTTTTTCTACGTTATTGAGCACTGTCTTTATCTGCACATCCCCCACCTGGAAGCGAGCTGCAAGCCGTGCCCTGAATCCTGTTGGATCCACTTCACCCCTGATATTGAAATCCTTCATCCAGTCAAAATCACCCGCTTCGGCTGCGGACGAAAAAGCCATGAAAAGTATGCTGGCCATAAACACTGTTTTGAACAATCGCATTTGAACCTCCATTTCCTTTACGATGCGCTCCGGGTCTCTTTGAGAATCGTCAAGTAGTCTTCCTGCCCCATGATCCGGTGGATCAATGCCCAAGTCAATGAAGCGGGGAATGTTGATACGCCGGGACATGGCATGTACTTCATC
>Ga0164318_10000470_pt1 | contig 30865 bp, 27 predicted proteins | sample GuaBasSedimGuay9_FD_113734 | JGI IMG/M metagenome (GOLD analysis project Ga0164318, IMG submission 113734) | Subseafloor sediment microbial communities from Guaymas Basin, Gulf of California, Mexico - Guay9, Core 4571-4, 0-3 cm | ecosystem: Environmental > Aquatic > Marine > Hydrothermal vents...
AATTTCCTTTTCAGGTGTCTCTTCAATCGGTATCTCAGTGAGGTTGTATCTCATACATATGTACTCCCATGTGGGGTGGGTACTCACAAACACCCTATTTGAGACGTTTTCGAGGGTCTCTCTGTACTCCATGTCAAGTTGCTGAAGTTGGAGAAGATAGTCCTGTGTTCTTTTTTCATAGTATCCCTTCCCTTCTGGGTCTATGTCTGATAGGGTGTCTTTCAATCTCACAACAAAATCCTCAGCAAATACAGGGTCAAGCCATACATGTGGATTTCGGCCGGGTTGATAATCCTTTGTGAAGGTCAGAACTCTGACTCCGGTCTCCTTAACGAAGTCATCTGCCCAAAATTCGAGTCCTGTTCCAGTCTCAACAAACAAATCAGCTCTCTCAAAAACCTTTATTTGCTGGGGGGTTGGTTCCCAAGTGTGAGGGTCTGCCCCTGGCGGGAGAAGAACAACAACATCCACTCTTTCCCCTCCCACTTGCTTTACCATGTCACCTATGGGATATATGGATACTATTACAGATACCGCCGTGGTATTCTCTCCAGTACCTTCTTGTTCAATACACCCCAACACACTCAATGTTATTGCAACCGCCATTGCAACCGCCAAGAGCCACTTCACAGCACTCCCCCCTCAATGTTCAGTTCTTCGAGTATTGCAAGCTCCAACGGTGTATTGAAGCTCAGAGTTGCATGCACACCTACGAGTCGCGCATCAACAAAAACTATCTCAAGCCCTTCAAGCACGTCAAGGATGCTCGCACCTCTCCCACTTCTTCCAGCCTTATTAACAGTTCTCTCAATTCCAGCGAGCACCCTCTCCCTTCTATACATCGCACACATCGGTTGGTGTGAAATCCACCAAGGTATGACCGCATCAGCCTCATTTGTGAGCCTCAACAGCTTATCTGCAAATCCTTTCGAGCAAAAGGGATGATCACATCCCACCACAAACACAACATCAGAAGAACATTCACGAAGACCAACCCTCAATCCCTCGACTGGGCCAATACCCTCAACCTCATCAACAACGATCTTCGGAAGCTCTTGAATCTCCTCAACCTTTGTTAGCTGTTCACGCGTTCCCACACTTACAACCACATTACAGCCCCTAAAATTTTTTAACATTCTTTTTATCAATGGCTCCCCTCTGAACGTTGCAAGTGCTTTATTTCCCCCAAATCTTTTACTCTCACCTCCCGCCATTATGAGCACATCGTACATCTATATCAACATTGAGCAAAACTCTATATCTAACTTACCAAAACTACAGAACATGGAATTCATCAGGAACCCAGAGGAACTCGATTACAACTCTCTCGGACTTGTCGCTGGTCTTGAGATTCATCAGCAATTAAAAACATCCCATAAACTATTTTGCAGATGTCCTCTTGTTCTGAATCCTGTCGAAGAATCTTCGTATGAGCTTCTCAGATATCTAAGGGCAGGCAAAGGCGAACTTGGTGAGACAGATGTTGCAGCTCTCGCAGAGGTAAAGAAAGCAAAGAAGCACATATACAAAGGGTATGATACCACCTGTCTCGTTGAGAATGACGAGGAACCTCCTTCTGTTCTCAACACCGAAGCTCTTGAATTAACGCTTCTGATAGCAAAGATGCTCCACTCAACCCCGGTTGACCAAGTACATACGATGAGGAAGACAGTTGTGGATGGCTCAAATACAACAGGGTTTCAGAGAACAGCTCTCGTTGCCATGGATGGATGGATCGAATCTTCAATGGGAAGGGTGGGGATAGAGACCATATGTCTTGAAGAGGAAGCGTGTCAGAAGGTTGAGGAGAGGGAAAGTGAGGTTGTATGGTCTCTTGACAGACTTGGGATACCTCTTGTTGAGATATGCACATCCCCAGATTTGAAAACGCCTGAACATGTGAAGGAGGTAGCCCTCAAGATAGGCATGCTACTCCGTTCCACTCGAAAGGTGAGGAGGGGAATAGGTACGATAAGGCAGGATGTGAATGTTTCTGTGAGGGACGGGGCAAGGGTTGAGATAAAGGGTGTTCAAGAACTTGGTCTGATAGACAGGGTGGTTGCTTATGAGGCAATGAGACAGCATAACCTCCTTGTTATCAGGAATATCCTCAGAAAAAGGAACGCAAATGTCAGAGATACCATATATGACATCACAGACGTGTTTTCATCCACGAAATCAAAGGTGTTGAAAAAAGCAGGAAAACCTATAGTTGCAATCGTTTTAGAAAAATTCGGTGGGCTTGTTGGATGCGAAATCCAGCCCAATAGGAGATTTGGTTCTGAACTTGCAGATTATGCGAGGTCGATGGGAGTGGGAGGAGTATTCCACACAGATGAACTTCCTTCCTATGGCATTACTGATGAGGAAATAGAGAGGTTGAGGAAGAGGGTGGATGCTGGTGAGGAAGACTGTATTGTTTTTGTGTGTGGCCCCCGTGCTTATCAGGCTATAGAAGCTGTGAGGGAGAGAGCAAAGCATGCAATTTTTGGCATACCAAATGAGACAAGAAGAGTATTACCCGATGGTTGCACATCATACATGAGGCCCCTTCCAGGTGCTGCCCGCATGTATCCAGAGACAGATGTCCCTCCCGTGGATGTGGATTTTGAGTGGTTTGAATCGCTTGAACTCCCTGAGACACTTGAGGAAAGGGTTGAGCATCTCACTTCGTATGGAATCTCCTCTGAGATGGCTCATCAGCTTGTGGATTCTGAGATGGATGATTTGTTTGAGGAGATAATCGAGGAGGTTGGAGGAGTCAGGGGCAGAGTCTCATCAACAGTGATTGCCAGAACCCTCACATCCACACTTTCTGAATTGAGAAGAGAGGATGTTGATGTGGCATACATCACCCATGAGCATCTGCGAGATGTGATTAAAGCTGTTGCAAACGGGATGATAGCAAAGGAAGGAATACCAGAGTTATTGAAAAAGGTTGCAGAAACGAGGGCATCGGTTGGCGAGCTTTTGAGTGAAGTGAGAAAAGAGGAAGTGGATGTTGAAGGGCTGATAAGGAAAGTCGTTGAAGAGAGAAAGGAGTTTGTACTTGATAGAGGCGAAATGGCACTTGGCCCTTTGATGGGAGTTGTGATGAAAGAGCTCAGGGGAAAGGTGGATGGGAAGGTTGTCAGTCAGATACTAAAAAAAGTGATTGAGGAGACTGTTGGACATGCCAGAAAGAAAAGGTGAACTCTCTGTTGTGTATGTGCCGAGTGCAGAAGAGCTGATAGACAAAGCATTTAGAAGAGGTGCGAGAGCAAGGAAAGGAAAGCCAAAGAGAACGAGGATTGAAAGAGCTAGGGCAGAAGAGTCTATGGTGATGACGGTAGGAAACATTCTCTCTGACAATCTGATGATGGTTGTGAGGAGTTTTCCCTCCATCGATACATTACCCCCCCTGTATAGAGAACTCATAGATGTGCTTGTTGGCGTGGTTGAACTGAAAAAAGCTCTTTCATCTGTCAATTGGGCATCAAAGAAAGTATCAGAATTAAAAAAATCAGCAATTCCGAGAATAAGATACTCAGAAGACCCTTCGAGGATTAGGAGAGAAGCGCTTGGAAGGATGGCATCCGTTGTCAAGAGCATCGACCCCGCTCTCAGGAAGTTGAGAGAAGCGAGAAGGCATATGAGGAACATTCCAGATGTGGGGGATTATCAGACGATTGTGGTTGCTGGCTATCCGAATGTTGGGAAGTCGAGCTTTGTGAGAGCTATTACAAAAGCAAAGCCCGAGATTGCTCCTTACCCCTTCACAACAAAAGGAATCGTGGTTGGGCACTTTGCTCATGAGGGTGTCAGATATCAAGTAATCGATACTCCGGGCCTTCTGGACAGACCTCTTTCTAAAAGGAACTGGATAGAGAGACAGGCTATTGCGGTGCTTGGGAATGTGGGGGATGTTGTGCTGTACATGGTTGACCCCACAGAGAGTTGCGGGTATTCTGTGAGCGAGCAACTGTCCTTACTGTCTGAGATAAGGGAGAGCTTCTCGAAACCAATTCTGGTTGTGGCTACCAAGAGAGATATCCCAGCACCATTGCCCCCAGAGTGTGAATTGGAACTCACAATAAAGGATGAGAAGAGTGTTGAGACTGTGAAAAGGGCGTTGATAGAAAAAATAAAATAAAGGGGGGAAAAATAAAAATAAAAATAAAAATAAAAATCAAATCATTGATATTTTCTGTAGAGTTCTTCAATCCTTGAGAGGTTGTCTGCCTCTTCTGGGCTCTTATCGTCTCTCACCCTCACAAACCGCGGGAATCTGAGAGCATAACCCGAGGGGTAGTTTGGACTCTTCTGAATCTCCTCGTATGCGACCTCGAAAACAATCTTTGGCTCAAGCTTCACATATGTGCCTTTCTGCTCGATGATGAGTTCAGACAGGATGTTTGTGAGCTCTTTCAGTTCATCTTCAGTTGGGCCAGTTGCAACCTTACCAACCTCCAAAAGCTCTCCAGTGTTCTCATCTATGCATGCAAGATAGAATGATGATAGTAGATGAGCATGCTTCCCTTTTCCCCAGTCAGCTCCCACCACCACGAGGTCGAGGGTCTCCATAATCGGCTTATGTTTTAACCAGTGTTTTCCCCTTCTTCCAGGTATGTAGGGCGAGGATAGGTTTTTCAACATTATCCCTTCATGTCCAGCGTCAAGAGCATCTCTGTATACCTTCTCAGCGACACTAACCTCACATGTTATCGTCTGAGTAGCCACAGATATTCTCTTTCCTCCCTTCACCATCCTCTCAAGCTTTGTCCTTCTCTCTTTTAGTGGTATGTCTATGAGAGATTCGCCATCTACATACAAGCAATCGAAGAGGAATATGTGGATAGGTATCTCCTCTTTCTTTTCCTCTATTCCATATTTTCTTCTCAGTCTTCTCAATATGTACTGAAACGCCTTTGGTTTTCCTGATTTATCGTATGCTACTGCTTCCCCATCCAGTATTGCTTTCTCCACCCCAACAGCCTCTTTTATCTCCTCGACCACATCCACCAATGGTCTTGTGAGGTCTTCAAACCTTCTCGAAAACACCTTTACCTTCCCATTTCCAACATGAATTTGGACTCTTGCTCCATCGTACTTCCATTCAACCGCACACCTTCCCATCTCCTTCATAGCTTCTTCCAGATTTGGTGATATCTGAGCCAGCATCATCTTTACAGGTCTGAAAAGTGTGATTCCTATCTTGTCAAGTTCTCCTTTCTTGCTCGCAATCGCAACCTCTCCGAAGTCTGTTATGAACATGTATGCTCTCTCAACTTCCTCTGGCGTTTTTCCAAATGCCTTGGCTATTGCATCCCTCATTATTCCCTCCCCAACCTTTATTCTCATCTCTCCCATCACGAGTCTGGCAAGATATCTTGCCTCTTTTGGGCTGGACGAAGAAAATAGATACTCAAGATATCTGACTTTTGTTGTTTGTGATCCTTTTCCAGAAGCCTCGGCAACCTTCTCAAGCGTTTTGTAAATTTCGACAATCGTCAGTCTCCCATCATCACCCAGAAATAGTGTCTGTTGAGTTCTTCTATGCATTGCAACCTCAGCAACCTTTCCTATATCTCCTGTCTCTCTGAGAAGCTCTTCAAGCTCTGTTTCATTCCTGCCAGAAGCTCTTGAGAGTGCGTTATAAAGAAGACTCTTTCCAACACCCAATTCTCTGTCCATCCATTCTGGGAATATTTTGCCCATTAAGAGGTATGGGCATATCCTCAATTCCTCCTCCTCAAGCTCTTTTAAGAAGTCTGCAACCATATCTGTTATTATAAGACTCGAATTCTCCTTTTCGATTTTCTCACATACCTCTGCAAACTCAAAAAATGTCTTCAGAGCTTCCACCCCTTGTTTTACCTTGTTTTATTTTATTTTCTCTTAATCTTCACGATATCCCCAAGGGTGAGCTCTCCACCTCTCTCTTCTTTCTTCCATTCAACATTGGAGACGTGTGTGATGAGCTTCACATCCAGCTCCCTCTCGAGCTTCTTTCTCACTTTATCTTCAGGTATAATTTCCCCCCTCTCTATCTTCTTTATCAGCGAAAGCTTCTCATTTATTATCTCAGCAAGCTTATCCTGAGTAAGCCCCTTTGCTTCTCTTGCACCTCTAATCACCTCTGCATAATCTTCTCTAATCTCTTCACCGGTATCGAGGATGTCTCTTTTCTTTGGATGTATTTTGATGAGGCGCCCCTTGTACTCGTATGTTGTACTCTCTTCCTTTATCTCCTTCATCTTTGTTCCGAGCTCTGCACATCTTCCACACACTTCAAGTTCTGCACCCTCAACAAGAATTCTGTATCCCTTTTCAATTTCCCTACCACAGATCTCGCATGTCTTTGGCATTCAACCCAACTCTCGTCCATTTTACATCTTAGTGGTTTTAATTTTAATGTAATTCTTATATATATACCCACCACTTTATACTTGATGAAACTTGAGAGGATAAATGTCCTGAGATTAAAGGATGGAAAGCTTGTTAGAGAAGTAGTTGAGACCGCGCCTTATGAGTTTGCAATAAGTACGATGGCTAAATATAAGATGGTAATTGCAGATGAAGATGCAGATTTCAGGAGGGGGGAGATTCGGAAACAGAGGGTGAGACCGATATATCTGAGAGAAGAGAGTGTTAGTGTTCCGTGTCCCCTCAATCACCATGCTCTTGTGTCCGTGCTCAAGATTGGGGAAGAGGGAGGACCACAGCCCGTTGAGAGTGAGAGGAAGAGAGAGTATGCAATCGTGATAACTCATAGAGATGAAAAGGTTCTCAGGGGAGATTTGCTGGCTGTATTAAACGTATTTCCTGTTGTTTTTGTTTTTACAAAGTACGCTCATAAACCAAAGAAGGTAGGGTTGGCAGATGTGGAGAAAGATACTCAGTAAGTTTGAGAGATACCCTGCCCAAGAAAGAGTTGTAAGGTTGATACTTGAAAGGGGTTTCCAAGTGAAGGATGGAAAGGTGATTTCTGGGGGCATAGAAATCCCCCATACCCACATAGCGAGAGAAGTTGGAGTGGACAGAAGGGTTGTTGATGCTGCCGCCCACCACATCTCACATGATGAGGAGTTAAAAGAAATCTTCAGTAGGTTATCATCTGTACTCTTTCTGAGAGACATTGCTCCACTTCTTGGATTGGGTGTTCTGATAATCACCCCCTCAGATGCTTCTGAAGTTGGGATTGTGAGGGATGTGACTGATGTTATTGCCAGATATGGGATAAGTGTGAGGCAAGTTGTGACAGATGACCCCTACTTTGTTGAATCCCCGAGGCTCACAGTGATAACAGAGAAGAAGATACCCGGAGAAGCGATAGAGGAGATTCTGAAATTGAAAACAGTAAGGGCTGTAAGTGTTTTATGAGATGGATAGCATGAACAAAATATCGCTTTGCTTTTATGCACATCAGCCAACAAGACTTAGGAGGTTCTATCCACTCGAAGGATACCTTTCTGAGCTTTCTCGCTCTCTTTACTTTGACATTGCTCAGGATTATTCGGTGTTTATGAGGATGAACTATGAAAAGGCTTTGAATCATATATTAGAGTGGTTGGAAAGGGATACCGTGGATTTATATGTATATGTAAGTGGGATATTCATAGAGCAATGTGCTTGGTCTCCCGAGCTGATGGAGCTGCTGAAGAGAATTATGAAAATCGCAGAACCTGTTTGCTCTCCGTACTATTACTCTCTCTCATGTTTTTATCCCCTCCTCACAGAGTTCTGTCATCAGGTAAAGCTCCATATTTCCAAGATTGAGGACATATTTGGAAAGACTTCGTCTGTTTTTATCAATCCTCATTTGACATACACACCCGAGCTCAACAGTGTGTTGAGAGATATGGGGGTGAATTATGTGATTGCAAGACACGATGAATTTACAGGAAAGCAAGATTCAACCCTCCCAAAATCAGTATCACCGAGGATGTATGAGGATAGGAACTGGTCTGGAGGAGTTCTTTGGATGGATCTCGCCTCCCCCGATATATACTCTCTTCCAGATGAGATTGAGAGGAGGGGAGTTGATATTGTGCCGATATGGGAGCTTGCTGAGGACTCAGGTGATAGGGGAGACAACCACACCTCTTCCATTTCACCATCAAACTCATCAAAAACATTAACCCAGCCCCCCCTCAAGAACCATGCTCAGAGTCTCTTTTATTATGAAGTCTCATCGTTATGCACCTATCCGATGTCCCCCCTCGAGAGAGACATATATGGGAGACTTCAGCAGTTTGATATACTACTTGAGATGGGCTCCCCACCCCCCACCTCAGTGATATACACATTGAATGCACTTTCTATTTTATCTGACTTCAAAAGAAGGATGTGGAGGTGAAGAGTTGGCTGATTCGTTGTGTATGTACTTTCAACTCCACCAACCTTGGAGACTGAAATGGTTCTGGCCCGGAGACCCCTATGACAACAGAGAACGTTATTTTGATTATCCTCTAACACGTTCGATATTTGAGAAGGTTGCATCAAGATGTTATTTCCCAGCCACTCAACTCCTTCTCGATATGGTAAGAGAACACGATTTCAAATTCTCTCTTTCGATCACAGGTACCCTTATTGAACAGTGTGAGTTGTGGGAACCAAAACTGATAAAACTGTTTGAAGAACTCATTTCGACAGAGAAAGTTGAGCTGTTGGGCGAGACTTACTACCATTCACTGTCATCTCTGTTTGAAGACAGAGCAGAATTCAGGGATGAGATTGAGGAACATAGAAATGCACTCCTCAAATTAGGATATGAACCCACAGGGTTCAGAAATACCGAACTTATATACAACAACTCGATTGCCTCATTTGCCCGTGAGATGGGATACAGAAGTATTATGACCGAAGGAGTGGGATGGGTGCTCGGGAATCGCTCCCCCAACCATGTTTATAAGGCAAAAGGCTCAAACATCAGGGTGCTACCGAGAAACTACATGCTTTCTGATGATATAGGATACAGGTTCTCTGCAAAATGGTGGAGTGAGTATCCACTGACAGCAACGAAATGGGCTCAATGGGTTGCAGAGTGTGAGGGTGATGTGGTTTTTGTGTTTATCGACTATGAAACGTTTGGAGAACATCACCCACAACACACTGGCATCCTCGATTTCTTACGTCATCTTCCGACCGAGCTTGAAAGAGCTGGTGTGAGCTGTCTCACCCCGTCAGAGGTTGTTGAGGAGTATGCACCTGTGGGGGAAATCGATGTGCCTGAGTTCAGCACAATATCTTGGGCAGATAGTGAGAGGGATGTGAGTGCTTGGCTTGGCAATGAGATGCAGAGAATGTGTTTTGAGGAGGCAAAGCTACTCAGACCCTATGTGATTGAGAGTGTGCCAGAATTTGTCTGGATATGGAGAAGACTTCTGACCTCAGACCACCTCTATTATATGAGTACAAAGGCACTCTCGGATGGTGATGTCCATGCATACTTTAGCACCTATCCTTCTCCATTTGATGCAGCGCTGAACTACATGGCTTGTGTATGTGATTTAAAGGCAAAGGTATTTAGAGAAAAAGCAGCAGAGAAGCAGAGAAAAGCTGAGAGGATGAAATAAATGGATATGGATAGTAAAAATAAATAGACCAATATGAAAGAGGAGTTGGGGGAGAAATGGGAGGGGAGAGATGTTGCATTATGGCACAGAGGAAAAACACTTGCGTGGTTGAAAATTCTGACCTTTGATAGGATAGGGGTTGTGCATCGAATCAGTGATGTACTTGTGTCTCATGATGTGAACCAGAGATTCGGTTATTTCACAGCTTTTGACAAAAACGGTAAGTATGTGTCTCTTGTTGAATTGCCTCCGAACGTTGATGTTGTGGAGCTCGTGAATGAACTAAAGAAGGTTGATGATGTTTTGGATGTGGAGTATGAGGTCAGAGAGGGATTTTGCTTCCAGAATAATGAGTTCCCCCTCTATATTTTGGGTGAGAGGGCTGTAATCTTCAGGGCGGAAATGATATCAGAGCTGTTTGGGATGATATCTGCGAGCTTCCCACAGGCTGAGGGCTTCATGAATCTGTGTGGTATGAAAAGCGGTGTGAGAGTTGCACAGATTGTCGAGGGGATGATTGAAGTTGAGCCAAGCAAGAGATTGAAGCTTCTTGAAGAGATAGTTCCTTTTGTGGGCTGGGGAAGGTGTGAAGTGGTTTTTGAAAGCAATGGAAGTGAAGGAAAAGACAGAGAATCTTTTTCACTTGCAATAATCACACACGACTCATTCCTAACGAGTAGTATAGAGTCTCATCATCCAGTGTGTGTTTATCTGGGTGGCTTCTATACAGGGTATGTGAGTTATGTGTTGGGTAGAAGGGTATACGCTCGTGAGACAATGTGTATGGCAAAGGGAGACCCGTACTGTTAGCATGTGCTTAAGAGTGTTAGCAAATGAGGTAATTTGTGGTTGATTAAAATGGAGCTAAGACATCCGAATGCCATTATCGGAAACGAGAGCACACTTGTGGGGGTTGGTGAACGAGGGGAGATATTCTGTTTATTTGCTCCCAGAAAGGATTAGTCCCAGCATGTTCATGACCTTCTTTTCTGTGTGCATGATGGTACGCCACACTGGACCAACGACCCAGAATGGCGCACACATCAGAACTACGTCGGGGACAGTGCTGTGTTGAGAACAGAGCTCCATCGCAATAACATGAATCTTGAGTTTTTTGATTTTGTGCCCCCACATCTCCCCGTATTTGTGAGGAGGGTGAGAATAACCTCGGACACAGAGTTCTCTGGAAAGTTATTTTGTTATGTTGATTTGAATGTATGCGAGAGGACAGAGAAGAATGCAGCGTATTATTCAAAGCCAATGTTTGTTCAGTACTGGCACAAGCATTACATTGGTGTTCTACCCTCCCTCCCACCAGACGAATGGCAGGTTGGGAAGCTACTCCATCGCATGTGGTGGGTGGATGCCAGACAGGAGATTGAGGAAGGAAGACTTGGGAGATTGCTGGAGAATTTGGGGAATGTGAATGCAGGTTTGGGATGGAGATTGGAGTTATCTCCAAATGATGTTTTTGAGCTTTACCTCTATGTTGGATACGCAGAAAAGAGAGGGATAGTAGAGAGTACATTACAAGGAATCGAATTTAAACCATTGTTAAAGAGAACTTTGGATTACTGGAGAGGAATCATGTCCTGTCTATCTCCCCCCTCATCTGTTTCACACCTTCCCGTATCCGACCTTTCTCTTTCATACAAGAAGCTCTACAATCGCTCAATAATCACCCTGCATCTCTTGTTGGATTCAGGTGGAGGCTTCATAGCCTGCCCCGAATTTGACCATTACTATGAGGTTAGTGGTGGGTATGGTTATTGCTGGAACAGAGATGGTGTGGAGATGGCAAGAGCGTTGTGGAAGGCAGGGTTTGAACATCCGCTCATATCATTTCTAAGTTGGTGTAAGAGAACACAACTACTCAATGGTTCATGGTTTCAAAGATACTGGCTCGACGGTGAGCCAGCTCCTTCATGGGGGAATTTTGAACACTCAACACAGTTCGATGAAACCGCATCCACAGTCCATTTAATGGCGAAATATGCCCTCTCACTGCCAGAAGAGAGGAAAAAAAGTTTTATGAGGTCTTATGGGGGGTGCATAGAGAAAGCTTGCGATTATCTGATGGAAAAAACGTCTGACACCCTTCACGATCCCTGTATAGATTTGTGGGAGAGCAGTTATGGGGTGTTTACATATACAACTGCATCGATTATCGCAGCTCTACGAGATGCTGGCACCTTCATGGGTAGGGAGGATTGGGTTGAGAAGTCTGAGCGTCTGAGAGAGGGGATGGAAGAGCTTTGGCTTGGGGATTATTATGCGAAGGGAGTGGTGGATGAAGAGTTATGTGAAGAGGTAGATGCGAGCATACTCGGCACAATTACACCTTTTGAGATAATTGAGAGAGATAGAGCTTTGAAAGTTGTGGATAGCGTTGAGAGAAATCTGGGTGTTGAAACTGCGAGGGGGAGAGCAATCAAGAGATATGAGAGTGATGTGTATGTGGGGGGGAATCCATGGGTTGTAACAACGCTTTGGCTTGCAAAAGCCATGCTCAAATTGGGTTTGAGGGATAGAGCTATGGAGTACATGGAATGGGCTTCGAAGACAACCACATCCAGTGGTCTTCTTGCAGAGCAGGTGAATCTGAATGGAGAGCCAGTGTGGGCGATTCCACTTGGCTGGAGTTGTTCTGAGTTCATTGAGTGTTTTATTGAGGCGACACAACATGTTCGTGTTTGATTCTCCGGGACTGGACGAGAGAGAATGGCTCATTACGAATGGCATTGGGGGGTATGCTTCTTCCACACTTGTAGGTGCAAACACAAGAACGTATCATGGTCTGCTTATTGCCTCACTCCCTTATTTGAGGAGGTACATGGTTCTTAGTTCTCTTGATGAGGTTGTTGAGGGGCATGAACTTGCAACACACTTCTATGTCGGTGCAACCCATCCACAAGGCTACAAGTTGATAAAAAGAGTGGAAGTGATGCCAGAGAAGGTGAGATGGGTATATGCACTTAAAAAGAACTCGGATGAAAATGTTGTTAGGGAACTGAGTATGTTGCATGGTAGAAACTCGGTTGTTGTTGATTACTGGGTGCCGAGGAGTTCTGTGCAGGTGAAGCCTCTCGTAGGATTTAGGAGCATACATGCCACAATGGAAGACACAACATTCGAGCAGATACCACGAAAGCATTCCGTGTATGTAAAGTTTGGAGGATATGAACTGAGGTTGTGTGCGAGCAGAGGTGCATATCACCCAGAGGATTGCACATACTACAACTTCAGATATCCAAGAGAGGAGGAAAGAGAACTGAATAGTGTTGAGAATCTTTTTTGTCCCGGGACATTTGTTTTGGAGGATGTCGAATCATTCAGAATAACAGCCACCTTGGTGAATAGCAGTGCGTGCAATACACTCAATATCGACTCTCACCAACATGATTCGTAGTTCGTTGTCAGAATACCGCACACAACCATAATTGCAGGATACCACTGGTTTTCTGAGTGGGGAAGAGATGCGTTGATATCTCTGCCGGGATTGACTCTTGCTTAGGACAGGTTTGATACCGCCAAGCAAATCCTTTCACATCTCTCCTCCCACATCAAAAAAGGACTTGTTCCACTGTATTTTGATGAGAATGGAACCCCGCATTACAATTCAGTCGATACTTCTTTATGGTTTGTATATGCACTCGATAGGTACATAGACTATACGGGAGATGTGTCATTTGGGGTGGAGTTGGTACCTCGTCTTCTTGAAATCATCAGATGGTATGTAGATGGGACAGACCATGGCATAAAGGTGGGTGGGGATGGGCTTGTGTCGTGTGGAGCAAGATTGACATGGATGGATGGGGATGTTGATGGGATGCCAGTGACCCCAAGAAATGGAAAGCCATGCGAGGTTAATGCACTCTGGCACAATGCTCTTTGTGTGGTTTCAGCTCTGTGTGAGGAAGCAGGGAGGGATGTGTGGTTTGGGGAGTACATTGACAGAGTGAGGGAAAATTATTGGAAGTTTTGGAATGATGAGTTTGAATGTCTTTTTGATGTAATAGACCCACATGATGAGTCCCCAAGACCGAATCAGGTAATCGGGTTTTTGTTTGAATTGAAAAACAATCACAATCATAAGCTGAAAGGTAATCAGAAAAATATTATTCCACACCCAAAGAAAGTTGTTGAGTTCGTTCAGAGGAATCTTCTAACATCCAGAGGATTAAGAACGCTTGCTCCATGGTACAGAGGATATAAGGGGAGGTACGTAGGGGGATGGAATGATAGAAATCTTGCATACCATCAGGGAAGCGTATGGACATGGCTTCTCGGACCGTTTGTGAGGGGGTACACTGGGGTAAAATCCACAACACAATTGCCCAAGAAACTTCTCCTTGGCTTTCTCCCGCATCTTGAAGAGGCAGGGATAGGCACAGTTTCTGAACTTTTTGATGGAGACGAGCCCCACATCCCGAGGGGATGTATTTCACAGGCGTGGAGTGTTGCCGAGTTGTTGAGATGCTGTGTGGAGGATGTGTAGGGTGGAGCCCCTGAAAGCTGGAGAGCAAAATAAACAAAAAATACTTAACCAACCCAGTAGATATCTCAACGATGAAGGTGCTGGTCGTTGATGACGAGGCAAGCGTTCGAACATATTTGAAGACACTACTCGAGAGCGATGGGTATGAGGTTTTGACAGCCTCGTCTGTGGAGGATGCCATTAAGAAATTTGAGAAAGAGGAATTTGATGTTGTGATTCTTGATTTAGTTCTCAATAAGGAAGATGGTTATGAGTTGCTCAAGGTGATGAAGAGAAAAGACCCGAGCGTCCCTGTAATCGTCATAACAGGTTATGCTTCAATCGATAGTGCTGTTTCAACCCTCAAAGAAGGTGCATACGACTATATAACAAAGCCATTCAAGGCGGAAACGATACTGAACACCGTCAGAAAAGCTGTTGAATGGAGAGAGATGTTCCTCGAACTTGAACAGAGGAGAAAAGAGTTGTCGGAGTCAAAGAAAAGATATCAGACATTGTTTGATGAGATATCTGATGCTGTCCTCGTTTTTGATTCGGTTGGAAGGATTGTTGATGCAAACGTGTTTGCAACCCGTCTTTTCGGATATTCGAAGGAAGAACTTCTTGGTATGAACATATTTGATTTGTATGGAGAAGAGGGTTATGCAGAGGTCTCTCCTTCCATTATGAAAGGATTTTCAGCTTACTTTGAACTCGAACTGAAAAGAAAAGATGGCTCCACAATTGTGGGCGAGATGAGTGCGAGAGGACTCGAACTTGGTGGGGAGAGATACTATCAGGCAGTAATAAGGGATATAACACAGAGAAAGTCTCTTGAACAGACTCTCGAGAGGGAGAAAGAAGAGAGCAAAGAATATGCTGAGATTGTGAAGAGTTTTGTTAGTTCTGAACTCAAAAAAGCTGTTGAATGTGTTGAGAATGAACTTGCCCGTGAGCGTGTAGAGAGAGTAATATCGTTTGTAGAAAACACACATCTCTGGAGAAAGGAACATCCAGTAGTTGAGATGGAGTTGGATGAGGTGGTAGAGAGGGCGGTTCAACGTTTTAAGCGGTTCTATCCGAGGGCAAGTGTCTGGGTTGAGCAAAGTGGTCTTTCTGTTATGGCAAATCCTCTGTTTGAGGAGGTGATACTTCAGCTCCTTGAATATTCTGCTGAGAGAGGAGAAGGGGTTGTGCATGTTGATATAGCTGCAAAGAGCCTCAATGACGAGATAATACTTACAATGACGGACAACGCTCCAGCCCCACCAGAGGAGGAAAGGGAAAGATTACAGAAAAATCCGAGAGAACTCTCAGATTTCCATCTTTATCTGGCAAAGAAGTTGGGAGAGGACATTGTGGATATGAAGATTGAGGAGCTGGTTGAAGGAGAACCGAACAGAGGCACGAAAACAACACTCATATTGAAGAGAGAGTTGTGAGACTTGTGCTACTAAGCTCGTTTTCATGGCAGAGGCAGAACATCACCTTTATCATCTCTCCAAGTTCAACATCGGTTAAAAGGTCAATAGCTTCATCCCACATGGTCAGTCTCACTCGTGCATCTGGTCGGTTGGCATCCGATAGATAAATTGTACATCTCCTTCCTTGTGTTCCGTCCCTTCGTATGAAAACTCTCTCCTCATCGATTCCAGTAAGCACACCCTCAACACAGACCAGTCCATCCTCAAGTTTTGAGGGGGTGAGATACTTCACACTCTGTTCTATCTCTTTTTGTTCCACGCCCTTTTCACTCCTCTTTACACCACCAAACGCATGTAGTCTCATATTCCTCAACATCGCTCCCCTGACCTCAATTGTGTCCCCCTCCATGATTTCTACATCATCACCCCACAAAACGAGTAGTGCCAGCCTTTTTCCATCCCCCACAACCACCTCTCTGAACCTCTTTGAGTTTCTCACCATGGGTTTTGATATTTTGACAACCCTCACAAGCAAGTCAACCTTGGAACCATCATCGATTTCTTTTAATCTCTCGATGGACACCGGTTCAAACGAAGGTTCGAGAAAATGGTCAAGAGGAGTTATATTCCCATCCTTAGATATGTGTAGTTCTCCATCTCTCAACGAGCCAGTAAATGTGTAGCTCACCCCCTCTTTTATAACTCCCCGAGAAACGAGGTCTGAAACCTCGTCCCACAGAACAACTCTGAGCCTTGCCCCCTCATCTCCAACCATAAGGCTGGCAACCTTTCCCTGTGAGCCATCTTTTCGTGTGAATGTTCTAACTCTCCCAATCGATATCACACAAGCATCAACTGATACCCATCCCTTTTCGGGGAGTCCATCTATCGACGAGGAGCTGATTTTGAGGTCATGTGCAATCAACATCAGTGCAGTCTCCTCATCACACAGTCCCCCCAGTCTCTTGAATTTTTCTTCCATAAGAGCTGACAATTCGTCTTCGGATATAACCGCGAGAATCCTTTTTTTCAGATTCTCGGCGTCCATTGTTTTCATCTCCCCAGCAGTGTTCTAATCACATCTTTCACTTCATCTACCGATGGTATCATATTCAGTTTTCCCTGAGCAAGTGTTTCATTCCCGCCCCCTCCCCCTCCAAATCTCTTGGCAAGCTCTCTCATCAACATGGAAGCGTTTATTGTGTCTCTGGGAGAAGCAATTACAGTCTTTCCATCCTTTCCAATCTCACACGCAACCACCTTATTCTCATTTGCCAGTTTTGTCGCCATTTTTATCATCTCTTGCATATCCGCAGTATCTTCAATTCCCACATACAACTTCACACCCCCTACCTTTTCAATCTCGGGTGACTTGAGTTTTGATTTGAGCTCTGCTATCTCCTCCTTCAACCTCTTGACCTCCTTTCTCAACTCCTTCCATTCTTCAAAGAATCTGTTTGCAGTCTGCTCAAGCACATCTATCGGGACTGAAAACACTCTTGATGTCCTCTGAAGTATTGTATCTCTCCTCTGTATCTCGTTGATGGCAGCCATGCCAGCTGAAAATTCGAGTCTCTCAACTCCGTCTTGAATTCTTTCAGACCTTATCATTTTGATTGGACCAATCCTTCCAGTCTCCTCACAGTGTATCCCACCACATGCCTCGACATCATCTCCTACCTTTACAATCCTGATTTTCTCGCCCGGTGGAACCCCACCCTGGTATATCGAAAAGCCGAACATCTTCTCAGCTTCTGTTCTACCCATCCAGAAAATCTCGACTCCCCTGTCTTCCATCACGATTTCATTTGCCAGTTTTTCAATCTCAAGAAGCTCCTCTTCACTGATTCGTTTGTAGTGGGATATGTCGAGTCTTGCTCTATCTTCGAGTTTCTGGGCACCAGCCTGCCACACATGTTTTCCCAGCACCTGTTTGGCAGCCCAATTTACTATGTGGGTGGCGGTATGATGTCTTGAGAGTGCTATTCTTCTTTCTCGATTCACAACTCCTTTAACAACCGTTCCCTTTGGTGGAATTTCACCCGAGACAGTATGAACTATCACATTTTCATACATTTGAACATCCACAACCTCACATTTTCCTCCATCCCATCTCAAGGTTCCATGGTCTGCTGGCTGTCCACCCCCCTCTGGATAGAAAAGTGTATGCTCAAGCACGACGTACTTATCAAAGGAATCGAGAACTTCTGATTCAAATTCGTAGTCGTTTGGTCTTTCATAATATGTTCTTTTGGTTGAAGGGAGCCCTCTTATCCTATCGATATGTTCGAAGACCTTTATCTCCATCTTCTCCCTTGAGTGTCTCTCAGCAACCAGCGAATAGAAGTTTGCTGGAACCTCCACCACAACATCATATTCATTTGCAACCTCTGAAACAATTTCAGGAGGAATTCCGTGTGTATCATACATATCTATCAGCTTTTCAGTTCCGATTCTTGTGTCTTTCTTCAGCATCCTTCTCAGCATCCCTCTTCCCCTTTCTATCGTCTCCTTGTATTTCTCCTCCTCTCTATAAAGAACTTCAAGCACAATGTCCCTCATTTCAAGAAGTTCTGGGAAGTCTTTTAGCGAAAGGAGATGAAGGTCAACTATCTCATAGAGTGGGACAGAGATTCCGAGTTCTTTCATCATCCTGAGTGTTCTTCTTATCACAAGCCTTGCAAGGTATCCTTCTTTTACATTGGATGGTACGATTCCATCACCCAGCATGAATGCAAGACATCTTGTGTGGTCTGAGATTGCATTTGCAAGCTCTATTGGTCTCAGTATCTTTTCAAGCTCTTCAACATCTATCCCAATCTCGGATGCTATGTTTTTCCTCAATTTCGTGAGCTCAATTCGACCGCTGAGATCCATCGAGCCAGCGAGTCTCGCACTCATTGAGGTAATCTCCTCTGCTCTTTCGAGCTCGAGTCCAGCATATTCTGCAACCTTCTCAAGAACGTGTGGGAAAGTCGCTTCGTATATGGTTGAACAACCCTGAGAAGCCCATACCATTCTCTCAAGTCCGTAGCCAGTATCAACTATGTAGTTCTTCATCCTTCGGTATTTCTCCCCCTTTATCACAATATCCCCGTGCGGATGTACTTCAAGGTTCATGAACACGAGTGTGGCAATCTCAAGTCCACCGACAAGCACCTCAAGACAAGGACCTGCATTTCCACCTCCAGCCCATGGTTCTTCTTTGTATGTCACCTCCCCTTTTCGTATGCCGAGTGATTTCAGCAACTCATCACAGAGTGCAACAGTCTCTTCCTTCCAGTAAATCTCGTTTTCAGGATAGTTGAAGGCGTGATGTGCCATCATTTCAAATAGTGTGAGATGTCTTCCACTCATCCCCACCGAGTCCAGGTCATCCAGTCGTATACAGGGCTGGGAGATGGTCAATGGGTTGGCTGGGGGAGGAACAAGCCCAGAGGTTACGAATGGCTGAAAGTCTGCAATGGAAGCAATCGTCAGATATATATCATCTCTCCATCTCGCCACAACCGGATATCTTTCTATTCTCTTGTGATTCTTTTTCTCGAAAAATGAAAGATAGTATTCTCTCATTTCAGAGATTGTAAAAGGTTTTGAGAACATCGGATTATCTATAAACGAGTACGGGTCACATGGTGCATCTCCACATGTCTTTCTCTTCTCGTCTTGTGTCCAGAAAAACTTCCCGCACTTGGAACACTTCTTTCTCACGAAGTCGTGCTCTTTGAAATAGTTCAGGTCGTACTCGTCATCCATATTTCCAGACATGACAATACCTTAACAAACTTCAAGTAAATAAAAGGAGGGGCAAAATGCCACAGAGGGGATGGATAGATTTTTATGGCGTTTGCCCCTGATACAAAATTTCCAAAGCTTTATATATAAAGGTATCTCTGATTGAGTGTTTTGGCGTTTATGGCTTTGGCTTATTAACTTAAACAAAAAATTTACTTTCATGAAGTGGCTTTGCATAACTAATAAAGTGCATAGAGAATTGAGAAATCTGGCTGAAGAAAGTAATATATGTATGGAGGCGTTGGGCAACATTTTACTCATCTTGAGTTTATGCAATGAAGACACAGTTAAGCAAGCGATAAGATTCATAAAACAGTGGGATTTGGGAGGAGCATCGAGATTGGAAAATGAAAATAAGTTGTGATCACCAAACAACTTCGACCATCTCTGGTCTGAACCCCGGAATCACACCCGACTCCTCAAGGGGAGTTCTAATCCCTGCCAAGAACATCTTCAGTCCGAGATAGGCTATCATCGTTCCATTGTCTCCCAAATATTTTTTCGCGGGTCTGTAGTATGATACACCCCTATCCTCACACATAATCGAGAGCATTTCCGACAGTCTATCATTAGCACCAACTCCCCCCACCAGCATAACCTCGTCAAGGGAAGTATGGGCGAGGGCTCTCTCACTGACCTCGGTTAGCATTGCAAATGCCACCTCTTGGAGAGAGAAACAGACATCTTCGACTGGATTCTCCTTTACCGCTCTGAGTGCGGACGTCAGAAGTCCCGAGAATGCAAGATCCATTCCCTTCACTGTGTATGGCAGTTCTATGTATTTTGATGACTTCTTTGCCAGCTCTTCTATCTTCGGTCCGCCAGGATGCGAGAGTCCAATCTCTCTTGCAAACTTGTCAAGTGCGTTTCCAAGCCCCACGTCTATTGTCTCTCCAAATATTCTGTATCTCTTCTGTTTCAGAGCAAGTATCTGGGTGTTTGCCCCGCTTGCATACACAATCAGTGGATTCTCTGCTCCAGTCTCCCATTTTCCAATCTCGATGTGTGCAATACAGTGGTTAACACCCACCAGTGGTTTTTTCAGAAGGAGAGAAAGTGTGCGTGATGCAGTTGCAACCACTCTTAAACATGGACCAAGTCCTGGACCCTGTGAGAATGCTATTGCATCTATCTCCTCTGCACTCACCCTTTCAAAAACTCTCCTCAGCAAATCAGCTATGTGAGCAGAGTGGTGCTGTGCAGCTTCTCTTGGATGTATCCCTCCTCTTTCAGGGATGTATGGATGCGAAACCTCGCATATTTCCTCTGTTTCTCCATTTTCTTGTCTGACCACCCCCACACTCAGACTCCATGCTGTCCCTTCTATTCCAAGCACCACCACATCATCCAAGCTCTTCTAAGACTTCATAGAACTCTCTCCAGTCCAGTAAAGTCTCAACACAACCATCTTTGGTGAGGGGAATACCTAATGTGGGTATGCCATAAGAACCGCACAATTCAAGTCCCTCTCTTACTTCACGGTTGCATGCAACTCCAATCACTCCCTTTATGTCATATTTCTTTATCATCCTCTTTATCACACTTGAGCCAGGTGCGATAAATACCTTGTATCCTTCTCTCTCACACAATTTCTTTGCCCTGCCTATCTCACACCTTCCACACCCTATACATTCAACGCCTTCTGGCGTCAGTCTTCCTGGGCACTCCTTTGACCTCAAACACTGAGGGAAAAATACAGCTCTTTTGTTTTTTGGAACTGCTTTGAGTCTTGGGAGTGATACTCTATTCCTCAGTTCAATCCCTATTCTATCCACTGACAAGGAATCGATTGAGAACAGTCTGAGCGTTGGTCTAACCACCCCCTCAAGAACAGATATCCCAAAGAGCATGAGTCTTGGGAAGTAAACTTTTCCTCGCTTGAAGGACAGTGCGATTATGAGTGATATTAGAAAGGTGATTATGAAGAATATGACAAGTATTACGAGAATCACAAATGCAACATCCACAACCGTTCTCCCTATTGCTGCATACACAAGTTCGTTCATTTACACCCCTCCAAAAGAGTAAGTGACCTTATCCACTCCCCTTTAGCTTCCCGTGTCGTTCCCACAACGAGCTGAATCCCCTTTTCAGTCTCCTCAAGCATACCTCTTGCCTCGAGAATTTCTCCCTCAAAAACCTGCCCAGCATATGTATGCGTATAGGAGAGAACCCTATCAACCATGGGGTGCTCTATTTCAAAGACAGAGGGAGAATCGAACGCATATTTGGCGGACAGAACCATCCCTGTTATCGTCCTTTTTTCAACTTTCCGTCTGTACTTTGGAGGTTTGTACTCTCCTTCCCCCACATACAGGAGGTCGAAGTATGTGTCTTCCCACATTGCTCTGTTATACTTTCTCACTTCGTGTATAAGAAACTCTTGAAATCCTATTTCAGGCACTCTTTTTTTGTATATTTTCTGCCACACATCCTCTGGTATTGGTTTCAAATTTGGTCTGCTTTGATCGGTTGAAATAACTTCACTCAAAATTTCTCTTGCTCTCCACCACTCTTTCCCATATACGACCAAATCGATATCAGAATTCGCCTGCGATAGCGATGTGAGTCTCGAGCCAGTAATTCCCATGCTCTTTCTTCGCACACCCATATCTTCAAGCGTGTCAATGAGTCTACTAACCTTTTCATCCTCTTGACATACTCTTTCAAGTTCTTTTTCAGGTCTCAAATACTCTTGTATCTCGTCGTATGGAACAGCAAAAACATCGTATACCCAGCCGGGATGATGTAGTTTCATGTACTCGAAAGCCTCTCCAGTCCCTAACTTTCTGTATCTGATACCTCTCTTTTTGTTCATCCTCTCCCCTTTCTCATCCGGGACATACCTCAACATCGCCCTAACACCCTCTCCCCCACCGTAGTACTCTTGTGGGACATAATCTACAACAGAGAACACAAGCCCGTCTTTGGTAAACAGGAAGTCCCTTATCCTCTGCTTCATGTTCTCACTTCATCAGATTTACATAAGGTCCAACAATCATGAGAACGATAGAGCCGAATATTATGTATGCGAACATGAGTGCAAGAAATTCCACCATCCTCTCTACTCTCTCCCTACACACAAATCGTTCGAGCAGTGTTGCAACAGAGTCACGAAACACATGTCCACCATCGAGGGGGACAGCTGGAAGGCAGTTGAATAATCCAACGTTGAAGTTTATCCATCCCGTCCAGAACAATGCTGAAGTAATCCACATATAGAGTTTTCCCCCCATTATAGGTTCATACAATTCGTTGAGAAGTCCTGTGAATCCCGTGAAACCACCAAGACCGAGTCCGCCCAGTATCGGTAGCGTAATGAGGAGGAGCCATCCCCCCAATGTGTCAAGTTGATGGGGTATTGATTTTAAAAGAGAGAGGTAGGAGTCTGCAGGAAACTCCATAAGCAAAAGCCCGAGTTTTCTTGCAGCAACATCATCCTGCACATACACACCCATAAATCCTTTTCCATCTGCAGATGCGAGCTTGAACTCGAACATACCTCTATCAGTTATAACCTTCACTTTTTGTCCAGGTTTTGTACAGTTCATAAAATCTCTAAAATCTTCAACCCCTCTTATCTCTTTGTTGTCTATTTTCTTTATTATCATTCCACTCTTTATTCCCGCCTTTTGGGCAGGAGCTCCATCCACCACTCCCCTGACTTTCATGCCATTTACATGCTCCTCTCTCGCAACCACAACACTCTCCATATCATCTACTCTGATTCGAACATTCTCCCCTTCCTGAACGTTTTCGAGTAGAGAATACACATCACTCAAAGAATACACCTCGACTCCGTTCACCTCTTTTACTACACCGATGTTCACACCAGCCAAATCGGCGGGAGAACCCTCCTCAACCCCAACTATCACAACATTATGGTTGGTGGGCGATATTCCATGAAGCATCGCAAAGAAAAGTGTGAAGGTTATCAGGGCAATCACAAAGTTCGACATGACCCCTGCTGTTAGCACCCTCATTCTCTCTCTCCTCTTGGCAGAGAAGAGTTCATCCTCGTCAGGCTCAGCAAATCCACCTATCGGGACAAGAAGTAGAAGCAAACCCATCGACTTTACTTTGATACCCTCAACCTTACAGAGTACAGCGTGCGAAACCTCATGAACCACGAGCGTTATGAAAAGTGCAATAAGACCATAGCCGAGAGGTATGAATTCATTCACACCAGGTATGAGCAGTATGTTTCTTGGTTCATTCAGTGCTGTAGGTTGTGGATGGGTTGTGAAGAAGATTATGTCAAAAGAGATCAGAATGAGTGTCATACACAGCATTCCAATTATCATAAGTGGAATGCCAAACTCTGCATATAGTTTCCAGAATCTTCTGTGGATTGCAAGTTTTTCGAGCAAATGTTGCCCCCTCTCAGTTCTTATCATCAAAAGAGGGCCATGTGCTGTGATTCCATATCTCTCGAGAACCCCTCTTCTTGATAGCTCTTTGACGATTGTCCAGTATGATACAAACACAGCCAGCACATACCACCAAACGTTCATCACACCTACCTAAATGTATGTGTTATTAATATTTGGGAAATTTTTTATGGTATGGGTACGTGGTTGAAGTGAATGCTTTCGGTTGTATACACCACCGCTCCAAGAAAGAATGCACTTGAGCTGGCGAGGGCGTTGGTTGAGAGGAAGTTGGCTGGATGTGTGAATGTGAATGTGTATGATATTGATATATCCTCGGTATATTGGTGGGGCGATAAGGTAGAGGAGGATGAGAAGTCTGGTCTGTTGATAAAAACAACTCCCGAATTGGTTGAGGATGTTGTGAAGGTTTTGAAGGAGTTGCATCTTTATGAGATACCCGTGATACTGTGCTGGGATGTTGAGGCAAAGATGGATTATGAGAAATTGCTGAGAGGTGTGGTTGTAAATGGAGAGGAGAGAGATTGAACTGTTCTCGATGAAGGGACTCAGAATCAGTGTGGATGTTGATGGGAACAGAGTAGTAGGTGCCAGAGCGGAAGGGCCACTTTCAAAGGTAGCCTCTCCGGTAATGAGGTTAATAGATGAGTTCATGGTAAAGGAAAGACCTGCTTACATCGGAGAGGATTTTGTTGTTCCATCTCTTTTTTTCCCACCAATACCATCAAAAGCATTCAGACGTGCGATGAAAACACAACTTGTGACAAGACTGAAGAAAAAAGTTCCTGAGATACTTTCTGTTTCGATAACAGACTACTGCACAGCCAATTGTCCAATGTGTGGGCATGGAGAGAGGGCAAAAGAGCCGATGCTCACAACAGAGGAGATGAAGAAGCTGATAGATGATGCACTGGCTCTCGGCACATACACCTTTCTGTTTACGGGTGGCGACCCTGTGCTTAGAAGTGACCTGCCAGAACTCATCGAGTATGTTCCAAATGAAAAGGCGGTAGTTATCATGTTCACACCAGCACAGACACTCTACAAGAGAGCAAAGGAGCTTAAGGAAGCTGGGTTGCACTCGGTTTTTGTTGTATTGCATGATGCAGACCCGGATGTGCATAATGCGATGATGGGTACTGAAGGGGCTTTTGAAAAGGCGGTTAGAAGTGTAAAGGCTTGTTTGGATGAGGGAATTCTTACTGGAATCGTGGCAATACTGACAAAAGAACGCCTCTCCCATATTCATGAATTAATCGACTTCGCCTCTGAGCTTGGTGTGTATGAACTTTTGCTCTCAGACCCACTTCCAACTGGCAGAGTTCTGCGTAGAGAAGATATCATGCTCACACCGGAGGAAAGGGAGTTTGTTGCGAAACTTCAAGAAGAACACAACTCAAAAGGAGAAGGTGTCAAGATATTTGCAAATGCAAGGGTCAAGGGATGTAGTGGTGTGGGATGTGTTGCAGGCTCGAGATGGCTCCACATCACAAGCACGGGAGAATCTCAGGCATGCGATTATATACCACTCTCTTTTGGAAACATAAGAACGAATAAGTTATCAGATATTTGGAAGAAGATAACAACACACCCATGGTTTGCAAAGCATACGGATTTATGCAGAATTCAGGATATGGAGTTCAGAAAACGCTATTTCCACAACATACCCCCCAATACACTTCTGCCATATCCAATAGAAAAAATAGACAGTAAAAAATAAAAAAATCAATCACTCATCCATATTGCGATGATTTTGTCAATTGCTATATGTGTGTATTTATCGTCTTTTTCAAGTGTTAAAACACCATCAGCGCACGCAATAACCTTTCCATTGAATGTGTCTTTAGTTCCACAGTACACATCCACATTCTTGTCCATATAATGTTCCGCAATGAATGCCTGCATTTTTATCACCTCCAACCATAATTGCCCTTGCGTAAATAAATAATTTTCTCTAAAAACTTAAAATAAAAAATTAAAATTTTTTACAAGTTTATTTTAGGTATAATAAAGAAAAATTGTTGATTTATCACATAGCACCTCTATATCGAAAGCATTATATAATAATGAGAACAGGTGAATACCTCACAATTATTAGGGAGGTTTTTGATGGAGGGCGTCTTTACAATAAAAGGTCTCGAAAACGTCAAGATATACATCGGAAAATTCTCCGAAGAGGAGCCTCAGGGAATAACTCCGATGCCGAACATTGAGGACCTGAGAGAATGGGATATGAAACTCCTCAAGAGGTATAAACCGTTATATACTCCTCTGAGTGAGAGATGCACTTTTTGCACATATGGCCCATGCGATTTGTCGAAGGGAAAAGAAGGAGCATGTGGAATCGATTTGAAAACACAGCAGGCAAGACTCCTCCTCTTCACTACCATCATGGGCGCATCTGCCCATGCAACACATGGAAGACACATACTCGAGCATCTGATACACATGTACGGTCGAGACCATCAGATAGAGGTTGGTGCGAGTGAGGACAAGACACCAAATATTAGTCTGGTGGCAGGTATAGTACCCAAGACACTTGGAGACCTTGAGAGTGTTTTGACATATGTTGAGGGACAGCTCTCCCATCTTCTTGCCTCTCTGCATACTGGACAAGAGGGTTCGTACCTCGATTTTGAATCGAAGGCTCTTCATGCGGGTATGCTTGACCATGTTGGTATGGAGGTTGCAGATGTAGCTCAGGTCTCTGCTTTGAACATGCCGAAGGCAGATGAAAATGCACCACTCGTTGACATAGGGCTGGATGTACTTGACACATCAAAACCTGTTATCGTTTGCATAGGGCATAATGTTGCTGCAGCATATCACATAATGGAATACATGGAAGAGCATCGTTATGATATAGAGTTGGGGGGCCTTTGCTGTACTGCAATCGATACAACAAGGGTTGACCCAAAGAGGAAGATTGTTGGCTCACTATCGAGTCAGCTTCGTTTCATAAGGAGTGGTGTGCCGGATGTCGTGGTTGTGGATGAGCAGTGTGTGAGAACTGATACTGTGAAGGAAGCATCAAGGCTCCGCATACCAGTCATAGCAACCTCAAACAAAATAATGTATGGGTTGAGAGACAGGACAAACGATGCTGTTGATGAGATAGTCGAGGATTTGGTTTCTGGCAAGGAGAAGGGCGTTCTGATTCTTGATCTTGAAAAGGCCGGAGAGGTTGCGGTTAAGACTGCTGTTGCAATCCATCCCCAGAGAAAGGATTATCGTCTTTCTGACCCGGAAAGAATATCTGAGCTGGTTAAAGATTGTACTGGGTGTGGTAATTGCAATTTTCAGTGTCCTGAGGAGCTTCGCATCTCAGAGGCTATGGGGGCTGCAAAGCAGGGAGACACATCTCTTCTGCAGAAGCTGGACGAGTGTTGTATTGCGTGTGGTAGATGTGAGCAGGAATGCCCGAAGGGCATACCCATAGTCGATGTAATCCAGCTGTCCGTTCTTCCGATAAGAAAAGACAAGAGCAAGGTGAGGGCAGGAAGAGGGCAGGTAAGCGACCCAGAGATTAGGGAGGAAGGGAGGAATCTTGTGCTTGGTGTTACCCCAGGAGCAGTCGCCATGGTTGGCTGTCCAAACTTTCCGGGTGGGGCTCGTGAATTGTACGAAGTGGCTGAGGAACTTGTCAAGCGTTCGTATATAGTGATGGTGAATGGTTGCACTGCGATGGAGATAGCGAGGTTCAAGGATGATGAGGGGAGGTCTTTGTTTGAAAGGTACCCCGCCCGTTTTCTCAAGGGCAACATTCTGAACACGGGTTCTTGTGTCTCTAACTCAGCAATCACTGGTGCTGTGATAAAAGTGGCAACCATATTCGCAAAGAAACAGCTCCTCGGAAACTATGAGGAGATAGCAGATTACATACTCAACAGGGTTGGAGCGGTTGGTGTTGCGTGGGGTGCATACTCCCAGAAGGCACAATCCATAGGATTGGGATGTGTCAGGCTCGGAGTACCTGTCATCCTCGGACCACATGGAGTAAAATACAGGAGAGTGTATGTCGGGCATACCTACAACAAGGATGAGTGGTGGGTTTATGATGCGAGGGATGGTTCAAAGGTTGAGATAGAGCCAGCACCAGAACATCTGATGATAACGGTTGATTCGAAGGAGGAACTGCTTCCCATGATAGCCAAACTGTGCATAAGACCCTCTGATAATAACTTTGGGAGAATGATAAAGCTCACAAACTACATCGAACTCTCTGAGAAATACCTTGGCAGACTACCAGACGACTGGCATGTGTTTGTGAGAACAGAGGGAGACCTGCCTCTTGCATATAAGGATAGATTGTTGAAGATTCTTGAAGATGAGCATGGATGGAAGATAGACTGGGCATCGAAGAAGATAGTAGAGGGACCGATGAGGAGGTTGGATGTCTCGTTCCAGCCAACTAATCTTAAGAAGGAGGGCAGGGAATGAGTTCGAGCGAGGGCAAGGGTAAGGATAAGGATAAGGGTAAGAATAAGTTGGATACAACCAGAAGAGCACACCCTTATGATAGAGCCGACTTCATGGGCACTAAAAGTGCAAGAGCGGTAAATCCGGAGGTGATAGCAAAAACCATCAAGAAAATGAAGAGGGCGTTGCTTGTAATAGGCTCAAACCTTTCAGATGAAGAGCTTGCAAAAGTCGTTGAATTCGCAAAGGTGTCTGGTCTTGAGGTTGTTGGTGCGGGTGGTGTTGCTGGCAGATTAAAGGATATACCAAACCATTATATGAATCTCCACCTACTTGTTGGCTACATCATAGAGGGGTGGAAGGGCTTTGATGGAAACGGAAAGTATGACGCTCTTGTGTTCGTCGGACACATATATTATCATCTTTCTCCGATGCTCAGGGCTTTATCAAACTTCTCATCCACAAGACTAATATCGATAGACAGGTATTATTATCCGTCTGCAGACATGACGTTCGGCAATCTGAGCGATGAGGAGTTCATTCAGGCTCTTGATAGACTTATAGACATTATGAGGGAGGAGTGATGATGGAGGAATTTCCTTTCGATATATCCCCTATGTATGAGGGTGAGAGAGTAAGAAAAGGAGAGTATTATGTTGAGCTTGCTGGACCAAAGAGCATAGGGTTCGAACTTGTGAGAGCCTGCTCTCCTGACGAGGTTGAGGATGGAAAGTTCACGCTCATTGGTCCAGACTTAGCTGATATGGAAGAAGAGGGAAGATATCCCTTTGCCATGATATACAAGATAGCTGGAGAACAGGTTGAGGAAGACCTTGAAGCTATTGTGGAGAGAAGGAACCATGATTTTCAGAATTATTTCCATGGATACATGCATCTGAACCAGAGATACGATATATGGATAAGAATTCACAAGGATATGGTAAAGAATGGTCTGAAATCACTTGAACAGATTGCACGTGCCACCATGATGCTCTTCAAGAGTGAATTGCCTTTCATAGAGAAGATTGAGGCGATATACATAACAGATGAGAATACGGTGAAGGAGGAACTCGAGAAGGCAATGGAAATATATCGTAAGAGGGATGAGAGAACGAGAAACCTCCATGACGAGGATGTTGATACGTTTTATGGCTGTCTTCTATGTCAGTCGTTTGCCCCCACAAATGTGTGTGTGATAACTCCTGACAGAGTATCGCTCTGTGGTGCAATCAACTGGTTTGACGGTCGGGCGGCAGCGAAGGTTGACCCAGAGGGTCCAAACTTTCCAATTCCCAAGGGCGAGTGCATAGATCCAGTGGGTGGGGAGTATACGGGCGTGAATGAGGTTGCAGCTGAGCTTTCAGGTGGTGAGTACACTCGCATAAAGCTCCACTCGTTCTTTGAGTATCCTCACACCTCATGTGGTTGTTTTGAGGTTGTTGGTTTTTATATGCCAGAAGTGGATGGCATAGGCTGGGTTGATAGAAACTTTTCAGGAATAGCACCGAACGGTCTTCCATTCTCAACGATGGCTGGACAGACAGGTGGAGGAAAACAAGTGGTTGGTTTTTTGGGGATAGGCGTGAACTACTTTAGGTCACCGAAGTTTATTCAGGCAGACGGAGGATGGAACAGAGTTGTCTGGATGAACAGGACTTTGAAGGACAGGGTTTATGATGACATTCCTGAGGATATAAGAGACAAAATAGCAACTGAAGATGAAGCTCCAGACCTTGAATCACTCAGGAAGTTCTTGATCGAGAAGGGGCATCCTGGCGTTGAGAGATGGGAGAAGGAAGAGGAGGAGGAAAAGGAAGTAAGAGAAGAGAAACCACAGCCAACACAACCCACACAACCCCTTCCAACACTCTCCACTGTATCGCTTCCCACCATACCCCAGGCTTCTCAGCTCCCAGTGTTCCAAGACCCCGGGAAGATAAAGATAACATTTAAGAACGCTACAATCAGAATAGGTAAAGTGGTGATAGAGAGGGAGGAGGAGAAGAGTGGCTAAAAAGAGGAAAAAAGACTCACCCGGATTGATATCCTCTGCAGGTCTCATGAGGTACATGGAGGCGGAGGACAGCATCCTTAAACTTGAACCGAAAACAGTGTTGATGATAGGTGTTATGGTGGGACTTGGTATTCTCGCACTCAATTTCCAATTTGGAGGATGACCATAATTACAGTTTCAGGTGTTTGACTATACAGTCCTCACACATATTTTTTGAACATGCGTTCTTTCCATGTGCAACAAGTAGTGCATGATACTCTTTGTATAGCTCAACATCTGCGGGAAGTGAACTCTCAAACAATTTTCTTACCTCTTCGTACCTCTTGCCACTCACTCCCGCACATCGGAGAATTCTCAGAGTGTACGCATCCACAACAAAAACAGGTCGCTCGAACGCATACAATAATATGCTGTCTGCTGTCTCCTTCCCAACTCCCTCAACTGAAAGGAGAGCTTTTCTTAAAGACAGGGTATCCATCTTCCAAAGTTCCTCCCCCCTTTCAATCAGAAACCGAGACAGAGCTTTCAGTCTCTTTTCTTTTTGACGATAAAATCCAGTTATTTTTATACACTCCGTAAGTTCTTCCCCTGCTTTTATTATCTTCTCAGGACTCAACAACCCCTTTATTTTCATACATTCTATTGCCTTTTCCACATTTTCCCATCTTGTTTGTTGTGTTAGAATTGCCCCAACCATCATCTCAAATGGAGTGTCAGCTGGCCACCATCTTTGAGGCCCATATCTGTTATAGAGCCATTTGTAAAGAGAAATCAGAGTCATACTCAGG
>Ga0164318_10000471_pt1 | contig 30861 bp, 21 predicted proteins | sample GuaBasSedimGuay9_FD_113734 | JGI IMG/M metagenome (GOLD analysis project Ga0164318, IMG submission 113734) | Subseafloor sediment microbial communities from Guaymas Basin, Gulf of California, Mexico - Guay9, Core 4571-4, 0-3 cm | ecosystem: Environmental > Aquatic > Marine > Hydrothermal vents...
TCGTAAACATAGGAGATTCTTCGAGAAAAACGCTCTCAGAATGACACGTCATTGAACATTTGCGGGAAGGGAGTGAATAATTACTTTGAAGTAGACATGGAATTGATTCCAAGTCTATATGCGTTTGCCCTGCAAGCCCTCGCACCCGCCCAACAGGATAGGGGCAAGCCCTATCCCTACCCCCTGACTCTCGACAATATGGTAAACTATTCCACATGCATTTAAAAACACTCGAAATCTTAGAATACCGCAAAATACTCACCCGTTTAGCCGATTACTGCGATTTTAACGCCTCGCGCGATAGAGCACTTGACCTTCTGCCCACCACAGACATAGAAGAAGCTCAAAGCTTGCAAGCCAAGACCGCCGAGGCCTTTGAACTTTTTACTAGCCACCCCCAACTTTCCATTGGCGGGGCGCGGGATTTAACCCCCATCACCGAAGACGCGGTGCGGGGACTTACCCTCACGCCTGACGCCCTCTTAGACGTAAAATACACCTTAACATCCGCCCGCAACCTTAAGCGATTTTTCTGGCGGCTGGAAGGCAGTTATCCCCAGTTAAAAACCCTGGCCAGCAATTTGCCCCCCTCACTGGGATTGATAGACAGCATCACCAAAGTCATCTCCGATAAAGGCAAAATCCTAGACAACGCCTCAGAACGCCTGGGAAACATCCGGCGCGACCTAAAAATACAGCAGCAACGCCTGCGAACGCGCATGGAGAGCATGGTCAACAATTCCCAAATCTCACAACACCTCCAAGATGGCATATTCACCCAGCGCGGAGGCCGTTACGTCCTCCCACTCAAAGCGGGAGCCAAGGGAAAAATACGCGGCATCATCCACGACCAATCGGCCTCTGGCGCGACCCTATACATAGAACCAGAGCGCATGGTAGAACACAACAACCGCTACCGGCAATTACAACTAGACGAGCGAGACGAAGAGCAACGCATTTTAGCGGAACTCACCCACCAAGTGGCAGAACACGCCGAAACCCTGCTGGGGATGATCGAAATTTTGGCGGATATAGACCTAACCTTTGCCCGTGCCAAATACGCAGAAGCCATAAATGGCATAGCCCCGGCGATTCACCCGTTCCCAGTCTCGGCGGAGGGCAAACACCCAGGCGTAGTGCTCCGCTTCTACGGGGCACGTCACCCGCTTTTGAACCCCGATGAAGTTGTCCCCATTGACGTACAGCTTGACCCCCAAACGTATGCCCTCATTATCACCGGCCCCAACACCGGAGGAAAAACCGTCACCCTGAAAACGGTGGGGTTGCTAGCCCTCATGGCCCAAACGGGATTGCACATCCCCGCCTCACCAGGCACTGAATTAAGCCTCTTCCACGAAATATACGCCGATATTGGAGACGAGCAATCCATTGAACAATCCCTATCCACTTTCTCGGGACACATTACCAACATCATTCACATTCTCGAAAACGCCGACCAGCACTCATTGGTGCTGATGGATGAATTAGGAGCAGGAACCGACCCGCAAGAAGGCGCGGCTTTAGCTCGCGCGGTGATGACCTATCTCTTAGAAAAAGGGATTACCACCCTGGTCACTACCCACCATCCAGAAATGAAGGCATATGCCCACTTCACCCCAGGCGTGGTTAATGCTTCTATGGAATTTGACTTGGAAACATTGCAGCCCACCTATTACCTAACCGTGGGTTTACCGGGACGTTCAAACGCCCTCGCCATTGCCGAGCGTTTAGGGCTTCCCCAAGCGATCATTGAGAAGGCACGGGAAGAGTTGAATCCCGCCGACTTAAAAGCGGATGATTTATTGAACGAAATTTATCGTCAGCGCAATTTAGCGCGTGAGGCGCGTCAGGCAGCCGATAACGCCCGCGTGGAGGCCAAAGAGATGCGCGCTGAATTGGCAGAGCGTTTGACAAGCATTGAAGATGAACGCCTGAAGATAGTCAAGAACGTCAGACGGGAGGCTCTCGCAGAGGTTGAGGTTCTTCGCGAGGAGTTACGCCAAATGCGTCAGAAGACGGAAGACGCGCAGCAAGTGATTGAAGATGAGGCTCTCGCGAAGTTTGAAGAGAAAATCGCTCGGGTTGAGGCAAATGTTTCGGAACCGGTAGAACGCCAGGTTCCAGAGATTCCACGCCCCAGGTACACAGGCCCAGTCGTTGAGGGCGGCAAGGTACGTATCCACTCCCTAGGCCAAAAAGGGATTGTAAAATCCATCAATGGCGATGAAGTTGAAGTTCAGGTTGGCGTACTAAGGCTGCGAACCAAAATGGCAGAGCTGGAGCCTATTGAGGGGAATCAACCCACTCCGAAGAAAGAAAAAACGCAAGAGATTAGCCTCAAAACGCCCTCTGTTTCCTCTCCCGGCACAGAATTGGATTTGCGCGGGCAAAGGGTAGACGAGGCTTTGCAAAATTTGGAATATTATTTGGATAGAGCTTTTATGGCGCGGCTGCCATGGGTAAGAATTGTTCACGGAAAAGGCACGGGGAGGCTCTGCACAGCGGTTCGGGAGGCTTTGCAAAATTATTCGTATATTAAAGAATTTGAGAGTGGAAAACAAATAGAAGGCGGGGACGGGGTGACAGTAGCAAGTTTTAAGGAATAATGCGGGGAACAAAACATCTAAACTTTGCGTCTACAGAGCAGTATTGGCATATTTAAAAATGAAAAGGAGCAATTTATGAAAAGCCGAATATTTTTTACTAGACTAGTCTTAGGTGTTTTAGTTCTTGTGGTCGTTCTTCCCGCGCTAGGATGTTCATCTACATCTTCAGTGAATGAAACTGAAGCCCCACAACCAATTGAGGAAGAGGAGCAGGCTGCAGAAGTGGAACATATCTCTTTTGAAAGTGAAGTTCAGTCAGAGAAAGGGCGGCTTGATGCCTCGGATGTGGCGATTGAGGACGTGGATAAGTTGGTGGAGGGGAATACGGCTTTCGCGCTAGACCTTTACCAAGCCGTGAGACATCAGGGCGGCAATTTATTTTACTCGCCTTATAGCATTTCTCTTGCCTTGGCAATGACTTACGCCGGAGCGAAAGGCGAGACCGCTGAACAAATGGCAAACACGCTTCATTACCTATTGCCGCAAGAAAAACTTCATCCCGCATTCAATGCTTTAGACCAAAGCTTGGCAAATTTAGGCGCGGACATCCCCGCCGACTTTGGGGATGCTTTCCAGCTTAGTATTGCTAACGCTATTTGGGGGCAGAGAGATTATGCTTTCTTACCCGAATTTTTGGACACGTTGGCGGTAAACTACGGCGCGGGAATGCGGATAGTGGATTTTATGGCTGATCCTGATGGATCACGAGAGATAATCAATCAATGGGTTAGCGATCAGACAGAGAAGAAAATTCAAGATATTCTTCCCGCTGGCAGCATAACACCAGCTACGCGCCTAGTTTTAGGTAATGCCATTTACTTTAATGCTTCATGGGCTGAAACATTTTCGGAGGATTTGACCGAAGATGGGACGTTTTATACATTTTCAGGAGAAGAGGTCACGGTTCCTTTGATGCAATATAACGCTTCAAAGCAGTTGTCTTATATTAAGGGAAACAATTATCAGGCTGTGGAACTTCCTTATCTGGGGAACCAGGTTTCTATGCTCGTGATTGTCCCTAACGCCGGAAAGTTCGCGGAGTTTGAAGAAGAATTTTCTACAGAGCAATTGGAAGTCATTCGCAATGGACTGCAATTTCAGTCTGTCTCACTCACTTTTCCAAAGTTTGAATTTGAGGCACCGCTTAATTTGACGCAAACGCTTGCAGAGATGGGGATGCCATTACCGGTTTCGCCAGGAGCCGATTTTTCGGGAATGACCGGCAACTTGGATTTGTACATCTCGGATATTTTTCATAAAGCCTACGTTAGCGTAGACGAAATGGGCACCGAAGCTGCTGCCGCTACTCTGGTAGCCATGGAAGCTACGGGAATGCCACTAGAGGGCGTGGAGTTAGTTGTGGATAGACCTTTCCTTTTCCTCATTCAAGACATGAAAACAGGGACTATCTTTTTCCTGGGTCAGATTCTGAATCCAATGCAGTAAGTTAAAAACCTCGGAAATCTCAGAGACTTCCGAGGTTTCGGCCTCCAATAACCGCAAACAACACTTTTGCGAACCCTCTTAAAGGAGAAATTATGCCCGCGAACAATGTTACCCGTTTCTTAGATAGTCATAGCATCCAATACACCATTTATGAACTTCCCAAGAAAAAATTGGGGGCGGATGAGGTGGCACAAATTTTGGATGTTCCTTTGGAATTGGTCTATAAAAGCATTGTCGTGGAGCGCGCGAAGAAGGGAAAAGCCATCTTAGCAGTGATACCTGGGGGACGTGAAGTCAACCTCAAAGCGTTGGCGAAAGCAACAGGCGAGAAAAAAGTCAAGGCAGCCACGCAAGCAAAAGCGGAAGCGCTCACCAAACTCCAAGCAGGCGGAATATCACCCTTGGCCCTCATCAACAAAGGCTTCGATATTTTCTTAGACGCCTCAGCGAAAACCCACGAGGAAATCTACATCTCGGGCGGAGAAAGGGGAATGAACATCCGCTTGGCGGTGAGCGACCTGCTAGCGTTGATCCAAGCCAAAGTAGCAGAAATCAGTCACTAAAGGCCAACAAAATAAACAAACCACCTGCCATTCCCCAGCGTGTGCATAATCGCCATCGTATCCTCCATTTAGCAGAGAAACTCAGGGCAATCGCATATAGACATGGAACCAATTCAAAATAACTTTGGGGGTATCTTCTCAATAAACAGGGACAAGACCTCCGAGGTTTGCACTACAAAAACCTCGGAGGTCTTAGCCTCACCCCAAAATATTGAGATGATACCTTTGGGGGTTCAAATGCGTTTGCCCTATAGAGAAACTAGCCCATTCTTGACGGTTATAAACAAATATGCTAGCATCAATGCAACAAAACGGGATTTCTTATAGTATAATTAGGGTGAAATAGCATCTCTAAAAGGAGAAAATGCCCCATGAAGAAACACCTTACCCCTCTCGTGTTAACCATCATTCTTCTCATTGCACTATCCGCTTGCACAAAGCCAGCGTCTACCCCACCTCCCGCAACTGCAACTATTAACTTCGAAAACATTTATGAGCAAGCTACAGGCACAGCACTTGCTCAACCAGAGATTGCGCCCGTAGAGGTAGATACAACCGGTGAAGAAGAATCCCTTTCCGCGCCCGAAGAAGCGGCAGCTAGCACTAACACTCCAGTGCCGGAACCAACCTCCACAATGGTGCCAATCTCCGCCTACGAAGTGCCAGCCAGTTATACTCTCCACACAGGAGAATTCCCTTACTGCCTAGCTCGGCGATTCAACATCAATCAAGATAGCTTATTAGCTCTTAATAACCTATCAATAAATGCTCAATTGCCGGCTGGGTACACGCTAAAAATACCTCAGAGTGCCGGTCCATTTTTTGGGCAACGCGCGCTAAGGTCTCATCCGGTTAGCTATACCGTGCTGGCAAACGACACTTTTTATTCTATAGCCTGCCTTTTTGGAGACGTAGATCCCAGAGCAATTGCAGTAGCGAACGGCATGGATGTCTCAGCAAGCCTAAGTGCTGGAAAAGTCATCCAAATCCCCTAACCGAATTTTTGCCACACCCAACACACAAAAACAGCCTTGAGTTTCTCAGGGCTGTTTTTTCATTTATGAAGCAAATCGTCATAATCATGCTTAAAAACTTCACCCTCTTAACGTTCATGGGGTATACTAGTAGTTCATTAAACCTGAATTGATGGTTTGTAATCGCGAACACAAGTTCATCTATAACAGAAGAGAAACTGAAAACTAGCGATAAATACTCTGGTTTTCAATTCCATAACCTCTTAGAAACATCTTAAGCAAGATGCCAAAAATTTTATTTCATATCAATAAGGAGAATATCTTATGAAACATGCCATTAGCGTGAGCCTTGGTTCTTCTACACGAGATAAAGTTGTCGAAGTGGAATTATTAGGCCAAAAGGTAAAAATAGAACGTATTGGAACAAACGGCAATGAAGCGGAAGCAAAGAAAATGTTCCAAGACTTGGACGGAAAAATAGATGCTTTTGGCGTAGGCGGTATTGATCTAGGCGTACATACGCCCTGGAAAAATTACCCTCTCTACGAAGCGTGCAAATTAATAAAAGACGTCAAACACACCCCCTGCGTTGATGGTGGCGGCTTGAAGGCCACTCTTGAATCTCAAGTCATGCAATACACAGAAGAAAAGATAGGAGAAAATATTTTTCCCAAAACAGTCTTTTTAGTGGCGGGAATCACTCGCTACGGCATGACTGAATCTTTTTTCAAGGCCGGTTACGACTGCACCTTTGGAGACCTGATGTCCGCGTTGGATATCCCCATCCCCGTTAAGGGGCAGAAGAAAATAGAAATACTCGGACGTTTGCTCTTGCCCATTGTAGGACGAATGCCAATTAGTATGCTCTACCCCACGGGAGAAAAACAACTAGAAGTAGTGCCAAAATTCGAGAAATACTATCACGGCAACACCGTCATCGCCGGAGATTGGCTTTACATCAAACAGCACTTCCCTGAAGGCATGGAAGGCAAAACCATTGTCACCAACACCACTACCGAAGCCGATATAGCTTTCCTCACCGAGAGAGGGCTTAAGTACCTTATCACAACAACACCGGTCATGGATGGAAGATCATTCGGCACAAACATGCTTGAAGCCGCCCTGGTCGCTGTCGCAGGAAAAGGACGCCCCCTGACACAAACTGAGCTGAAAGAAATCATCAAACAACTCAATCTAACACCTCAAATTCAGGAGCTAAACTAATGGACGCAATAATAGCCGCTGGAGGAGTTCCACAACCCGAAGACGCCCTCTACGAATTCACTCAGGGAAAACCGAAAGCGCTCTTAGACATTAATGGAAAACCCATGCTCCAATGGGTACTAAACGCCCTTGACCAAGCAGACACCATCGACAACATCATTGTCGTAGGATGTCAAGAACAACAAAATGAACTAACCTGCTCTAAGCCCATCACTTTTCTACCTATCCAACAAGACATACTCAAAACCGTCCAATCGGGCGGAGAAGCGCTGCAAAAGATCAACCCCTCCGCGGAACACGTGGTGCTAACCTCTTGCGACATTCCAGGAGTTACGCCCCAAAGCATAAATTGGGTCGTAAACACCGCTCAAGAAGGCAACCACGACCTCTACTACAACGCTATCCCCCGCGAGGTAATGGAAAAACGCTACCCTCATTCAGGGCGAACATACACCAAGTTAAAGGGATTAGAAGTCTGTGGCGGCGATTTGACCATAGTTAGCACTTCCCTGCTTAGTACAGACAAAGAAATCTTTGAGCGTTTCTTCAATGCTCGAAAAAGCCCTTTCAAAATAGCATCCCTGATCGGCTATGACACCCTGTTACTGCTCTTAACACGCCTCCTGACACTAGAAAATGGTGTCGCGCGGATATCCAAGCGAGTAGGAGTAGACGCGCACGTCCTACTTTGCCCCTACGCCGAAATTGGCATGGATATTGACAAACCCTATCACCTAAAAATGCTCCGCCAAGATTTAGCATGACGCTTGAAGAACTCCTCATTAAAGACGTTCAACTTTCGCGTCAAATCGCCATCCCCAAAAGCCTAAAAACTCTGCGCCGAGCGGCCATTTTTTTTGCTCACTCTGGGGATTCCTGGTTTTGGATTGGAGGGCTAGGCATTTTGTGGCTAGCCGGCCCTCACGCCTGGCGTCACCAAATAAACATCTACCTGCTGGGGATATTAGTCACCGCCGTCTCGGTAATGGTGCTGAAATTCAGCATCAAACGTCCCCGGCCAACTAGCGAATGGGGCGACATCTATCGCAAGACAGACCCCCATTCGTTCCCGTCAGGGCATGCGACAAGAGCAGCAATGTTAGCCATGCTAGGAATAATTGTAGGCCCGCCATGGTTAGGCGTGTTGCTAGCTTTGTGGGCGCCGCTAGTGGGGTTGGCCCGTATCTCCCTGGGCGTTCACTATATCTCTGACGTAGTGGTGGGGGGAGGTCTGGGGATAATTTTCGGATCACTAGTTGGGTGGTTTGGTAGTTTGGTAGTTGGGTAATTCTAAGGTGCGCTGCACTTGCAGTCCAAAGTGCGTTGCACCTGGTGGTTGAACAGTTTGGTAGTTTGTTAGTTAGGTAGTTCTAAGGTGCGCTGCACTTGCAGTCCAAAGTGCGTTGCACCTGGTAGTTTGTTAGTTAGGTAGTTCGCTGACATTACAAGGATGGCACTACGCCGTTCGAAGCGTCTCCCCTAATCGCGCCACACTGCTAACTGCATTTACTCTACTCATACATTCCCCCCATGATAAAATACCACAGCATCCCCAGCGTAAAGCACAATAATCTGGAGGCATTTTTATGTCTGATATGATTGAAGTAACCATTAACAGCATCCTCGTTAGTTTAATGTCCCAGCAGCGCGTCATCATCCTGCGCGAAATAAATTTTGAGCGATACCTGCCCATCATGGTAGGAATTTACGAGGCAGAACATCTCACGTTAGCCCTACAAGAAATAGCAATCTCACGCCCCCTAACGTATGAATTGTTCAGCAATACGCTTGACGCCCTTGAAGCCGAACTTCTTCACGTTGAAATTGTTGCCCTCCGTGACGAAACCTATTACGGCAATCTAGTCCTTAACATTGACGGCGTTATAAGCAAAATTGACGCACGCCCCTCTGACGCCATCAACCTGGCCGTGCGCCAAGATGTGCCCATTTTCGTAAATAGAGAAGTTATGAACGAAGCGGGATTGATACCTGAAGAAGATATCACCAAAGGCACATACACCGCCGCCGATAGTAAACCCAGTAAAACAATTGAAGAAGACCGCCTCTCTGTTTTTGAAGACTTCCTAGAACAGCTAGACCCCAACCAAGAAGAAGATAACGAAGAAAACCTAGACTGAAAAAAGCGTTTTGCGGTAACCGCACGTCTCATCACCAAAAACGTCAAACCATTCAATTACACATTACCCATTACTCATCGCAAATGACAGAACCAACCAATTTCGACACCCCCCCAGAAGCCACCAGCCCCAAAATGGTTCCTAACAGCCGCGAGGCAGAAGAGGCCGTTATTGGAGCAGTGCTCATCAACCCCGAAGCATACTATGACGTCGCTCAATTCTTAAACAGCGATGATTTTTATATTCACCGCCATAAATGGATTTGGGAAACATTCGCCAAACTTCACGACAGCAAAATAGCCATAGACTTTATAACCGTCACCGAAGAACTTGACCGAATGGGACACCTGAGCGACATTGGCGGAGCAGCCTACATAGCCCAATTAACCAGCAACGTCCCCTCCTCTCTCCATGCCGAAGCCTACGGACATAGAATAGAAGAAACCGCCATCCGCCGCCGGATGATTGAGGCCGCCAACGAAATTGCCCAACTAGCCTACAAAGAAAACCTCAGTCTTGAAACCGTCATGGACGGTTCTGAAAAAGCGGTCTTCAACGTTAGCGAAAAACGCCTCTCCCGCGACCTAGAACCCATTCAACACGTCCTTAGCAAATACTACAACCGCATTGAAGACATAGCCAATAGAGACAGCGACCTAGTCGGCGTCCCTACCGGCTTCAAAGACCTCGACAAACTCCTAGGCGGGCTGCAAGCCTCCGACCTCCTCATTATCGCCGGAAGGCCGGGAATGGGCAAAACCGGCTTCTTGCTCACCGCGGCCAGAAACGCCGCCGTCAAACACAAACAACACATTGCCATCTTCTCCATGGAAATGTCAAACGAACAAGTCGTTCAACGAATCATCTCGCAAGAAACAGGCATCAGCACCCAAAAACTGCGGCGCGGCGAACTCACAGACAAACAATGGGAGCTGCTCTCCCAATCAATAGATGTTCTCAGCGACACCCACATCTTCCTAGATGACACCCCAGCCCTCACCCCCATCCAACTCCGAACCAAATGCCGCCGCCTGCACCTAGAGCACCGCATAGACCTCATCATTGTCGACTACCTCCAACTCATGACCACCGACCTCCGCAACAACAACCGCGTGCAAGAAGTCTCCGAAATCTCCCGCAACCTCAAAATCCTCGCCCGCGAACTAGACGTCCCCGTGCTGGCCGCCGCCCAACTCTCCCGTGCCGTAGAACAACGCTCAGACAAACGCCCCGTGCTTTCTGACCTTCGCGAATCAGGCAGCCTAGAACAAGACGCCGACATAGTTATGTTCATCTATCGGCCCGAACAATACGAAGAAGAAACCATCCAAGAAAATTTAGCCGAAATCATCATCTCTAAACACCGCAACGGACCCACCGGCAACATCCAATTATTCTTTAGAAAAGAATTAGTGAAATTTGAAAACGCCGCTACCGATACCCGCAACATAAACGAAATGGCCAAATGAAATTCAAAGGATTCCCTCCTGGGAAAGTGAGCTTCACCTCCATCCCCTCCCTTTTTTTCACAGAGCTGCTTCCCCAAATAGAAAACATTCACGAGCTAAAAGTGACCCTCTACGCCTTATGGCAGGTCACCCGCATGGAAAAAACTTTTAAATATCTTCGAGAGAGAGATTTCGCCGAAGACGCGTGGTTCATGCGTGGGATGGGAGTCACATCCCAGGCACAATTACAAGCCCTGGCGGAAGGTCTGTCACAAGCGGTGGCGCGTGGAACATTTTTACGTGTTGCCACTCCCCCGCCCGAGGAAGAGCAACACCTCTACTTCTTTAACTCACCCCAGGGCAGAGCAGCTGTCAAAGCCATCCAAGAGGGCAACTGGCGCCCAGGAAAAGACACTTCCCCGAACCCATCCCTAAGTATAGAACGCCCCAATATTTTCCAACTTTACGAAGAAAATATTGGCCCACTTACCCCGCTAATAGCCGATGCCCTCCGAGACGCCGAAAGTATTTATTCTGCCACTTGGATTGAAGAAGCCATTGCCATTGCCGTTAAAAACAATGTCCGAAAGTGGAATTACATAGAGGCAATTTTGCATAGTTGGAAAGAAGAAGGCCGTTATGAGCGAAAAGATAAAAGACATTCTGAAAAAGACAGCCAAACATATCTCGAAGACGAGTTCTTCAAATTCACCGAACACTAATTTCGCGGAACATTCTGGCCCGGGCGACCCAAATTGCGAGCTTTGCGGAGGTATGGGTTATTTGCGCCGCGATGTGCCAATGGGACACCCTGACTTTGGGAAGTTGTTCATTTGCAAATGCCGTCAGACTGAGATACAGCAGAAAAGGCGCGACCGATTGTTTCGGTTGAGCAATTTGGACGAGCTTAAACATCTTACCTTTGAAAATTTTGAATATAGCGGTCGGATTGGTCTTGGCATTGCTCAGGCTAAGTCGTTAGAGATGGCGTATAATACGGCAAGACAATTCGCCCAAACTTTGGAGGGGTGGCTGCTGCTTCAGGGGCGTTATGGGTGCGGTAAAACCCACCTAGCGGCGGCTGTGGCTAATTTTGTGGTAGACCTGGGTGTCTCTACTATTTTTATCACTGTTCCCGATTTATTAGACAATTTACGGTTCACTTACGACGACCCCAACACGCCTTTTTCGCAGCGATTTGAAGATATTAGGCAGGCGCAGTTGTTGGTTATGGATGATTTTGGCACTCATAACGCTACTCCTTGGGCGCAAGAAAAATTGTTTCAAATTATTAATTATCGCTACATTAACAGTTTGCCTCTTTTGGTAACCACTAATCTGGCATTAGACCAAATTGAAGGGCGTATTCGCTCACGTTTACAGGACCCAGAGCTTGTCAGTCGTATGCAAATATTGGCCCCTGACTATAGGCGTCCCGCTGATGATACTGGGCATCCTGAGCTGTCTTCTTTGGGTTTATTAGCAGACCTCACGTTTGGTAATTTTAGTCTTCGCAAAGGCGAGGGTTTAGATAAAGATAAGCTAAAAAGCCTCGAAAAAGCTTTCCAGTCGGCGAAAACCTTTGCCGAGCGTCCCAAGGGATGGTTGACTTTTACTGGCACGTATGGATGCGGAAAAACCCATCTGGCGGCGGCTATTGCCAACTATCGCGCCGGGCTTGGCACACCTCCGCTTTTTATTATGGTTCCAGATTTATTAGACCATCTTAGGGCCACTTTTAACCCTAAAAGCGAAACCAGTTACGACCGACTTTTTAACCAGATAAAAACCACTAATCTGCTCATCCTTGACGATTTAGGCACAGAGTCTATGACGCCTTGGGTAAAAGAAAAACTTTATCAGTTGTTCAATTATCGCTACAACGCCAAGCTCCCCACTGTTATTACGACTGCCACTCCTTTGGGGGAAATTGACCCTCGCATTCGCAGCCGGATGATGGATAAGCGCATTAGCAAAGTGCATACTATTTTTGTGCCAACTTTTATGGGGTGATGGGGGATTTAGAATTAGGAAATCGGTATATTGGGAAGTTAGGAGCAGGAGAGGGGAACGCAAAGACTTCCGAAGTTTTTGGAACTTCGGAAGTCTTTGCACGTAGAAACGATTTACTCCCCAAAGGGTGTGGTTTATCTATATAATCACTGCCAAATACCGCCACGCTTCATTGAAGCTCATCCAAACGAACTTTATAACGATGATATTTTGACTGGGCGTATAGGCGTTGGTAGCGTTCAAGTGCCTGTTTTTGAGGCTTGGAATCGGATGTCATCTTCCATAGTTCGTAGTATATGTCCGCTTGTTTATCTTCTTCTAAGGTTTCGGCAAGCAAACGAAGCAGTTGATTGGGGGCATCATTGCCGCCGGTCGCAAAGTGGATTTGGGCCGCTTGCAGCGCGTTATAGAATAGCAGTTCATCCGCTCCAATCTGTTGCGCGAGTCGCGATGCTTGGGCGTGGGCGGCTACAGCCTTGTCGGTTTGCTTTAGGGTTAGATGCTGTTCCACTTTTGCGAGTAAAGATATACAAAGCTCACGTGTTAATTCATGTTCCTTGGCCGCTGAGATTGCTTCATCCAAGTAGGAAAGGGCCTGGGTATATTTTTTGAGATACGAATAGGCGCTGCTCATATTGTGTAACCCTTCCCATACGTTATAACCATCCCCTAACTCATAAGCAAGTACCATTTTCTCCTTATAACAGGCTATCGCTTCTTCATGGCGACCCTGATCTGCGTAAATTATGCCCCTATCTCCAATTGCGTAGCACATGGCTTGTTTATCCCCCGTTTTTTGGACAACTTCATACATGCGGCGGTTGCATTTCTCCGCTTCAGTATAATTGTGTGTCAGCAAATGAATATCACCCATATAAAAGAGCAGTCGTCCCATTTCGCGGAGGTCTTTTTTTTCTTCAGCAATATTTAGATATTTTTCAAATATGTCAAGCAATTTACCTTCTTTAAGCAAGTATTCTCGTAATTGAAACACCGCTGAGACAATGGCTTTTACATCGTGAATGTCTTTGGCAATTGCTAACATGTCGTTAAAGTGCTGACGGCTCTTTTCTCTTTTTCCCAACATGCCATACACAACTCCTAGGTTTTTTAATGCTCCTACAAGTTCTTTTTTGTTGCCATTTTGGGAACAGATTTTATAAGATTTGTTAGCTAACGCAAGAGCTTCTTTGACATTTCCACGTTTGGCAAACATATCTCCTAGGCGATTGGCGGCTTTGGCTATCCAGACCGGTTTCCCGGATTGCTCCGCTTGTGCTAATAAAAGCTGATATTCGATAATCGCCTGTTCCCAATCGCCTGTTAATTGAAGAGCGTGTCCCATTTTTTCGATAGTTTCCAGTTTTTCCTCAACTGAAAGCTGATACGTTAACAAGCGGTTATAAATACGAATAACATCTTGGTTTTGATAATTCTGTTGGGCGATTTCCCCCGCTTTCTTAAGGTAGTATTTAGCGTTATTAGATACTTGTGCCTTTTCGTAATGTTTAGCCAAACTAAAGTAATAGGGCTGCAAATCGGACTGGTAAAGTTCTTCAATGGATTCGGCGGCCAGTTTGTGCAAGGCGCGTAATTGCTTTTTTAATTGCATTTCGTAAACAGCTTCCCGAATGAGGGCATGTTTGAAAATATAGCGGATTTCGGAAATTGATTCCCAAATAACTTCTTTTTCGCCAGCATTAATATAGCGCAAAATATCTACCTTATCCGTAAAGCTGGTTTTTAACAACATCGTAGAAAGAATGGCAATCGCGAACTCTTGCCCTAAAACCGAGGCTGTTTTAACTATCTCTTTCAATTCCGCGGCCAGGCGGTCAATACGGGCAATGAGCACATCATTAATGGTGGATGGGATCTGAAAGGCCGAGGTGCTCCCATCTACGGGCAGGTTCAGGTTTAACTGTGCGTCAAACAATCCGTGTTCCTGTAAATATAGACTGATTTGCTCTATAAAAAACGGATTGCCTCCACCACGCTGGTAAATAAAATCTAGCGTTTTATCAGGAACTGGACGGATGCCGCCTTTTTTATCCGCCAGAAGGGCAACCATGTACCGAGCCGAGTGCTTCGTGATCTGGTTTAATTGGATTCTTTCTTCTGGAATATTTTTGAGACCAAAATCAACCTGCGAGCCATCGTCATGATAGCGGCAAGCGGAGATGATAATAAAGGGGTAATTGTCAACATTGCGCGTTAGAATTTGTAAAAAATGCTGCGTATCGCTATCTATCCAATGCCCATCTTCTAATTCAATGATAATTGGCTGCTGAGAAGCTTCTGCTTTGATGAGCGTTTTTACAGCATTCAACGAATTTTCATAACGTCCTCTAGCGTCCAACTGCTCGAAAAGCGAACCTTGCCAATATAAATTGACCAACCCTCCCAAAACAGAATGCGTTCGTTTTAGCTCCTGTTTAAGAGCCGAATCGCGTGTTTTTTGGAACAAATTGTTAAACCGAGCTTCAAAATTGGCTTTTCTGGTTTCAAGGGTATCAGCCTCATTTTGGTAAAAATACTCGTTCAGAAAATGAATAACAGGGTTGAGACTCTTTTTTAGAATTTCATCGCAGGGCATGTAAAACCACTTGTATAATAATTTCGTTTCTAGGGTAAGATGGCCGTCAACGGCAAAGACGCGTTGTTTCAACGCGTGTATAAGATGACTTTTCCCTAACCCAGCCTCTCCATCCACGTAGACCACACCGCCAAACTTGGCATGCTGAAGAGGTGTTAATAAACGTTCTAAAGTATCTAACTCCTCTTCCCTCCCAATAAAAAAATTGCCTTGTCTATTTTTAAAAGAGCGATGGGATGTTTCCGTGTAAACGGACATTCGTTTTCGAGCAGCTTTATTTTCTAATTCATAGGTCGGAATTTTTTCTAAGCGGCCTTTATAAACAAAATTCCCCAAATGCTTGAATTCGAAACGATCGTTTTGCGCGATGCTTTCATCCGCTAAAATTTGCCCCCATTGAGCTTTCATCATGAATCTAGCAGATTGATTGGTAGCACTACCCAAACAAGAAAACGCTTGTTGGTATTCAGCGCCATAAAAACCAGCATATAAAATACCTTTAGAAATGCCCGCCCTCAACTGGGTAGGAAAATGTATCTCTTGGCGCAAATCAGTAATAAATTCTAATGCCCGCTCATCTTTATTTTCATAAGCAATTGGTGCGCCAAAAAACAACAGCACTTTGCCGCCCTTATCCCCAAAATCAAGTGCGGGGTGGCTGCCTCCATATAGCTGCTGGAGATTGAAGATTGTTTGCATAAATTGATCTAAGTTGGGAACGTCTTTAAAAGAAATAAATATAGCTACAACTTCCCTAAATTCCCCTTCTGGGAAATAAAACTCTTTTTCCCCTGTAAATTTCACCATCACATCTGCTGGAAATTCAGGGATTTCAAACGCCGCGGGCAATACTTTAAAATCTTTAACCTCTTCAATTTGAAAGAAATTATTCTCATCTCGAATTGGTGTCGGGAGCAAATCTTCAACCTGCTTCAAAAAGTTTCGCTCACCCCATAGCTCTCCTTTTTCAGCGTAGTGCTCCGCTTGAGCGCAACTATCTATTGCCTGGCCGCGGAAATAATAAGTTTTTGCCATCTCAGACCCAATTATGCCCCAGTCCGTTTCGCCAAATCCCAACCCAATCTTGGCCCCAAACACGAACAAGCCCAAGGGGGATTGATAATGGTTATTTTGCGTAAAAAACTGATGGGTTTCTAGAGCTGCCCGCAACGCTCTTTTGGCTGCTATGCGTTGATTGCCCGAAGAAACAAATAACGCGGTGAAAGCGTCTCCGGCATAAGTAGTAATAAAACCACCATAATCATAAATGGCTTGAACTGTTGGCGTAAAAAGGTATTTGAGAATGTCCGACAACACTTCGGTTCCCTCTCTACCGTGCTTCATTAATGTGTCGGTCATACGAGTAAAGCCAGAAATATCCACAAAGAGGGAGGCAGTTTCAATTTTCCCGCTGAAGTGGCCTTGCTGGTATTGTTGTTGAATAAAAGGCGGAATTAAGTTTCTCATTTTTTTGCTTTTCTCCCATTCCCAATGCATTTAATGAAGCGTCTATGTTGAGTTAATTTCCCACAATATAGCGAATTATATCACCCGTTTTGATGGGGATTGGTTGTTTTCAGAGAATGAACTCCACTCTCTGCGAAAACGCCGTGACCCAGGGACATCTAAAAAACGGGCGTTTGCCATTCGTAAACGTCTCTGCCCACACCTCGCCCAAATAGTTAATAATCACCCATCCCATTTCGCTTATTACTTAAAAACTTGCAAAACACAAAAAAATAAGTTACACTCAAAGCACACTATAGTTATTTATTGGGAGGGATGTAAATGAAACGCTTAACATTTGTGGCACTTATTGCCATGCTTATTGTATTTCCTGTAGTGGTCTCCGCGAATAGTGTGGCTCTACCAGGAAGAACGCCTGTAATGGTTTCTGCAGTGGGCTGTGCATCTATACCCACTATCACCATCACAGATGTGGTGCAAGACAACACCGTCACCATTCAAACTGCTAACTTTCCAGCCGGCGACACTTTTGATGTCCACATAAACTTTTATGGGACTCTGGGAATTGGAGGCACAATAGTCGAGACGTTTGACAGCGGCGCGGGGGGAACATTCACAAAAACATTCACTATTCCAGCCGTTTTCCATGGACAGGCTAGGATCGCCATTCGCCTGGTAAGTCCTACCTCAGGGTACTACGCCTATAATTGGTTTTACAACAACACCTCAGCCGGAGGGACTGGCATCTCTTATGCTGGGTATCCCACATTTGGCATTACAGCAGTTACCAAAGACCAAGACGTCACCATCAAAGGTCTGAACTTCCCCGCCAACGATACTTTTAACGTGCGTATGAATTATTATGGCACGCTAGGGATAGCAGGCGTGATTGTCGATACAGTTGACACAGGCACGGGAGGGGAATTCGCTGCCACGTACAACATACCCGCCCCCCTGCACGGCCAATACAGAATCGCCATTCGCCTAGAAAGTCCCACTTCAGGGTACTACGCTTATAACTGGTTCTATAACAATAGCACCGCTTCAGGGTCAGCGGGCAGCGGGGGTGGCAGCACCCCCAGCGGCTATGTGGGCATCCCAACATTCATGATCACGGATGTAACCCAAAATCAAGACGTAACCATCCAGGCCAACAACTTCCCCGCTAATGACACTTTTAACGTCCTCATGAACGCTTACGGGACGCTGGGAATTGGCGGTATCCTTGTTGACACAGTTGCCACTGGCGCGGGGGGAGATTTCTCGGCCACCTACACAATCCCCGCTGCGTATCACGGACACACAAGAATTGCCATTCGCCTCGAAAGCCCAACTACAAACTACTATGCCTATAATTGGTTCTGGAACAATACTACCGGAACTACGGGCGGAGGCGGAATCCCTACCTCTTATTTTGGATACCCGACCTTTAGCATCTCGGCAGTCACCCACGATCAGGCCGTGACCATCCAAGCCAACAACTTCCCGCCGAACGATACCTTTACCGTGCGCATGAACTACTACGGCACCTACGGTTACGCTGGGACAGTCATTGATACCGTTCAAACCGGAGCAGGCGGCGGATTTACAGACACTTTCGCCATCCCAGCCATTATGCAGGGAGAATACAAAATCGCTATTCGGCTTGAAAGTCCAACTTCGGGATATTACGCCTACAATTGGTTCTACAACAACACCACTTCCCCGCCGGCTGTCGTTCCTTAACTTCTTTCGGGGAGAAAAACCTAGCTTGGGCGTGGAGAACAAAAAAAGCCCCTCAGTTCTGACTGGGGGGCTTTTCTGTTACCCTAAACGTTGTCGCTCTTCCTCAGCCACGCTCTTCTCAAGTTTCTGAAAAAGTGGCTGCGGTTGCGGAAGTTCTCGTCCCGCTGGCAAGTCACTTGGTTTCCAAAAACCAATTGCCCCGCTCGGAACATATCTGAGGACATCATGTGTTCCCAATTTATCTGTATGCGTTTCTACCATTTGCTTTCCAAATAGAGGTTCTGTGTATCCCAAAATGCTGTGCAGCCGCTCGCTGGTAAAAGGCAATACAGGAGCTAAAAGCACTTTGATAGAATCTATTGCCTTAAGAGCGGTATAGACTGTAGTCGCGGCGGCATTTTTATCTTTCTTGACTTCAAACCAAGGCGCCATCTCATCAAGGTATTTATTAACCTCCCGCGCCAAAGCCATAGCTTCTCTGAGTGCCGCTCGCAGCTTAACCTTGTTGTATAGCTCTCCTATTTTTTCAAAGCCTGCCTCTACTTTGAGAATGATTTCTGTATCTGCGGGGCGAGCGTCTCCTGGGGTAGGGATGTGCCCATCCCAATATTTATGGGCAAAAGAGAGCACACGGTTAGCCAGGTTTCCCCAAGTGGCAACCAACACATTATTGTTACGAGCCACAAACTCATCCCAATCCCAGTCGCTATCCTGAGTTTCGGGCATATTGACCGTTAAATAATAACGCAGGGGATCGGGATCATACCGAGAAAGAAAATCCAAAACATCTACCATCCAATTTCGGCTGCCAGAGATTTTCTTTCCCTCCATGTTCATGAATTCATTGGCGGGGACATCGTATGGCAGTGTTAGCCGAAGTCCTTCTTGTCCGCTGTGCAACTTCCCAAACGTCTCGCCAACACCATGCAACTCAGCAGGCCAAATCACGGCATGAAAGGGGATGTTATCCTTGCCAATGAAATAATAAGTCCGGCTATCTTCATTACACCACCACTCTTGCCAAGCGTTCTCATTGCCAGAAATCTTAGATAATTCAATGGATGACGCTAAATAGCCAATGACAGCCTCAAACCACACATAGAGGCGTTTATTTTCCCATCCCTCTACGGGGACAGGAATGCCCCATTTTAGGTCTCTGGTAATAGGCCTCCCGTGCAGGTCTTCCGCCAGAATTTGCCCCAGAGATTGGCGTAGTACATTGGGTCGCCAGTAGTCTTCCCGCTCTTTAAGAAATTCTACGATTGCTGGCTGCAAGGCACCAAGGTCAAGGTAAAAGTGCTCTGTCTTCCGCAACTCAGGCGTTGAGCCATCCATTTTGGAACGAGGGTTGATGAGACGATTGGCCTCTAACAAACTGCCGCACCCATCGCATTGGTCACCCCGCGCGTCCTCGTAGCCACAGAGATAGCAAGTTCCTTCAACGTAACGGTCTGGCAAAAATCGATGTTGGGTAATAGAGTACCATTGCTCTTGAACCTCTGTGTATAAGTACCCATTTTCTTTGAGCGCGCTGAACATGGCTTGGGCAACTCCAAAATGGTTTTCGGTATGTGTGCTGGTGAAAATATCATAGCTTAATCCCAGTTGCTGAAAAAGCTCCAGGAATTCGGCGTGGAACGTTTTGTAAACATCTTCTGGGCTTATGCCTTCTTCATCGGCACGAACCGTAATGGGCGTTCCATGTGAATCCGAGCCAGAAACCATCCAAACCTTATTCCCTACCAAACGGTGGTAACGAGCATAAATATCGGCTGGCAAATAAGAGCCGGTAACGTTTCCAACATGGATATGGGCGCTAGCGTAAGGCCAGGCTGCCGCGACAAGTATATTTTCAGTCATTATGATTCTCCCTGTATAAAAAGATGTTGATTAAAAAAGCGTTGGTTCATCTGTTAAAAGTGTGCGGGGAAAGGCGATATAAATATCGCGTTACGCTTTCGTGTACGACATTCATGTCGCTTTGCACAATATTTATATATGAGCCAAACCGTTTTGCGAGATGGTTCAGGAATTGGTTTACATACTATCTCTCTGCAGTACGCAGACTCGCTCGCTCATCTCTGGAAGCAAGCTTCCTGCTCCGAAAAGTGTTCACTAATTTCTAGCTGTTTATAAACCATCTCCGTTTTACAAACAAAAAAGGCTGCCCATCGTTGGACAGCCTAGCAAATAGCGTTTTTCAAGATTATCAGCGTTTTTTGCTTTTACCGGCTGCCCAAAGTTTAACGCGCATCATCATGCGCATGGTCATGGCCATCATAGTGGCCGCAGACATTATAGCAACCGACATTATTAAAAAAACGTGTAGAGACATTTTAAGCATTCTCCTGGCTGAGAGGTTTTAATTACGTTTCTGAGTTTATCTGGGGAGATAAAATTTGTCAAGCGGTTCGGTTATCTTCTCTATACTTTTTCCAAAGTCTCCGAAAATTGAGCAGTGGTTAGCTTTTACTGATGATGATAAGAAATATTTTTCACCCTCACCTCTACCCGCGCTCCCTGAGGGAAAGAGGAAAACCGAAGCATAGCAAAGACCGGCGTGAGGCTTACCCCTCACCACAAAATTTATCTTTCTTCAACAGATAATCTTATAGCCGTTCGAGCTTTGCCTTCTATTTCAACATCAACAAATGTTGGAATACTAACAATATTAAATCCATCTTCGGCTAGGTAATCCCGAGCCAGAGCCAATGCCTTAACCGCTTGGTTCACAGCACTTGCCCCAATAGCTTGTACATTGGCATATTTCTGTTCACGGAAAACACCAGCGATAGCCCCCGCTACGGCCGCGGTACGGGATGTCCCTGAAACCTTGATGATGTCAACTGTGGAGGAATCCATGATGTACTCCCTTTGGTAAGATGCAACTAATGAAAACAACTATGTTACGGTATTCATTGTACATAAGATTTTGAGTAAAATCAAGCAAGGTTTCAAGAGTATGCCATACCTATAGTTGAACGGCTTAACAAAAACAGCATGCTGAATAATCTCAGCATGCTGTTTTTGTTTCAGGAAAAAGCTCATTTATACTGGGAGAAGCTCACTTTCCAGTTCGGTTAAGGGTTCATGGTATTCCTCGGTTTTGATGAGGATGATCTCACCTTCTCCGTCTTCTGTTTCCACGTCAAAGTCTGCGTCTACGAGCACAGTGTCACCGGCTTCGAACTTTCCGGCCAGGATAGCGTCTGAAAGTTGGTTTTCGATTTTTCGTTGAATAACGCGGCGGAGGGGCCGAGCGCCCATATCTGGGTCGTAGCCCAAGCTCACTAGAAGATCGGTTCCTTCTGGGGTGATTTCAAGAGCCAGATCTTTGGCCTGCAAACGTTCTCGAACCTTATCCAATTCTAGGGAAACTATGTCGCGGATGTTTTCTTTGCTCAGAGCGTGAAAAACGACCACGGAATCAAGTCTATTGATGAATTCAGGGCGAAAGTCTTTCTTGAGGGAACCAATAAGCTTCTTACGCATGTCTTTATATTCGTGTTCCGCAGTAGCTTTTTCATCACGGGCTAGCTTAAATCCTAGCGTGGTTTTCTGTTTGATCAGATTAGCGCCAATATTAGATGTCATGATGATGATGGCGTTGCGGAAATCAACCATACGCCCTCGCGAATCGGTGATATGGCCTTCTTCCATGATTTGCAAGAGCATGTTATGGGCTTCGGGATGAGCCTTTTCAACCTCGTCGAAGACAACAATGGAATAGGGTCTGCGGCGAATGGCTTCGGTGAGTTGCCCGGCTTCGTCGTAACCGATGTATCCGGGAGGCGCGCCTACCAGCCGGCTTACAGAGTGGCGCTCCATAAATTCCGACATGTCTAGTTGGATGAGGGCTTCTTCGCTGCCAAACAGGAATTTCGCCAATGCTTTGGTTAGCTCTGTTTTGCCAACGCCTGTAGGCCCAAGAAAGATAAAGGAGCCAATTGGACGCTTGGGGTCTTTAAGCCCTGCTTTGGCCCGGCGAACAGCTTCTGAGATGGTTTCGATGGCTTCTTCTTGCCCAATAATATGTTCGTGAAGACTTTCTTCCATTTTGAGTAAGCGATCAGTTTCTTCTTGTTTTAGCTCTGTGACTGGGACGCCGACCCACATTGAGACAATTTCGGCGATGTCTTCAGAAGAAACGATAGGACTGTTGCCACGGTCCCAGGCGATTTTGATTTCTGCCAATTTTTCTTGAAGTGCGGTTTCTTGGGCCTCAAATTCTTTTACAACCTTGTTATCGGTCTCGGCAGTAAATTTCTTGATTTTTTGTCTAACTTCGCGCAGATTAGAAACTACTTTTTTGGCAACTTCTCCAATGGGATTTTTGTACATTCGCACTCGAGAGGCTGCTTCATCCATGAGGTCAATTGCTTTGTCGGGTAAATATCTGTCAGAAACGTAGCGTGATGAAAGCATGGTAGCGGCTGTTAACGCTTCATCGGAGATGGTTAATTGGTGGTGTTCTTCGTAAGGTGCGCGTATTCCACGCAGGATTTCGATAGTCTCTTCTTGTGTTGGTTCTTTTACGGTGATGGGTTGGAAACGACGCTCGAGGGCAGCATCACTTTCGATGTGTTTGCGATACTCGTCCAAGGTGGTGGCTCCCACCACTTGCAGTTCACCACGCGCGAGGGCGGGCTTGAGAATATTGGCGGCATCCATTGACGAACCGGCTGATCCAGCTCCAACTAACATGTGAATCTCATCTATAAAAAGAATCGAATCAATGGTTTTTAATTCAGAGATGACACGTTTGAGACGCTCTTCAAATTGACCCCGATACATAGTTCCAGCTACCAGAGAACCCATATCTAACTGAAGCACTTGCTGGCCTAGCAGAGGTGCGGGGACCTCGCCACTAGCAATGCGTTGGGTGAGGCCTTCCACAATGGCTGTTTTCCCTACACCTGGTTCACCAATTAGCGCGGGGTTGTTTTTGGTTCGGCGGGCCAAAATTTGGATGACACGTTCAATTTCTGTTTCTCGCCCAATAACGGGATCAAGTTTGCCTTCCTCTGCCAGTTCGGTTAGATTGGTGGCAAGCTGCTCAATCATAGGCGTTTTGCTTTTTTTCTTTTTGGGCCGTTTAGAAGTAGTTCGCTGCTTTATTTTACGCTCCTTTTTCTTTCGAATTTCATCAATAATTCGAATCGTTTGTCGGCGCATTTGTTCGCGCGTTATTCCCAAATCTTCCAGTATTGCCATTGCGGAACATTCATCATATTCTATTAGACCTAATAAAATATGTTCAACGTCAATGCTAGATTGATTTAGTTTATCCGCTTCTGTGACGGCTAATTTTAGAACATGCTGCGTACCCGTAGAAAGCGAAATTTTTTTTGCGGTGTGTTCGCCGTATCCTTTGCGTTCCTCGATGACAGCTACGATATTTTCAATATCCGAACCTAATTCGCGCAATACTTGTCCTGTAATACCGTCTTGCTCGCGTATTAGCCCTAACAGAAGATGTTCTGTCCCAATTTGAGCATGCCGCATCCGCTCCGCTTCTTTGTGAGCTAATTCCAAAACCGCTCGAGCTTGTTCCGTAAAATCTTTCGTGTCAGCCAAAATATACCTCCGGCAATAAACTAAGTTTATTCCAGTTTATTGTTGTGCTAAAAAAGACATTCTAAAAGCGATGTTAATTTCATGTGATCTCGATTCGCTGTTATATCATATTGATTTTACCAAAAAACAACTCTAATTCTTCTGAGAATCTCTCTTTTAATAAATATATAATGTTAATACCTAATTACATGACACTTATGCTGAAAGATTTTTTTCGGATACGAATAAACACGGAAAATGCGGATTTTTCTGTGAAAAAACAAAAAAGAATCCGTGGAAATCAGTGTCAATCCGCATCCAAATTAGAACTGTCGGGTAGCTAGGTTAATACTTCTGTCTCTAATTCGGATGCGCTATAGGCGAAAAATCTTTCTCACTTTTCTGTGTTTCGCTATAACAAAAAAAGCGCACCCTTGCGAGGTGCGCTTGGCTTTTTTATTCTTCGCTCTCCACCTCGTCAGGTGGGGCTTCGATTTCTGCCTCCTGCACTTCGTTATTTTTTGTTTGTTCTTCTGTCTCAAGTTCAGCTTTGAGCATTTCTAAATCTTGAGAAGCATATCTGGGATCATGGACTTTTGTGAGGCTAAGTCCAATCCGATGACGTTTTCCATCAATGCTGGTTACACGCAAAGGCATAGTGTCGCCTACGTTCACCACCTCTTTGGGATGCTTGATCCGCTGTTCGCTAAGTTCTGAAATATGTACCAAGCCTTCTAGCTCAGTACCTTCAACCTGAGCGAAAACTCCAAAGTCTGTTATGTTCATAACTGTACCTTGAACTAATTGCCCTTCGGTAATATTTTTGACTATTTCCATCCAGGGGTCAGCTTGCAAAGCGCGTAAAGAAAGGCCAATTCGCCGCTCTTTTTTATCGAGCGATATCACCTTTACTTCAATTTCTTCGCCTACTTTTACCACGTCACGGGGATGTTTGACGTGTTCCCAAGCCAATTCAGAGATATGTACCAATCCATCTATGCCTTGAATGTTGACGAATGCCCCAAAATCAGCTAAGCTGCTAACGTAGCCAGAAACCACATCACCAACTTCCAACTCGGCCAATAACATCTCTTTAATTGTCTCACGAGTTTCGCCAATGGCATCTCGTTCTGAAAGAACCAAACGTTTGCGGCCACGCTCTACTTCAATGACCTTGAGAATGATTTTTTCTCCAATCAAGTGCGCCCAACGGTCTTTAGCGTTCTTTCCTGCTTCTTCGCGGAAAACACTAATTTGGGAGCCAGGAACAAATCCGCGCAACTGCCCTACTGGAACGAGCAAACCACCTTTGTTGAAACCATCTATCACGGTCTCTATGGTTTCTCCACTTTCCAGAAGCGCCTCCATTTTTGCCCAATCTTTTTCTGTTTGAGCTTTAATGTAGGAAAGAACAACATTTCCGTTCCTGTCTTCAGGGGTAACGACATAGACAGAAATTTCATCGCCTACTTTAAACGTTTCGCGTACCTCTTTAGATATATCATCAAACTCATAACCGGCGATAATCCCATCCGCCTTTGCTTGGACATCAACCAGAATTTCTTGAGGCAAAATTGTAGTTATTATCCCTGTTCGAATCTCCCCGCGTTGGGGCAGGTTGCCCAAACCTAATCCTTCTTGCTCTAAAAGAGTTTTCATATCCATAATCTCTTCCGGAGGGGCGGCGACTTCAATGACATTATTTTTTTGCCCGTTTTGGGCATTCTTCTCATCCATAGATTGAACACACTCCAAGTATAGAAATTAAATGTCTACATTATACAGTGCATGTATAGAGTTGGCAACCTTTCATCCCCAAGATTTATAACAACTGCAAATAGGTGATTAGAGCAAATTCGCGCACCTTACGAATTAGAACTCAAATAATAAGCTGGGCACCAAACAGTATTCATTTATTCGTGTTCTATAAGGTATAATTGTCTCTGTGCCTTTTGGCTCTTTCATAACCTTTGCACCCTTTGTAATTTTTGTGCCTTTTGCCCCCCATAAAACTATGCCAAACATTTACCCTTTTACAGCCATTGTCGGCCAAGAACGCATGAAGCGCGCCCTAGTTCTCAATGCTGTCAATCCCCGCATTGGAGGCGTTCTCATTCGCGGTGAGCGCGGAACAGCAAAATCTACCGCCGCCCGCGCCCTAGCAGCTCTATTGCCCGAAGTAGAAACATTCAGCGACTGCCGTTTTGGATGCGCTCCTCAGCGGCCTGCTACCTGGTGTACAGAATGCAAAGAGCGCGCAAAAAACGGAGTAGAACGCAGCATCAAAATGATCCCCACACCCTTTGTAAACTTGCCCGTTTCCGCCACCGAAGATCGCGTAGTAGGAACGCTAGATATTGAGCAAGCCATTCAAAAAGGCGAACGACACTTTGAGCCAGGCGTCCTGGCAGATGCCAACCGAGGAATGCTTTACATAGACGAAGTCAACCTCCTTGACGACCACGTAGTAGACCTTTTGCTAGATTCTGCCGCCATGGGAATGAACATAGTTGAGCGCGAAGGCATATCGTTCAGCCACCCCGCCCGCTTCATTCTGGTGGGAACAATGAACCCAGAAGAAGGCGACTTGCGCCCCCAACTCCTAGATCGTTTTGCCCTCGCGGTGAACATTCGGGGAATTCGCGAAACCCGCGAGCGAGTGCTAATTATGGAACGCAACCTAGCCTTTGAGGTTGACCCCATTGCTTTTCGAGAGGAATGGTTAGAAAAAGAAAACGAGCTATCCTTGCAGATCAAGCAAGCTCGAAAATTACTGCCAGAAGTCAAATATTCTAAGCGGGATTTGATAGCAATTGCTGCCCTGAGCGCATCTCTGAACGTAGACGGGCATCGCTCCGACCTGGTAATACTCAAAACCGCTCTAGCGCACGCAGCTTTCGAAGGGCGTTATGCCATCTCCAAGCGAGACATCGCCCTAGCCGCCGAATTGGCCTATCCCCACCGCCTCAAACGCGGCCCATTCCAACAATCAGAAATTAGTGCCACTGAATTACAGGAACGCATTGACCAACTCCGAGGCGCAGAGGAAAAAAACTCTACGGAAGAAGGGGATGGGGGAGAAGAAGAAACCTCTCCCAAATCCGGCCCGAAAGAACACAGCCAAGAGAGTAAAAAAAAACGGTAGTCGGCTCAGTTCAGGAATCTAAAGACGCCCCCACCGGCGCGGAACCTGCTCTTCAGGAAATATTTGAAACTGGTTACGCCAATTGGTGGGAAGGCGGCGACCAGGTTGAAATTGGAAAAACCTTTGACCCACGCCACCTAGATACCCCTTTCGACAAACTTTCTCGGCGCAGCAGCGGACGCCGCTCACGCACGCGCACAGAGCAAAAACGCGGGAGATATATTCAATCCCGTCCGGCGGATGGAAAAACGAACGACATCGCATTTGATGCTACCTTGCGGGCTGCCGCTCCTTATCAGAAACGCCGAAAAGAGCAGCGTAAAAAGGTTGCTTTTGCCATCCAGCCCCAAGATTTACAGCGCAAGGTACGGGTCAAGTATACGGCCAATTTAATATTATTCGTGGTGGATGCCTCTTGGTCTATGGCGGTTGCAGAGCGGATGAGCGCCACGAAAGGGGCTATCCTCTCCTTGTTAACAGACGCCTACCAACGGCGAGACCGAGTGGGGTTAGTCGTCTTTCAAAAGGACCGCGCCACTTTGGTGCTCCCCCCCACAAATTCCACGCAACTGGCCCAACGCTCCTTGGCAGACATCCCCGTGGGGGGGAAGACACCCCTTTCTGCGGGGTTATCACTCGCCCATAAAACCGTCAAAAAAGAGCAAATCTCCCACCCCGACATCCAGCCTCTCTTAATTATTCTCACCGATGGCGGAGGAAATGTTTCTATGACTAAAATGCCGCCCCAAGAAGAGGCCGAAAAGATTGCTGAAGAAATTGCCAAAGACGACATTCCCAGCGTGGTAATTAACATGGAAGCCGCCGAATTTGATCAAGGCCTTGCCAAGGAACTTTCGGAGCATTTGGCCGCCAAATATTATTCCCTTGAAGAACTCCGTGCAGAACAATTGTATAGAACGGTGAGCCAGGAGTTGGGGAATTAAGGCTAATGACCCAGAAACCAATCTACCGATAACCAATATACAAACCCATGATCCCAATCTCTCTCACTATCTCTGGTTTTTTATCTTACAAAGACCCCGTTAAAATTGATTTCACGTCTTTTGACTTGGCTTGCATTTCTGGACACAACGGAGCCGGTAAATCATCTATTCTGGATGCCATGACCTGGACGTTGTTCGGGCGGGCGCGTAAACACGATGAATCAGTGATAAATGCTCAGTCTGCTCTTGCCGAAGTGGCTTTTATTTTTCAGTATGAGGGAAATGTTTACCGCATTATTCGTGTCAACCCGCGCGGGGGAACTAAGTTGGTTGAGTTTCACATTCAGCAAGACCACCCAGACGCATCTGCTCCAATTTGGAAATCTCTTTCGGAGCGTACGTTGCGGGGAACGAACGCTAGGATAGTAGAGACGCTCCGCTTAGATTATGAAACTTTTACTAACGCGGCTTTCTTTTTGCAGGGGGAAGCGGACCAATTCACGCAGCAAAACCCCAACGACAGGAAGCGCATCCTAGCCCAAATTTTGGGCTTGGAAGTGTGGGAAACTTACCGAAAACGAGCTTATACGCGCAGAAAAGAGGTAGAAACAGAAATTGATAAATTAGATGGACGTTTGTCAGAAATTCTAAAAGAGCTAGGGAAAGAAAAGGAGCGCAAGAATCATCTTCAGGAATTAGAGGCAGAGCTAGAAAGAGCTATTAATACACGTCAGACGCAAGAGGAAAATCTAAATCACATCCGCGCTATAGAGGCTTCGCTCAAAGAAAGACGCAAATACGTGGAAGCTCTTGCCCAGCAAGTAGAAAAAAGTGAAAGCGTTAAACAACAATTAGAAGAGCGTCTTGCCGTGCGGGAAACAGAAAAGGCTGAATTGTCCCAAATACTAGAGAGGCAAGAAGAGATTCGCTCTGCCTATGCCAAATGGGAAAAGGCTTGTGGAGAGTTAGAAGAATGGAACGCGACCGCTGAGGAGTTCAGAGAGCAAGAAAAACAGCGGCAGTCCCCTCTCACCGAAATAGCCAGCGAGCGTGCTCGCCTAGAACAGGTGCTGGCCTCTTTGCGAGAACAGCAAGAGAAGCTGCAAGAGGAATTAACTAAAGTTCCCGCGCTAGAAGAGCAATTGTCAATGTTGGAAGAAGCTGTTTCTGAGGCGGAGAAAGCCCTTGCGGATAGGGATGGGAAAAAGGCTGAACTGGAGCAGGCACGCCAAAAACTGGCAGAAGCTCAGGCCGAGAATCCACGCCTGAAGGCGGCAATGGAAGAACTCAAAGAGCGCATCGACAAGTTGGAGGCCACGGAAGGCGCTAATTGTCCTCTCTGCGGTCAGACGCTTGCCCCCGATGAGCGGGAATCCCTCATTGAACGCTTGAATAAAGAAGGTACGAAAATGGGCGATCTTTACCGCGCTAACAAGGATTTACTTGATGAAGCGGACGAGTTGGTTAAAGGCCTTCAGTTAAAAATCACAGAACTTAGCTTGGCGGAAGACACTCTGAGAGACAAAAACCGAGAAATAGATAAAGTTTCTGAGCAATTGGCGCAGGTCAAAGCCCGAAGAGAGGAATGGGAGGCGGAATCAGCTGGCCGTTTGGAAGAGATTGCACAAACCATAGAAGAAAAGACTTTCGCGCCCCAGGCACGGGCTAAATTAGCCAAGATTGACGTCAAGCTTAAAGAAATTGGTTACGATGCTGTTCAACACGATCAGCTTCGCGCCGTGGTTAGTGAAGGAGAGGGAATCCAAGAAGAAGTGAGCGCGTTAGAAAAGGCGAGTGCGGTACTTAAGCCCCTTGAACGTGAGATTGCAGAGTTGGTGACGGAGCTGGCGGAAAGGCAAAAAGAGCTTGAGCAGCAACAAATAGAGAAAGAAAAGGTTTCTCTGACCTTAGCCCAAGACGAAGCTGCCGCACCAAACGCGCAAGAAGCACAAAGAGAACTTTTGTCGTTAAAGGAACGCGAGAATATTTTACAACGAGAAACCGGCGCGGCCCAGCAAAAGGTAAAGATATTAATCACTCAAAAAGAACGCCGCCGAGAGTTAGAAAGCCAGCGCGAGGAATTGGCTTATAAGGTAGGGCAGTTCAAACAATTAGAGCGTGCTTTTAGCAAGAGAGGTGTGCCCGCGTTGCTTATTGAGCAAGCTCTTCCGCAAATTGAGGCGCAGGCCAACCAGGTTTTGGACAGATTGAGCGGTGGAGCGATGTCGGTGCGTTTTCTTACCCAGCGTGAATACAAAGATAAGAAGCGTGATGATCTCAAAGAAACCTTGGACATTCAAATCCAGGATCAGGTTGGGGTGCGGGATTACGAAATGTATTCTGGCGGCGAAACGTTCCGCATCAATTTTGCCATTCGTTTAGCGCTCTCTCATGTGTTGGCGCAACGTGCCGGAGCGCGTTTACAAACCTTAGTCATTGACGAAGGTTTTGGCAGTCAGGATGCTATTGGCCGGCAGCGGCTTATTGAAGCCATTAACCTCATCCGAAGCGATTTTGAGAAAGTTTTAGTGATCACGCATATTGACGAGCTCAAAGACTCTTTTGCTACACAGTTATTTGTGGAAAAAACGGCGAACGGGTCTCAGGTAACGATTTTGCAGTAGATTGGCAGACTGGGAAATTGGTGAGGGTGTATTGGTAAACTAGTTTCCTCGCTCCAATCGTGTGCGCGAAAGTGCTGTTAGCGGCTATTGAAGTCTGAGACCTCGGAAGTCACCAATACTTCCGAGGTTTTTGAATTAAACGCAATCAATATCTAGCTACAAGACACTTTGGCAAAAGCAAGAAAATAGAACACGAATGGGCCTACAGCCTCGCGGATGTAGCGGATAAACGCAGATTAAAAATGATTAAATCCGCACAAACCTGCGTTAGCGCAAGGCATTTGCGTTGCCAGAGGCGTGCCTCTGGCGATCCGCGTTCTATCACCAAGGCTAATTTTTAAGTAATTATTCACTCCCCTTCCGCAAATGTTCAATGACGTGTCATTCTGAGA
>Ga0164318_10000472_pt1 | contig 30833 bp, 27 predicted proteins | sample GuaBasSedimGuay9_FD_113734 | JGI IMG/M metagenome (GOLD analysis project Ga0164318, IMG submission 113734) | Subseafloor sediment microbial communities from Guaymas Basin, Gulf of California, Mexico - Guay9, Core 4571-4, 0-3 cm | ecosystem: Environmental > Aquatic > Marine > Hydrothermal vents...
GGATTCTTGTTTATGTTTCATAACAAATTATTTCATCGCAAATGTACGATGATTTTAGTTTGTGATTAAACATATTTAAAGTTAATTATATTCAATATCTTTAATGTATGGCTCGCGAGATAATTGTAATCAGGTTCAATATTTATACCGGGGCATGATACACAGGGTTTAATCGTCCTGCCACTTTCTTAACACGGTTTTAAAATTTTAACATTAGGACATTAATTAATTTTCTATTTTTAACAATTAAATAACACAATATTATGACCGATCAATTCGATAATTATATTCAGTTTCTCGGTGCTGCCGGAACAGTAACAGGATCAAAGTATTTAATAGCTATAGATGGTTTTCATTTGCTGGTTGACAGCGGTCTTTTTCAGGGTATTAAACAACTACGTGAGCGCAACTGGAAAGATATTCCATTTGACGCTTCTAAAATTGATGCCGTGATTCTTACCCACGGCCACCTTGATCACACCGGCTATTTGCCGCGTTTGGTAAAGCAAGGCTTACATTGCCCTGTTTACTGCACGGAGCCCACGGCTGATTTAGCACAAATTATTTTAACTGATAGTGCTAAAATACAGGAGGAGGACGCCGAACATGCCAACAAGCACGGCTACTCAAAACATAAAGTGGCAGAACCACTCTACAATTTAAAAGATGTTGAAAAGACGTTGCCGCTGTTAACACCTCAACCTGCCGAAGAGTATATCCGGCTTAACGACAACATTCGATTCCGTTTCCGGAAAATTGCCCACATACCGGGTGCTGCTTTCATCGAAATGGACATAAAAGGTAAACGGTTTGTTTTTTCCGGCGATATCGGGCGTCCTGATGACAAGATGTTGGTTCATCGCGAAAAACCGGAAAGTGCCGATGTGCTATTTATCGAATCAACCTATGGCGACAGGTTACATCCTACCGACAAAACATCGGAGGTAATTAAAAAGGTAATCGACCACGCCGTGTTCAACCATGGCCCTTTAATTGTCTCCAGCTTTGCCGTTGACAGGGCACAGGATTTTATGTACGAAATCTGGAAACTTAAAAAGGAACATAAAATTCCTGATTTGCCGGTTTACCTCGATAGTCCCATGGGACACGATGTGAGCAAGCTATTTTTAAAATATCCGGAGTGGTTAAGCTTGGATCCCAGCGTGTTTAGTAAAGTTTTTAATAATACGCGTATTGTAACTTCTATTAAAGAGACCTTTGTGTTGGCAAAAGATAAGTCGCCAAAAATAATCATTGCCGGTAGCGGCATGATGAATGGAGGCCGGGTTCTATACTACCTTAAAAATCATCTAAAAAACCCTTCAGCAACTTTTGTCTTGCCGGGCTTTCAGGCTGTAGGTACACGTGGCAGAGCGCTTAGCGAAGGCAGTCATGAGATTAAGATTCATGGTAAGTATTACGAAGTACGTGCCACCATCGAGCATATAAAAACCATGTCGTCGCATGCCGACCAGGCAGAGCTGCTATCGTGGATATCGGGGATAAAACAAAAGCCGGAAAAGATATTTATTGTCCATGGCGAGCCACAATCGTCGAATGCCTTGCGGGTGAAGATTAAAGATACCTTTGGCTGGGATAGCACCCTGCCGGAAATGTACGAGAAAGTGAAACTGGAGTTTTAAGTAACAAGATAGCGAACCCCCTTACTCGTTTGAATAACCGGGTGTTAACATGTGTACGCTGCATAAAAACTGCTCAGCCTCATACTGCTCGCCAAAGATTAATATCGAAACGTAATTACAAGGATGTTGTTTACATATTTCCGAAAGAATTTCGTGCCGCTCCGGGCGGCGGCTTTTCATCGTTACGTTGTGAAACAGGTTTTTTATTTTACCACCAACATGGGAACCTCATTATTTTTTGCGATAATTTTTTCGGCAAAACTACCCAACAACATAACATCGAGTAGTGAATGGCTTTTCGTTCCCATTATTAACAAATCAGTTTCATTGGTTTTAATATAGTTAAGCAAACCGCGATAAGGCTTTCGGGTTTCGCCAACAAATTTGATATTTAATTTTGTGCCGTGATAATTTATGATGCTCTCGTTAATAAAGTTTTCAAAACTTTCTTTTAAATCACTGGAGTAATTCTCATAAATCTTTTTAAATTCCCTAGTACTTAACTGATGGCTTTCGCTAAACATTTCAGTCAAGTACGCATGACTTGGCATGTGGCCAACATGCAAACAGGTTATGGTTGGCTTTCCGGAAACAAGATTGCAAAAATCCAGCGCCCTTTGGAGAATATGTTTTGAGAAATCAGTTTGATCGAGGGTAATTACAATATTTGATAATTTGTGTTTTGATAATTCGGGTACAATTAATGTTTGTGCAGGAACGTGTCGCACAACAACCTTATTCATCGACCCGTGCGACCCGTTTTCTTTTCCCATAATTACAAAATCAGTCTCCTTACGATTAATCTGGTGGAAATATTTTTGAACAAACAACCCTGCTTCGGCATAATTTTTTACGTGTTTTATATTTTTATATTGCGGCGTAATGGTTTCATCCATTTTAGTTTTTATACTTTTTAACATCCTCTCAGCCTCCTCTTTCCCGGCATCTTTTTGCAGGGCATCAAATGAATTGCGTGCTGTAAAAATGAACAGATTGTTTACTGTTTTTATTGGAATTTTTGTTGATAAAAAATCAACATATTTGATAAGAGGTGTGTCAAGTTTTGAAAAATTAACACCTACAATTGCATGATCTGTTTTCATTGTTTTAGATTTTATTAATGACGTTATTAAAATATTATATATTCAATTTGCCACGACGTTTAAAAAATTTGATTACGCTCATTTTTACAATATCGTTAAATACAAACCATATGAGCGCGTAAACCCATGTAAGTCCTGCCCAACGCCATCCGGTTGGGGTTAGTAAACCAAAACCATAAACCGCTATTATGGTACCAATAAGAGCTGAAAGCAGGGAGGCATTGAATAAAATTTTGGCAGGAAACGGCTTTTTCCAAAACCAGTTGGTAGTACGTGTGTTGTAAACCGTACCATGGCCTGCCACAATAAGTTTCATAAAAATGATTGACTGTATCAATTCATCCGGAAGTTTAAAATAATCTTTCAACAGGAAAAACGCCAGAAACGAAGATATTACACCGGCAAATCCCAGCCAGCTCGAAAGAATCAGCACTTCCGACATATCCCACGATACCGGCTTCATATTAATCCTGGTATTATCGTATGCAATGCTTAAAATAGGAATGTCATTCAGCAAGGCAAGAATAATAATCATTAAAGCTGTAACCGGATAAAATTGGAAAATCACGATGGAAGCGGTCATAAAGAGAATAACTCGGATGGTTTCGGTAATTCGGTAAATGGTGTAACCTTTCATTCTTTCAAATGTTATTCTGGCTTGTTTCACCGCATCATTAATAACCTGCAAGCCGGGCATAATTAAAACAATATCGGCTGAGGCGCGTGCTGCATCAGTAGCACCACTGACTGCAATACCGCAATCAGCTTTTTTTAAAGCAGGAGCATCGTTAACACCATCGCCGGTCATACCGACAATGTGTTTGGCTTTTTGTAATTTATCTACAATAAAATACTTATCTTTGGGAAAAACCTGAGCAAACCCGTTGGCATTTTCAATAATCTCTACAACTTGAGATTCGTGTTGTTTAATATGCCCCTTGGGTAATGGAACATTTTCAAGCTCTTTCTGCACCTCTTTTACCACTTCATCTGAGTACTCGTCAGCCTTCTCTTTGTTATTATATACCTTATTAAATATTGTTTGCGATATTATTTTGGCAAGCAAATCATACTCCTTGGTATCATGCCCTTTTAACTGATTGATATTTTCAATATCAGTACCAATATCGAGAACCCCGGCAATATATTGTGCTACTGCCAAATTGTCGCCGGTAACCATTTTTACCTCTACCCCATGTGCTTTTAAATCAGCTATGGTATTTATAGAGTCTTCACGCGGTGGATCATAAAGCGGAATAAGTCCTGCCAGGGTATAATCGTTTTCTCCCTTTTTCTTAATAGCAACCCCTAAAGTTCTGAATCCTTTTTGAGCATATTGATGAACCACGCTATTCAGCTTTTGCTCATCAAAATCTTTTTTACTGATTTCGATAATTACCTGAGGGGCTCCTTTTGTGACCGTAACCGAATCAAACTCTGCTTCGGTTCTTTTACTAACCGGGTCAAATGGGGCAAACTTCTTCAAATGGTAATCGGATAGTTTTTTATCCAGTTTTTTTTCTTTCACGTAAGCAAAAATCGGTTTCTCGATGGGGTCATCGTTTTCCTCTTTTGATGCCAGTGCTCCGTATAATAGCACGTCGTCAGCGGTATAATCAGCCAAAGTATAGGGGTCGGATATGGTCATCTCATTTTTGGTAAGGGTTCCGGTTTTGTCAGAACAAAGAATATCCATACCGGCTAGCTCTTCGATGGCCTGCAACCTACTGACAATAGCATGTTTTTTTGCCAGGTTAACAGCACCTACCGCCATGGTTACAGTTAACACGGCTGGTAATGCTACCGGAATAGCTGCCACGGTTAAGACGAGGGAAAATTCCAATAAATCAAAAATATTCTCATGTCGAAACAAGCCCACAAAAATAATTACAGCAATAAGTGCAAGTGTTATCAAAATTAAGAAATTACCTACCGAAATCACCATTTTCTGAAAATGACTCTTTTGTTCTTTTTCAGCCCTGGCTACCAGCTTCACGGTCTGGCCAAAATAAGTGTCCAGCCCGGTTTTAGTAACTTCGGCCAACATATCCCCCTTTTTTATAATGGCATTACCATAAATTTCATCTCCAACTTTTTTGGTCACGGGTAACGATTCGCCGGTAAGCGCCGACATGTCAGCCAAAATATAATCTCCCTCTAGTAATTTAGCATCAGCAGGTACAATGTCGCCTATTTTCAATTTTATAATATCTCCGGGAACAATCTCCTTGGCCTCCACTCCAATCCATTTTCCATCACGTAATACCAGAGACTTCTGTGCCAACGATTTCTTTAATGCCTTGATGGCGTTAAGTGCCTTCGATTCCTGATAAAAATCTAATACAGCATTTGTCAGGAGCATGATAACGATAATCGTTAAATCTTCCCACTTTTTAACCGCTGCCGATAAAACAGCTGCCACTTCAATCATCCAGGGGATAGGCCCCCAAAACCGTTTGAAAATTCGATGGAACATTGTTTCATCCTTTTCAGGGATTTCATTTAACCCATATTTTTCGAGCCTTTTTTTTGCTTCTAACGAAGTAAGACCTTTAATATCTGCCATATTGTGGATATTTTTAGCCTCCATAACTTGTTTATTTTTGTTCTTCATTATTAAACAACGTTTCAAATTAATTAAGTGAGTATTTACTTGCAAAAGTAATATTGTATATTTAATTGTTAAGTAAATTTCTTAAATTTTCACATTAATTAACGCTTATTTCCAAAACCATAGAAACAAAGGTATGGTAGTTGAAAGGGGGCAAAGCGTTAATATTTTTTTAACTTTGCTAAAAACTACAAAATATGGCAAAAGATAAAAAACTTTCTCTTGTTGAAGTAATCTCGATGGCGATTGGAACGATGATAGGAGCCAGTATCTTTTCAATTTTCGGATTGGGAGCGAAGATTGCCGGGCATGATTTACCTGAAGCTTTTATTTTGTCAGGAATGTATGCTTTGGCTGTTGCCTATTCGTATGCCATACTAGGTTCTAAAATTATCTCCAACGCGGGCCCCATAGCTTTTATTTTGAAGGGTTTTGGTGATAACATCGTAACGGGAGCGTTAAGTGTGTTAATGTGGTTAACTTACATTGTCTCCATATCTTTATTTGTTAAAGGGTTTGCAGGTTATTTTCTGCCACTTTTTCATATTCCGACCTCTTCGTTAGCATTGGGTATTGTTGAGGTGGGGGTCATCGTCTTTTTTACTGCCTTAAACTTTTTTGGAAGTAAAGCAGTTGGTAAAGCCGAGTTTTATATTGTTCTAATTAAGCTTTCCATATTGCTTGTATTCATTTTAGGAGGTATATTAAGTATTAAAGGATATCTAATTAAGCCCGATTTCGATTCATCTCATTCCTTGGGTTTGTTAAATGCTTCCGTTATATTCTTTTTGTCGTACATGGGATTTGGGTTAATCACTAATGCGTCGGAAAACATTAAGAATCCGGCCAAAAATGTACCTAAAGCTATTTTTATCAGTATTGCCGTTGTTATGGTAATATACGTGTTTATTTCGTTGGTTACCATTGGAAACCTGCCATTGTCTGAAATTATCAAGGCACAGGAAAACGCATTGGCTGAAGCTGCCCGGCCATTTCTTGGTAATTTTGGTTTTTTACTTATCTCCATCGGAGCCTTGTTTTCAATATCATCGGCACTTAATGCAACCATTTTCGGAGGAGCCAACATTGCCTACTCGCTGGCAAAAGATGGTGAGTTACCTGAAGTGCTTGAGCGTAAAATATGGTTTAAATCGACCGAGGGATTGTACTTTACTGCCGGTTTAGGATTAGTATTTGCTTTGTTGTTTGACCTGAGTGAAATAGCAACCATCACGAGTAGCGTGTTCACGGTAATTTATATTTTCGTGTTAATATCGCATTATAAGTTGAGTAGTCAGTTTGGAGGTAAAAAGCCGCTTATATTGTTTAATTTAATATTGTTAACCGCAGTTTTTGTTGTCTTGATGGTTTATCAATGGCATACCCAAAAAAGTGCTTTTTATGGGAGTATTATCATTTTTGCCGCTGCGCTTATTGTTGAATATTTTTACAGAAAAATTACCAAACGTAGTTTTTCAAATGAAGTTAAAAAGAATGTCTAATTAAATATTTAATATTATGGAAATTTTAATGGAAAAACAGGTAAAACATTGGTGGATATCATTGTTGCTTGGTTTATTATTTATCGGAACCGGAATTTGGGTTACACTTACCCCGGTCACCAGTTATGTAACGCTAAGTATTTTCTTTAGTGCAATCGTTTTTACCTCCGGAATTTTTGGGATAATTTTTTCAGTTGCAAATAAGCGCAACGTTAAGGGGTGGGGATGGCACTTGATTAGTTCGCTGTTAGATTTAATTGTTGGCACGATATTATTAATTTATCCCTCATTAAGTATGATTGTTCTTCCGTTTATTGTTGGCTTCTGGCTAATGTTTTCAGGTTTTGCAACCATTGGCATATCCGGGGAGTTTAAGGCGCTGGGATGGAAATCATCAGGCTGGGGAATTGCATTTGGAATATTAATTATTCTATTTTCATTTCTACTTATCATAAACCCGTTAATAGGTGCCGCTGCTGTTGTTTATATGACTGCCATGGCCTTTTTTACCCTCGGGTTTTTCAGATTAGTTTTAGCATTCCAAATAAAAAAGCTCAACATGCAGTAACACATGCCAAATAACAAGGATAAAATTGGGCTGTGGAGTGCTGTTTCTATCGGAATAGGTGGGCATGGTTGGTGGTGGTATTTTTGCCGTACTGGGGCTATCGGTTGAGCTGGCTAAGGGTGGAACGCCGGTAGCTTTCATGATAGCAGGTGTTATCGCGTTTATTACTTCCTATCTCTTACGCCAGACTTTCTTTGTCATTTCCCAATAGTGGCGGAACAGTTGAATTTATCAACCGGAGATTCGGAAAAAACGTGTTTAGCGGAGGAGTTAATAACTTGCTTTGGTTAAGCTATATCCTTAAATCCGCAAATGATATAATGAAAATATTTTTAAGACTTGGCTTATGTAATTTTGATGTTTTCAATAGAAAATTTATGAAATAATTGTAATCTTAGGTTATTTGAGTGGGATTTGCGTCTCATTTTTTTTTTTTGAATTGCACATTCATGCAGTTATTTTTTTTATTGATAGAGCTTATGATTGGTTCCTCACATCTGTGTATTTGTGTAACATGCAGTAAATGGGCTTGTTAATGGTTTTTACCGTCTTATTTCTTTGGCATATCAATCCTATGTAATTGTAGTTTCTTGTTGATTTCTATATTTTCAGTAACTTATATGGTTTATCCGAGAATAATTTAAGCACCCATTCCCGTCCCTGATACCTCCACTTCCCTGCAACTGCTATAAATCTAAAAACAAATTTGTTCAAACATGCTAGTGCTTTTATTTGGCAATACTTGGTTGTCGTAATCAAAATCATACGATCTACCTGCTTCCAATTGATTGGTAAGAACCAATGATTTGATATTTAACCTGTTCAGGTTAGTGTTTATGTTGAAATCGTAAATGATATCTGAAGCAGATGTAAACTGTGTATTTTCTGATGAAAGCTCTGTTATGCCACGCAATACCGTATCCGGACTTGGAACTTGATTGTTTGGAATGGCTTTTAAATGTTTTTTAAGTGAATGCTAATGTCTTCTATACAATCACCTCCTGATATAAATACATTAGAAAGATTCCTTATAATTTCACTGTATTGATAACCAATAGTCTTAACTCTCATACCTAATTCGTTATCAATGAGCTTACTCAGACCTGATTGGTTGAATAACTCATTTACAAATGAAATTCCTGCAAAAGGACTTACTGAACCGTTTAATTTTTGTATTTTTATGCTCATGTTTTTATCACTATTTGGTTTGTTTGGTAGCACCAAAATAAGTGAAAAAATCATACGGCTAATATCTGTGCAAAAGTATTTTGCACAGATATTTAGCTAATTTTATTGAAAAATTGTTGCGGATTTAAGGTACTACGCTTTTTTCAGCAAATAAAATACCTTTGCCGTTTATGGATAAATACGATGTGATAGTAATTGGTGCAGGGCCTGCCGGGTTGCTGGCAGCTGGAAGGGCAGCGGAATTGGGTGGTAACGTGTTGGTGCTGGAAAAGATGAAACAACCCGGCCGCAAACTATTAATTACGGGTAAAGGCAGGTGCAACATCACCAACAGCGCACCCATCAGCGAGTTTATTACCCATGTTTATCCGAAGGGACGTTTCCTGAAAAATGCCTTTTCGCAGTTTTACTCCAAAGAGATTATCGGGTTATTAAGAAAATATGGCGTGGATGTCAAACTGGAAAGAGGTGGCCGCTATTTTCCGGCAGACAATAAAGCTGCTGATGTTTTAAAGGCTTTGTTGAAATGGGTTGAAAAATCAGGGGTTGAAATTCGTTGTAATCACAAGGTTGAAGAACTACTCATTGAAAACAACAAAATAGTCGGGTTGAGAGCCAATGGCAGGACGTTTAAAGCCAGGCATGTTGTTTTGGCTACTGGCGGTAAATCGTATCCCGCCACAGGTTCAACAGGTGATGGTTACCGGTTGGCTAAAGAAGCCGGACATACCCTTGAATTAGCCAGGCCTGCGCTGGTTCCTTTGGAAACGGCAGGAAATATGGCACAGCAACTACAAGGCTTAAATCTGAAAAATGTTAAAGCGGTTGTTTGGTCAAACCATAAAAAAATCGGGGAAGATTTTGGAGAGATGATTTTCACTCATTTCGGACTATCGGGTCCCATTATCTTAACCCTTAGCCGGATGGTTGTTGACGAACTGCAAAAAGACAACAAAGTGGAAATTTCCATCGACCTGAAACCTGCCCTTGATGATCAAAAACTGGACAAGCGGCTACTGCGCGACCTAAACGAACATGGAAAAAAACAGGTTAGCAACATATTCCGAAGCTGGCTGCCCGCTTCGCTAATTCCTGTTTTTATCGACCTTTTAAAACTTGATCCTGCCAAACCCTGCCATCAGGTCTCTGCTAAAGAGAGGAAACAAATCAGGGTTTTGTTAAAAAACCTTCGGTTTACGGTTACCAAGAGCCGCTCTTTTAAGGAAGCCATCATTACCGCCGGGGGTGTTCCAACTAACGAAATAACCGCCAAAACCATGGAATCGAAACTTGTAAAGGGACTCTATTTTGCCGGTGAAATTATTGATCTTGATGCCGAAACCGGAGGTTACAATCTGCAAATCGCTTATTCAACAGGGTGGCTGGCAGGAAACTCAAGTATGGCTACCGAATAACAATGGATAAGAATATTAGACACCTGATACCATCCGGCATAAAGAGTTAGGTGTGAAATCAAAAATCTCCAATCACCAATCAAAAGTGCCTAAAGTACTTGGAGTGACTAGGGTTACACGGGAACTTGTGCTGAAATTGGGCTTTTCCACAAAAGTATTGCATGCAGTGATTCCATTACCCAGGCTCCGGCAAATGTTTCATCTCCAAGGTTGAATAGTTTCTTCAACACTTAATATCACCAGCACCTTAAAACACACCTATAAGCATCCTGCAAACGTGCTAGACAGACCAATGAAACAATAATTGTTATTTCTACCAACTCCCGCCGGCGCCACCGCCGCCAAAGCTGCCACCGCCAAAACCGCTGAAGCCACCACCGCCTCCGCCAAAACTGCCGCCTCCAAAGCTGCTACCACCACCAAAGCCACTACTGCCACCCAGCATTGACCCTAACATCATGGCTGTCCAGAAAGAGGTACCACTATGACCCATTGAATATCGCTTAGCATTACTTCCACGTATCAGTAGAAAAATGATAATAAATATCACGAAAGGTAACACAGCCGTCCACGGAGAACCTTCCGTAGCTTTGTTGTAACCCTTGGCTGAAATTTCACCTGCTGCCATCTCCATCAATATAGTAGTAGCCTTGTCGATACCCTTAAAATAGTTGTTGTTCTTAAAGTAAGGTATCATTTCGTTATCCACAATCCGCCGGGCAATAGCATCAGGAATAACCGGCTCCAATCCATATCCCACCGCAATATAGGCCTGCCCATGGTCACGATTACCATGCTTGGGTTTGACAAGGAGCACCATTCCGTTGTCGAACTTTTTTTGCCCCACATGCCATTGTTCACCCACGCGATAAGCAAAATCGGCTTTATCGTATCCATTGAGCGAATTAACCGTCAGCACCACAATTTGATTGGAAGTGGTATCATGAAAATGCCGCAATTTTGACTCGAGGTATTGCACCTGCGAAGCCGACATCACACCGGCTAAATCATTAACCAGTTTGGGTGGATTAGGACGAGCAGGAATATCTTGAGCGGAAGTGTATGCGGCCAGCAAAATAACAGCCAACAGCGAGAGAAGTACTTTTTTCATCTTTTAATAACTTTGAAATTATATATTGCCAAAAATGTTTACCTCACGGTTATAAACCGTGAATTAGATTCAATGTATATTGTAAGAACTATTTAGCTCACGGTTACAAACCGTGAGCTAAGACATTATTATGTAATAATTTGATTTAGCAAAATCAAATAGACTTAATTTAATTTTTTCCAAAAGAGATGTCATCCGAAAGCTCGTTTACATCATCACTTTGATATGGAAAATACTTTTTCAAGGCTTCGCCCGCGTCAAGTATTCCACGAACCAGCCCCTTGGCAAAGTCACCTTGTTGAAACAGGTGCGCCATCCTAATTTTTATCTTTTCCCAAAAATCATCGGGAACTGCCTTGTTGATACCTTCATCGCCAATAATAGCAAACTTGCGACTCTTAACAGCAAGGTAGAAAAGTACTCCGTTGCGTTGCTCCGTTTTGTGCATCTCCATTTTTCCAAACCAGTAGGTAGCCCTGTCTAAAACATCATTGGGACAATTATTCTCAATGTGTACTCTTATTTCACCGGAAGTGTTTAACTCGGCCTCCTTAATGGCCGCTACAATTTGCTGACGCTCTTCTTTGGTAAAAAAGTTTTTTGCTGATTTTGCCATAATTTAAAATTTAACCTCAGGTGCTTTATCGGAACCCTGAGCTGCCTTAAAGTAAGGCTTTTGGGTAAACCCGAACATTCCTGCATAAAGATTATTGGGAAAGGTTTTTATGTAAGTATTGTACTCACGCACCTTTTCGTTGAACTTCTTGCGCTCCACCGCAATGCGGTTCTCGGTTCCTTCGAGCTGTGCCTGAAGATCCAAAAAGTTTTGATTGGCTTTCAGGTCAGGATATTTTTCAACCACCACCATCAATTTTGAGAGAGCACCTGACAATCCGTCTTGTGCTTTTTGAAACGCCTGCATTGATTGCGGAGTCAGATTACTGGCATCAATGTTTACCGAAGTAGCTTTGGCACGTGCTTCAACAACTCCTTCCAGGGTCTCTTTTTCATGCGTGGCATACCCTTTTACCGTGTTCACCAAATTGGGTATCAGGTCGGCTCTCCGTTGATACACGTTTTCCACTTGTGACCACTGGGCATCAACACTTTCACCTTTAGTAACCATGTTGTTGTAGGTTCCTTTAAACATGGAATAAAATCCAATCAGCACAACAACGATTACAATAATAACAATCCAGCTTTTTTTCATATTTTTCTCTTTTATAAAATAACTCAATAATTTTGATAACAAACCACCACAAAATGGCTCAACAAAGGGAAGTCAATATCCATGCCAATGTTTTTACACCGAACAATTATGGCTTGTTTTTGAAAAATTTAACAATGATTAGGAATATTTTTCCAGATACATTTGTCTCAATACCTTTTTATCAATCTTACCCACGCTGGTTTTGGGTATCTCATCCAGCGCAATAAACCGGTCAGGGATAGCCCATTTTTCGATAATACCGGCTTCCACAAAGGTCATCATGGTCATACGGCATTTTGAAAAGGCATTGGACTCATCGAATCCGCTTTTGTATATCACGAAGGCTACCGGACGCTCGCCCCATTTTTCATCGGGTACGCCAATCACCGCTACCTGGTTAATAGCTATACACTGGCTAATAATACTTTCAAGTTCCAATGAAGACACCCATTCTCCTCCGGTTTTTATCACATCTTTTAACCTGTCGGTGATAACAAAGTAGCCATCTTCGTCGCGGTAAGCAATATCGCCGGTATGAAGCCAGCCATCCTTCCATAACTTCTTCGATTTATTATCAAGCTTGTAATAACCTTTGGTAAGCCAGGGAGCGCGCACCACGATTTCACCAACATTTTCTTTTCCCCAGGGAAGGTCTTCACCTTTTTCGTTAACCACTTTCATCTTAACAAAAGGAACCGGAAAACCTGTTTTGGTTACCACTTGCAATTTTTCCTCATCGGTAAAGTTTTCCTCCATACCCGGTTTAAAAGTTGCCAGCGACAAAATGGGAGCTGTTTCGGACATGCCATAGCCGGTCATAATACGGATATTGCGCTTCATGGCTTCCTGTGCCAGCCCTTTGGCTAATGCCGCTCCGCCAATAACCACTTTCCAGTTTGGAAAATCAAGCTTTTCGGTAGCAGGATTCCCTATCACCATCTGTAACACCGTAGGAACACAATGCGAAAAAGTAACCTGATGTTTAATCAGCAGTTTCACAATCATCTCATCATACCTGCCGGGATAAACCTGCTTGATTCCCATCATGGTAGCAACATAAGGAACACCCCAGGCATGCACATGAAACATGGGTGTTAGCGGCATGTAAACATCGGTATAATTAAACGATACCGGATAGCTAAAAGCGTTAAAGGCCGCAATTTCGGCGATGGAGTGCAAAACCAGCTGACGATGGGTAAAATATACCCCTTTGGGGTTGCCGGTAGTACCTGTTGTGTAAAATAGTGTGGCAATGGTTTTTTCATCAAAATCAGGAAATTCAAACTTGTCAGACTGTTCCAAAAGCAATGCTTCATATTCTCCATCATTATCGAAAGGAGCTGCATATTGTTCATCTCCATCGTTGATATAGATAACTTTTTCAACGGTTTCAAAGCCGGATGCCAGTTTTTGAATAAGGGGTTCAAAATCTTTGTGAACAAGCAACACCTTATCCTCTGCATGATTAATGGTGTAAAGCATCTGCTCGGGTGAAAGCCTGATATTTACGGTATGCAAAACAGCACCCATCATAGGAACGGCAAAATAATTTTCCAGATACCTATGACTGTCATAATCCATCACAGCGACTACATCACCCTTTTCAATCCCAAAAGAAGTGTATAGATTGGACAGTTTCTTTACTCGTTGGTAAAATTCGCGATAGGTATAACTCACCTTGTCGCGGTAATGTATGGTCTGCTCAGGAGTCCACTCTAAAGGGCGGTCGAGAATGTGTTTTATCAGCAACTGATAATCGTACGAATAATTTGGAAACTGAATCATGATAATAAATATTAATAGGTGGATACTCTTAATCCCTTGAAAAGGATACCAAAATTAATGAAAAAAAACAACAGATACAAGCTACCTGCTTTTACGACTTATTGACTTACGTTCATAAGTACCACTTTTGTTTGATCGTACTTGCGAATTTTATCATAAAATCCCACAAACTCACTGTAGTCAGATACAGGAAAAACACCTTTACTAGTAACAAGATGTCTGATATAAGTCAGTTTGTTTTTTTCTTTCATAAAAACGGCTGTATACGTTCCAAATTTGGAGGAACACTCCTTAACCGGTGGAAGTTTGCCGGTTACATATCCTTTGGGAAGGTGAAAAACAATGGTATCAGTAAAGCTTTTTTTTCTTCGGATTATTATAGGGGTTTTACGCTCCTGGTGCTTTAATTTATAGCTTGTTTCTTTTGAAAACAGATATGGAGTAAAAAACAGTCTGTTTCCGCTATGAGTAGCATAATGAGGAACTGCAAGCGAAATGTTAACATTTATTTGCAATACCGGGTCAAATTTCTCTGAAAAACTAAAATCTTTGAGGTTGATAGTTGAAAAATAAAGTTGTTCAAGTAAAGATTTCTTTTGATTTGTCCGGGTTTCGCTAAACAAATGGTAATTTCGGTCGTAAAAAACTCCCCGATTGTATGCCTTCAGGTTAATGATACAATCACCATCAGATGTTAATGTAGTTTCCACTATACGAATCCTGGCATTAACACTTTTATCAAGCGCCGGAGTGCGGACTAATTTTGAATTGTCTTTTTCTACGACCAGTACATTACGGTCATCGGTAAAGCTACCAAGATATCCTGACGGGATATGCTGGTTTGTACACTCAAGCCATACTGTATCCCCGTTTAAAGGAACACACAAGATGGCATGATTAAACTGGTTAGAAGGGAAATCCGCTACCACTTTTGATGCATTTTGCCCGGCCTTTACCAAGGTATATTTTGCATCAATGTTTGCTGCCAACAACAGACTTTTCATATAATTGGTCAAGGCTTTACAATCGCCGTACGAATACTCATCAACCATTTTGGCTTCAAAAGGTTGCCAACCACCTAAACCCTTTTGAACACTAACATAACGTACTTTTGCCTGCATATATTTATAAAGTGAATCAACCACTTTGTGTTCGTCATTAAAACTTTCGGCAATAGCTTTGACTATATTTACAGTTTGTTCCGGTAAAATAGCACGACCCTCATTCAAGTCACAAATAAAGTTGCCATAATCAATCCAGCTTTTGTTGCTGCCTTTAAAGCCTGCAATGGAAAATGAGACAGGGGCAAAATGCACAACAGGAGTGCAGTCGCTCAGATTTTCACTAAATTCTTCAGAACGGACAGGAGGAAGATTTTCGACGTGTAGATGATAAATGGTTTCACCATCGATATGCTGAATATCCAAATTCAGGGTACTATCATTCATATAATAGTAAACACCCAACTCCGGGTTATCATCTGGTGTTATCATAAAAAAATCTTCACTTTCAATTGACATGTTGGTTCGTGGGTAAACCTGCCAACTATCAATATTCAGCGAACTTTTGTTGGTTATTGCAAAACTATACTCCATTGTAAAAGGATAATCGTAATACTCAGGAATAATAAGTTTAGCCCTCGAATCCGAATAGAGAGAAGTAGTCAAATCTGTGGCAATATCCATAATATCCTCACCAGCTACTTTTTTAATCTTTTTACCATTTTTATCAAAGATTGTTGCCGTGATATTGCCCACATGCGAATACTTAAAATAGGGCTGTATAAAATAGCCTGCATCTTTTCCTGCTGCATTTAACACGGTTACAGCATACACCGTTTTTGTTATCGAACTTTTAAGGCTGGTTCGTTCAACAGTTTCTTTGTAATATCGCATCACGGAATTAGCTTTGATAAGTAATTGTGGAGAAATTTCCGAAACCGAATAGTTTCTCTTTTTACCTGCCTGCAACTCATGATGTATCGAAATCAGTAGTATTAATACGATAAATAACTGAGTAGTTTTTTTCATTCTATAACACTTTAAACACTACTGGTTCTGATGATTTGTCGATTATTTGCTGATAAAATGATTTCAAGAGTTGATATTCTTTTTGTAAATACATGTTTTTGTTAACCTTTAGCTTGTAATTTAAAACAACTTTGGTGCCCAGTACTTTAACAAGTATCAAAAATTCTCCCCCTCCATCTGGCAACTTAAGGTGGATTGGTTTTGGAATGGAATAGGGCTGATAACCATCGGGAACATTAAGAATTACTGTGGTTTTGAATTCTTTAGGGTATAGAAACGCAACAGGATATTTACGTTTCTCCTGTTTGAATGGATTAATTAAAAGCCGGTCGGGTAAAACATTTACATAAACCAGGCTGTCTGATTCAAAGCATTGGTTTTCTATTTCAAGCTCAGCCTTTTCCTTAACCGGTTTATAAATATCCTTCAGGTTGATCAATGTATCTTTGATGATGTTCCAGCCTTCATATTTTTGGGAAAAATTATCGAGATACAGCTCCATATTACCGGCTTCTCTGTATTCCTTTCTCTTTTCATAGGCAGCATAATCTTTATATTGAAAAGTTACAGCCCCTTTCAGAGTCATTTCTTCAGGTTCAAGCGTTAGTTGATAGAAAGTCTGTTTAAAATAATGCTTTCCATTGCTAAGCGATACCCATCCGGTTGTATCCATCGAAGCAATTCTTCCCAATCCATTCAGACACCTGTCAGGCAACAGATAATAAGGAGTAAGCTTATCGGTAGCATCAACGAGGTAAAACTTATCATCTACTTTAACGTAAGCCAGTACGTAATTCAGTTTACTAAACGTTGGCCTTTTGAGATACAACAGTTGGCCTTTATCGCGGGTTTTTAGCACCACCGGATAGACTTTAAATTTCAGTTTCTGTAACAACCTGATAAGAGAAAGATTTACTTCTGCCGAATTACCGGTTCCGGAAGAATAGCAACTGCTTAAACTACTTGAACTTGCCAATAAACGATTACTACCATTCCAGTCCATTTCTTCAATCGCATCAATGGCTGCTTTCAGTTTTTCTTCATCAGTATTAGCTTGCTCATTTATTTTTTTTGCTTGTCCGTTAAAAAAACCACCACTGCTACGAAGAGCCATACCAAACCCATTTAGTTTATCCAGTGTATGATTTACGTTTTCCCACTTATCAGCAATATTAATTACCAATTCTCCCGGGAAATGGATACTTGAAATTTCGTTTTCGAAGTGAGCGAGATAGTTGTTGACCGGAAGCATAAACGGTTCTTTCTGAAATGCCGGAACGTTTTTAGCCACCCAGCGGGTTGGATTAACTACATCGAAACCTACGTATCCAAAATAATTCTTTGAAAAAGAAACATAATCGGTTCTTTCTAAAACAAGCTCCGAATGAAGTACCGGTATGGTTTGCTGAAAATACCATGACAGAGGGATCCAGTTGTACATAACTTCAATGTCGATTACCGAGCCCACTTTTACATTGGGCATAGATACCTTAGTAAGGTAATAGTTACTAATAACCTTTTCGCGATAAATTGATTTCGATGACAACTTATCAACCTTTATCTCACCATTTTCAAGATTAAATGTTTTTCCTCTCACATTTGCTTTCGACCCGGTATGAAAACTCCAGTTTGCCCATGAATAGCCCTCTTTTTTTAGAATTTTAATCCGTATCAACCGTATAAAAGTGAAATCTCTTCCTCTGAAGTATCCGTAATTGCACAAAATTACTGCCGGAGCAGTGGTATCAATTTCGTAAGATGTTTTTGATAAATCTTCTTTAGAAGGTTTCCCATACTTCATTGGTGCTTTCTGCGCAAAAACAGAAATCCCCAGCATTATTGAAATGCCGGCAAGTAATAATTTTTTCATAAATTTTTGGTCTTTTGGATAAACAGTTTCTATTTTTTTCCAAGCATATTTTGATAAAAAACGGATTGTAGAATTCTAATGAAAGACCTAGCCCGTTCAACACTTGTTAATTTAATATTTTCTGACTTTTACCGGAACTCCCGTTTGCGTATCAAAAATAACTCCTGCTTTGTAAACCGACACCCCTGAAACAACACCCAACTGTTTAACTTCAAAAATATCTTTAAACAAACTCTCATCCTTAAAAGTTACCTCGATGGCGGCATTAGCAGGTATTCTGTAATAAACCACGTTATTTAATATTGCCCCCATTGGTTTGACTACGGTATTGAGAAAGTCTTGTACCTTAAACATTAACTTATCGCCCGATGTAGTTGTCATCAGTTCCTTTTGTTTGGTGTCTTTTTCAGGCCTGACAAAAAAGGTGTAGTGTTCGAACGATACCCGCTTTTTCCCCTGAAACAGCTCAAGGTACTGCTGCTCCATCTCTTTTAATTGATTATCCATGTACTCAATACCAGCGCCAAAATTTACTTCGTGATATCCGGTAAGCAGGTTCATCCTCTGTTCGCGAATTAAACTTATATGGCGGGCAGCATCCTCGGCACGCTCCTCTGCCGTTTTGGCAACCCATGAGGTTTTAAACAAAAACTTGCTAATGGTCATGGTATCGATGGTAATCTTGCGAACCACCGTATCAATCAACTGTTTTTTGTTAAACTCAGCCTCGTAATCAAAATGATCATTCTTGTCATTTATAATGATGGTTTTTTCAATTTCTTTTGAAGTTTCATGTTGTTGATTATCAGAATTTATGTACATGTTAACCGATTTCAAAGTTCCCAAAGGTGTTAGCTCGACCCTGGGCGGTTTATCTTCCTTTGAGACTTTTTCGGAGAACACCATATAGTAAGAAGCGTTTTCATCGGCAATGGTGAATGGAATTACCTTCGCATCAACAGCCGTGTACACTACCGAAGAAGCTTTGATGTAGTCATCGGTTCCAAGATAATTTTCGCAGTACTCAGCTAACGGCCCGGGAACTGATTCAACACGACGCAGGTCAACTTCTACTTTAAACATGGTAGCCGGCAGCGAATAATAAAGCCCATTACCATCGGCAGCAGGCCCTTTATCGGCTGTAACAACCGTAATTTGTGCTGTAGCAGCTGCCGTTATGGCAACCAGCAGTAATACAATATATATTTTTACTTTTCTCATAGAAATTAATTATTTGGTCAAAACTACAAAATCTTTACAAATAAATACATTACCCTTCCCATTCCTTTTTTTGTATTTTTGCCTCGCCTGCTCCGTCAACGTTAAACCTTTTTCTCTACTTGCAATAGAATCACCTTTTTCGGAGTGGGCTTTTTATGTATTATTTTATCAATGAAAAAAAACACTTTTTACAATAGCAGGCTTCCCTATTTACTGGTAACTTTTCAGTTAAGTGCATTGGGTTACATTGCCCTATCGGGTTCGTTGTTTTCAAAAACATGGTACGGACTGTTGATTGAACTAGCTGGTGTAGCGTTGGCGGTATGGGCTGTTGCCATCATGCGCAGCAATGCCAACGTAGCTCCCATTCCCAAAGTAAATGGCATTTTAATAACCAAGGGACCCTATAAAATAATCCGTCATCCCATGTACACTGCCCAGGTAATGGCTGTTTTCCCATTAGTTTTGGAGCATAATACGCCTTACCGCGTGGCAGCACTCATCATATTAATGATTACCCTTCTTTATAAATTACATTATGAAGAAAAGCGGCTTATCAGCCATTTTGGACAGCCTTACAAAGATTATCAAAAAGTATCAAAGCGGATACTGCCATTTATTTACTGACAATAGCTGAAATTATGGCAGACGGTTGGGGCGAACACGCGAGATTACGAGAAGGTGAAGGTGTGAAGCGGTAAAGATGAGAAGATCAGAAGCCATGAAGTTGTGTAAGACTAAGCCATTGTGAAATGCCTAAGACAAAATGAGAATGTTTTGAATTTTAATGTGGGAGGGGTAAATCATAATAGTCGGCAATGGCACACAAATTGATAAAGCAAAACACAATAACAAAAAGGAGAGATTTATGGCGTTAAGAGAGGTTATATCGCATGCTGACATGTTGCAGCATTTCGACGACAAAAAAAAGAATTACGTTTTATTGTATAAAAAGGGAGCTGAAAACAGCGACTGTGCCTACCGAAACATTGAAGAAGCACTTAAATCAGTTAGGGATATTAATTTAATGGCTGCCGATGTCAGTCAGGTTCGCGATATACATGTAAAGTATGAAATCAAAACGGCTCCTACTCTGCTTGTTTTTAAGGGCAACGATTTTTTAACTACCGTTAAAGGGTGCAACGATGCCAATTATTACGTATCCTATTTTGAGAGCAACCTGTTCACTGCCGGTAATGATGGCGATGAAAAACCTCAAAAACGAGTTACCGTTTACTCAACACCGTCCTGCTCGTGGTGCAACACCCTTAAAACTCATCTGCGTAAAAACAGGGTAAGATTTACAGATATCGACGTGTCAAAAAACCAGAAAGCTGCCGAAGCGATGGTTAAAAAGAGCGGGCAGCAGGGCGTGCCTCAAACCGATATCAACGGACAAATTATTGTAGGATTTGACAAACAAAGAATAAATTCTCTATTGGGAATAAATTGATTATTATTTTAAAATTTTAAATATAAAAAAAGATGAAAGAGTTACAACCGTTAAACGAAAACGTACTGCTTGATCTTACCGAAGACAAGTCAGAACAGAAAACAGCATCCGGAATTATCATTCCTGATTCAGCCAAAGAAAAACCTCAATACGCCAAAGTGTTGGCTATTGGCAACATCGAAAATGCCGGTATTGTAGTGGGTGACATGGTAGTTTATAAAAAATTCTCAGGAACCGAACTGGAATTTGAAGGCAATAAATACCTTATGATTCCTTACGCCGACCTGTTGGCAAAAATTGTTGAAACCGACGAAATTTAGGCGTTTCACTAAAACCAAATAAGAGCCGTGTTTTATTTAAGACACGGCTTTTTTTGGGGGGGAAAAGGGCGAAAGAGAGAGGGCTGCGCCTTCGGCAGAAGGGGCTGCATGGGTTTTGGGAGTTTGCTTCGGTCGTGCCTCCCTCGCAAATTTGCTGCCCTTTGCTGTAAGGAACCGGGGTCAATCAGTCTCACTTTCCAAAACGAAGCCCCTAATTTGCGAGGAGCGAAGCTCCGAAGCAAACTCCCCCAATAAACGACAGAGCCTCCTCAGCCAGTCGTTCCTCCCCGCAAAGCCAACTCCGACCTGGCAGGTTCACCCTTTCGCGCCTTAGCGCCTTCGCAGTTATTCTTCCTCAGCGTCTTCCCGGCAGGAATCTTATTATTGAAGTTGTTTAAAGTTAAAATACTTTTTTATCAATAACATCTTGTAAATCAGAAAATAAATTCCATTATTTCCCTCTTTGGAGGGAAAACAAAGGAGGAGCAATTAAAAAGATATTTGTTTTCTGATTTACAAGGTATTTCATAATCACCCACGTAGTTAACTTTAAACAACTTCATTACCACTTAAAAGTCGACAATCATTTTATAAAGGGAAAATTTATTAAACCCAATTAATACAAAACAACTTACATTTTAACTATTATTGTCTTCTCAAACCGGAATAAACATGAGTTTCCGGATTAACCTGACCCAGTTTAATATGTTTAAGCAAGTATTCAATAAGATTTCGTTTATTAAATTTTTAATAATCTTAGTTTTTATTGTCACAACAGCAACAAAACTGTTTGCTCAAATAAAAACTTTCAGGACCTACACACCATTAAAAGCAAAGGATGCGGGCAAACTTTTCTTCCATGTAGAAAGCACGGCTTTTTTAAAAAACAACGAATACTTTAGTCAGTTTGCCTATGGATATACCGGAATAGGCATCTATTTTAAGCCTACCCTCGATTATTATTTCAGTAACAAGTTAGCCATCAATGCCGGTGTGTATATGCTTAAATATGCCGGACTTGATAACCTGACACAGGCCATTCCTGTTTTCACCATTCGATACAAGCCTGCCAAAACCTTTGATATCATCATGGGAAATATATACGGGACAAGCAATCACCGGCTTGCCGAGCCTTTGTTTCGATACGATCTGTTTTATCAGCACCATATTGAATACGGGCTACAGTTTTTATGGAACACGAAACATTTTAAAACCGACCTATGGCTCAATTGGCGTCATTTTATTCAACTTGGCGACACGATGCAGGAGAAGCTCACGGTTGGAAGCAGCTCATCGGTTATTTTATACGATAATAAGTCAATAAAGGTAGTTATCCCTGTTCAATTGTTAATAAACCACCAGGGAGGACAGCTTGCACCGCCTCCCCGCCCGGGCACTACAACCATTATCAATGGCTACATCGGGACAGATATTTCATTTCAACTAAACGAAAGCTGGTATATGGACATCTCGGAAAACCTGGCGCTCTACGATGGATTATCCTTTCCCTCTGAAGGTTTGGGAAGTTTACCGGCAAAAAAAGGATGGGGTTCTTATTCAAAAGTAGTTGTCGGCTGGAAAAGCTTGCATTGGCTATCGGGCTATTGGCACGGAGAGAATTTTATTGCCCCACTCGGTGAAACTCAATTTCAATCAATTTCGGAAATTGATCCCCTCGTTTACCAACGAAACAGAAACCTGATAACGGGTAAATTATGGTACAACAAAACCATTATGAAAGGAGCCGTTATTGAAGCTCGCTTTGAAACATATTACGATATCGACAACCGTCATTTTGATTACTCGTACGGTTTATGGCTGAGGATAAACAGCAGCTTCTTTTTAACAAAATCAAAAGCTGCTAAATAACGTCGCTACACTCACACGAGTTGGCTAAAGTTGAAATATCAAATGACCCCTTCATTAAAACTGATAAAAGCAATACCGCTTTCCAAATCTTCCAACACGTCCTTTACCTTTTTTTCTGACAGGCTTTTGTAAAGCCCGTCTCTAAAAACATGATATTCGTCATGGATTGGGCAAGGTTTTTCATCATCGCACTCCACCAATCCCAACCCGCAACGCTTGAAAAACGAAAGGCCTTCGTTGGCATCAATAATGTCGAGCAGAGAAATATTCAAGGTTTCCGGTATGGCATAAAATCCACCGGTAGGTCCTTTTGAGGAGAAAATAATGTTTTTTCTTACCAAATGCTGTAACACTTTTCCAAGATACGACTCCGGAAAGCCTAAATCACGGGCAATGGTTTTAATGCCAATACGTTCCTCTTCCGAAGAATTCTTGGCAAGATAAACCACTGCTCGCAAGGCATATTCTGTCGATTTGGAAAACATCTGCTACTGATTAAGCTGTGCTCTGCCCTCTTCGCTAATCAAATCAGAGGTCCATTGAGGTTCCCATACCAGGTTTACTTTAACCTCGTATCCGGGAAAATTAACTTCTAAAATAGTTTGTACATGTTGCATGATGGCATCACCCACGGGGCATCCCGGTGTAGAGAGCGTCATATCTACCTCGATGGTTTTGGCATCATCGTTTTTTGTTACCACGTAAATTAATCCCAGATCAACAATATTGACTTCCACTTCCGGATCGGGAACCTGTTTTAAGACATCAAGAACTTTTTGTTCTTCGGCTGAAAATTCTGTTTGTATCATGATTATTATTTTGTTTGTTTTTTATGAAAAATCATTTTTGAAGCGTTGATGGCATACACCGCGCTGGTAAACAGCATCACAATGGTGGCTGCCAAAACAGCATATTTTACTGAAAACAGTAAACCTACAATAAAAAGAAGAATACTAATTACAAAAGAATAGGTGTGAACATCTACCAGCTTACTGTTGTACATTTGTCCCGGTAGCGGGGTTTTCTGTTTTCCAACCACTTTTTGGTAATAAAAAAGCCAAATAATAAAAGGCAATGTTTTGTATGTCTGCCCAAATATTAGGCCGGTAAAGAAGCCGTAAATCATTAGTAAACCTGCTAATATTTCGAGTCTTCCGGCAGGAAGCCCAAAAACATCATCGCCAATGTAAACGGCTATAAATGCCAGAACACTCAAAGCCAGTATTGAGATAGCGATGGCCGTGGGTTTCATTCCCGAGTCCAGTTTTTTCCGCATCCTTTTTGAAAACACATCATAGTTAAACCATAAAAACAAAAGCACTCCGGCCAACACGAATAACAGGGCAACTCCAAACAGCACCGTTGGGTAATTAGGAATCCAAGCCAAAATAAAAGCCAGTATTACACCCGTGTTAATCAGGTAAAATCCCTTTACGAGCAAATCTTCTCTTACCTTATGCACAATTAAAAACATGGGCATAAGCCGGGCAGCTACACCAATAATAAGCATCAGAAACCATCCGGCCAACCCAACCACCAGGTGTGTTTTTAAAAACTGGGTATGTGCGATGGGTAACCAGTTATAACTCATGTTCATTACCATAAATAAGCCTAACGATACATTTAACAACAGGTACAAACCCGATGCAATAATATACAACCGGCTAATACTCTTTTTGGGTGAAGCAGCCGCACTTTTCAAGGTATTGATGGCAAACAGCAGCACGGCAATAATAATAAACGTGCCACCCATGGCCATGTTATGGGTAAATTTGGAATCAAACTTTAAAAAACCTGCTATCAAAAAGAAGACCCCAACCACCATGACGACAAGCGTAGCATAAGCCAGTTTTTCGCTGTAAATTTTAACCTCCATCACCACGGGGATTAATTGATACAGTGCACCAAATATTACCAAAATAACCCAGCCTAAAATCATTAGGTGGGTAATCGTTAACATTTCGGGGGTGATATTGTAGCCTAAAAAATCTTCATAATGAATAACCGAAAAAACCGAAGCTGTTAACAGTCCAACGGCTCCCAATAAAAAGTGAGGCACAACCACCCATACCGAGGGGGCATTTTTTGTGCTTAATCCTGCTTCCATTATTTAAATATTATCAGTTTGATGTTGTCATCATCAATCTCATCCGACACCCATTTATAACCACGGTCTTCCATCTCGGGAATTAAATACTGAGGCAGTTTCTTATGGTGAACATAGAGGGCTTGCCCATCATCTAACTGCTCCAAAGCCTCCAAAATAGAAACCATTGGCATGGGCATTTCCAAATCACGTACATCTATTTCATTCATACTGTTTTTAAACCTTGATGCTACATCATCAAAAGCAGATGTCTCTTTGACAACCTCCTTAACCTCTTTTTCCGCTTCGGAATCATCCTTTTCCAAATAGGTGTGCACGAGTCCGTTTTCAGGACGTTCGGTTTCATAAACATACCCCTTCTTTTTTAAAAGATTCAACAACGGAATAGGCTCAAACGTATTAATTATCAATAGCGTTTCGTTATCATCCATGGTTTTTAATTGAGTCATAATGGCCTCAAAGGGATCCACTCCCCCCTCTAAAATCGGACGAACGTCCATCTCTATAACTTTCTCTTTTCGCATAATATGTGTTTTATTATTTAATCGATATTTATCAGCGGGCGATACACTCTCGCAACCGCACTCATCGACCGTTTCAAAGCCAATTTCCTTCAACTTGTCAATCATTACACAAACAGGCACACCGCCAATTCGGGCCGCCTCGGCGATGGAAACACGCGAAGCCAAAGCCTTGCGTAAAAACGGATTGCTGAGTTTTTTAAAATGTTTGTTGATCGAGCCAATTATCTCGATGGTTTTCTCATTTTCGTTAATGAGTTTTGATATTTTCGTTTTTGAACTTATCTTCATTTTACTATAAATTATGATGAATCAAATTAGGCTGCAAAAATAAACTTTTTTTTCTATTTAAGACAAAAAGGTCTTTTATTCTTTTATTTATTTTCAAAAGCAAACTTTTTCCGGGTTATTAGGTTGTATATTAAGCGTTTTTTGTTATTTTTGCACCCAATTTTTTTGAGACTTATTTGAAACTATGATTAATATAACCTTACCCGATGGAAGCATAAAGCAATTTCCCAAAGGCATCAATGCTTTTGAAATTGCCAAGAGTATCAGCGAAGGGCTGGCGCGCAACGTGTTGTCAGCCAAAGTTAACGGAGTTGTTATGGAGGCCAATCGCCCCATAAACGAGGATGCCACCGTTCAGCTGTTAACATGGCGTGATGAAGAGGGGAAAGCTACCATGTGGCACTCTTCAGCTCACTTAATGGCTGAAGCCATCGAGGCGCTCTATCCCGGCGTTAAGTTTGGAATTGGTCCTGACATCGAAAATGGTTTTTATTATGATGTAGATTTTGGTGACTACTCCATCTCGGAAAAAGATTTTCCAAAAATTGAACAAAAAATGCAGGAGCTGGCCAGGCAAAAGCAGGCCTTTATCAGAAAAGAGGTTTCTAAAAAAGAAGCACTTGACTATTTTACCCAAAAAGGTGACGAGTATAAGCTCGAGCTGATTAACGATTTAGAAGACGGCCAGATTACTTTTTACGAAACCGGTAACTTTACCGACCTGTGCCGTGGGCCTCACTTACCTGACACCTCTTCCATCAAAGCCATTAAGCTGTTAAAAATTGCAGGTGCTTACTGGCGGGGTGATGAAACCAGAAAACAGCTTACGCGAATTTACGGTATTACTTTCCCTAAGAAAAAAGAGCTAACTGAATATATCGAGTTGCTTGAAGAGGCTAAAAAACGTGACCATAGAGTTTTAGGGAAACAGATGGAACTGTTTGCCTTTTCCGATGCTGTTGGACAAGGGTTACCTTTGTGGCTCCCCAAGGGCGCACAATTGCGAGAACTGCTCGAACAGTATTTAAAGAAGGTACAACGTGCTGCCGGCTACGAACCGGTGATAACTCCCCACATTGGCAATGTAAACCTGTATAAAACTTCGGGGCATTACCAAAAATATGGTGAAGAGTCGTTCAGACCCATCACCACTCCTCAGGAAGGCGAAGAGTTTTTCCTTAAACCGATGAACTGTCCGCATCACTGCGAAATTTATAAAGTTACCCCTCATTCCTATCGAGACCTGCCTGTCAGATATGCTGAATTCGGCACGGTTTACCGTTATGAGCAAAGCGGTGAGTTACACGGATTAACCAGGGTTAGAGGCTTCACGCAGGATGATGCTCACATCTTTTGTACCCCTGACCAGATAAAAAGCGAATTCAACGGTGTTATCGACATCATCATGAGAATTTTTAAAGCGTTGAGCTTTGATAATTTTATCACTCAAATTTCGCTTCGCGACCCCAATACTCCTGAAAAATATATTGGTAGCAATGAAAACTGGGAAAAAGCGGAAAGAGCCATTATGGAGGTTGCCAAAGAACGCGGGCTGGAAGCCAAAGTTGAATATGGAGAGGCCGCCTTTTACGGCCCCAAGATGGACTTTATAGTGCGTGATGCCATTGGCAGAAAGTGGCAGCTGGGCACCATTCAGGTTGACTACAATCTGCCTGAAAGATTTGATCTGACATACATTGGCGCTGATAACGAGAAACATCGTCCGGTTATGATTCATCGCGCACCTTTTGGTTCGATGGAGCGTTTTGTCGCTGTACTTATTGAGCACTGCGCCGGAAATTTCCCGTTGTGGCTCACTCCCGACCAGGCTATTATCTTGCCAATCAGTGAAAAATATCAGGAATACGCCGAAAAAGTTTTAACTTTGCTAAAAAATTCCGAAATTCGCGCCCTCATTGACGGCCGAAGTGAAAAGACCGGCAGAAAGATTAGGGATGCAGAAATGAAGAAAATACCTTACATGCTGATTGTTGGCGAAAAAGAAGAGAGTGAGGGAACAGTTTCGGTACGCAAACATGGCGGTGAAGATTTGGGAACCTATTCCATTGAAGACTTTGCCAACATGGTAAACAACGAATGTGAACAATTAATGAATATTCAATAAATAAAGTATTAACTAATTAATAGGAGGGCTTAACAATAGCACAATATAGAGGCAGACGGGGTCCACGCAGGCCATATCAAAAAAAGGAAGACCCGCACAAAATTAACGAACGCATTAAAGCGCCGGTCGTACGACTGGTTGGCGGCAATGTGGAAAGTGATATTTATCAACTCCGTGACGCTTTACAAAAAGCACGAGAGCTGGAGCTTGATTTAGTAGAGATTTCTCCAACAGCCAATCCACCGGTTTGTAAAATCATGGATTACAAAAAGTTTCTTTACGAACAGAAAAAGAAACAGAAGGAGATTAAAGCCAAATCGGCAAAAATTGTTGTAAAAGAGATCAGACTTGGTCCGAACACCGATGACCATGACTTTGATTTCAAATTAAAACACGCCATCAAATTCCTTCAGGAAGGGGCAAAAGTAAAGGTGGATGTGTTTTTTAAAGGACGTTCTATTATTTATAAAGATAAGGGAGAGTTGATACTGCTTCGTTTTGCCGAAGCACTGGAGGAGTACGGAAAAGTAGAACGGTTACCTAAACTGGAAGGAAAGCGCATGATTATGATTGTTGCGCCTAAAAAGTAGAGTTTTTAGTAAACTATTTATAAATCAATTAAAATTCATTTAAGCGATGCCAAAAATGAAAACGAAAGCCAGCGCCAAAAAAAGGTTTGTTAAAACCGGCTCTGGTAAAATTAAGAGGAAGCATGCTTACAAAAGTCACATTTTGACCAAGAAGTCAACCAAGCGGAAACGCAACCTGACTTACTTTACCATTATTGACAAAGCAGATGAGAAAACCATCAGAAGCATGATTCGCTAATTAAACATTGTTAAACTTTGTTACAGCCAACCAAAGATTCCTGATGAGATTCAGGAACGCTGTAATGATAAAAATTAAAAAAAATGCCAAGATCAGTAAACGCAGTAGCGTCGAGAGCTAAGAGAAAAAAGCTCATGAAAATGACCAAGGGTCAATTCGGACGCAGAAAAAATGTTTGGACGGTAGCGAAAAATTCGCTGGAAAAGGGCTTGCAATATGCCTACCGCGACAGACGAACAAAAAAACGTAACTTTAGATCGTTATGGATCCAAAGAATTAATGCAGGTGCCAGACTTCATGGTATGTCCTACTCAGAATTTATGGGCAAGCTCCATAAAAAGGATATCCAGATGAGCCGTAAAGTATTGGCCGACCTCGCCATGAACCATCCTGAAGCTTTTAAAGCTATCGTGGATGCCGTAAAATAGAGAAATAAATCTCAACATAATCAAGCCCCGAATGAATTTTCATTCGGGGTTTTTTGTTTTTATGTTGCCAGCTTATGAGTCTTGAGTCTAAAACAATGGTTAAGTCGTCCCCAATAAAAAGAATGAAATAATTCTAACAAAAGTTTTCATCTCAGATTTAACCATGCTTCGACTCCCACTCCAACAAGCTCACAATGTACAAGCTCGGAGAAATAACGAAAAAGAAAGCAAACCTTTTAAAGTAAAATGGGTTTATCAATGTTTTGGGATAAGTAAACAAGCATACTATAAAAGACTTGAATCGTACAGTAGCAAGGTGACAGACGAAAACATATTAAAAATTATGGTTAAGACTATCGGCAAAAAGTGGGGCAAAGAACCGGGGGAATCAAGCTCTATCATGAGTTGCGCGGTAAGTTTACAGACTACGGAATAAAGATGGGTCGTGATAAGTTTTTTGACTTTTTAAGACATAATAACTTACTGGTTCCTAAGTTGAAGAGTTTCCATATTACTACTAATTCAAAACATCAATTTCATAAATATAAAAACAAACATAGTGAAAGATAGCGTCCCTATCAGGCCTGAGCAACTTTGGGTAAGTGATATAACCTACATTAAAACAGAAAATGGACATAACTATTTAGCTATAGTTACCGATGCATATTCTAAGCAGATTATGGGTTTTAAGCTATCCAATCACATGAAGACATCGCTTTGTGTTGAAGCACTTAAAATGGCTATTAGCCACAGGAAATACCCAGATAAGAAGCTAATTCATCATTCAGGCAGAGGGTTTCAATATTGTAACACCCGCTACACCCAGTTTGCAGAATCAAATGGGATGGTAATGAATATGACCGAGCAATACGATCCATGTGAGAATGCAGTAGCTGAACGAATTAACAGGACACTTAAATATGAATATGGATTAAAACGAACAATCAAAGACACTTCATTAGCCAACAAAATGGTAAATCAGGCTGTTTACATTTATAACAACCTCAGAGCCCATTTGAGTTTAGAACTTAGAAAGCCCGGTGAGGTACATTTGAATCCCGATTTAGAATATAAATCATCCACGTAGTTAACTTTAAACAACTTCAATAAAAAATTATAAAAAAGGTCAACCTATTTCAGGATAATACACTTCTTCATATACTTAAAATAAGTACTTTTGCTGCCTCCGAAAGGAAAGATAAAAACATCTAATTATTAACCTTTTATAATAATTGAAAATATGGCATTCAACCTTAGAAACCGAAACTTTGTAAAGTTATTGGACTTTACCCCAAAAGAGATTAAATTTTTACTGGATCTTTCTGCCGATCTAAAAAAGGCAAAATACGCCGGAACCGAGCAACAGACCTTGAAAAATAAAAATATTGCACTGATTTTTGAAAAATCATCAACCCGTACACGCTGTGCTTTTGAGGTGGCTGCCCATGATCAGGGTGCTAATGTTACTTACCTCGGCCCTTCAGGTACTCAGATAGGTAAAAAGGAATCGATGAAAGATACTGCCCGCGTACTGGGTCGCATGTACGATGGCATTGAATATCGTGGTTTCGGACAGAAAATTGTTGAAGAGCTGGCCGAGTTTGCCGGTGTTCCGGTTTGGAACGGACTTACCA
>Ga0164318_10000474_pt1 | contig 30804 bp, 30 predicted proteins | sample GuaBasSedimGuay9_FD_113734 | JGI IMG/M metagenome (GOLD analysis project Ga0164318, IMG submission 113734) | Subseafloor sediment microbial communities from Guaymas Basin, Gulf of California, Mexico - Guay9, Core 4571-4, 0-3 cm | ecosystem: Environmental > Aquatic > Marine > Hydrothermal vents...
ACCACCGAGAGACCCATAACGGTCATATGCCCCAACTGTGGGGCTAAGGGGAAACTGGTCAAATAAGGAGGTGTGGCGTTGGGGATACTGGATGAGATAGAGAAAATGGCGGAAATGGAGGACACTGTGGAGATGCTCCGCAGCGTGCTTAGGAACCAGAAAGAGATCATTCAGAGATTGGAGAAGGTGGAGAAGCAACTCAAACAGCTGAAGTCCTCTTTGAAGAAGAGGGAGTGAGATGACTTTCTGTCCTGTCTGCGGTGGCCGTTTAAGGGCGGGCGAGACTCTCTGCCCCTCCTGCGGAGCAGAGTATGATGCAATGATGAGGGAGCTTGAGGGCTGGAGAGAAGAGGGCTCAAAAAAGCCAGATAGAGCCGCCACCGCAACTCCTGCCCAGCATGGAAGGTGCCTTGAATGCGGCAAGGAGGCGGAGGAGGAGTGTTTTTTCTGCTCCGCATCTATATGCTCAAAGCACGCCTACCCCATGAGAATACACTCAATGAACGTTGGAATGGGGGATGAGGTGAAGGCCTGTTTTGTTTGCGCGAAGAAGATGGAGGGTACCACACCATCGAGAAGGGATGCTGAGAGGGTAGGGATATATTTCAATGTGAAACCATATTATGAGTGGAAGAGGGTATGAAAGTATGGCGGAGTACTACCTTGACATAGAGACCACTGGGCTGGACCCGCGCAGAGACAAGATCATAACCGTTCAGTATCAGAGGCTGGGGGCAATATCAGGGAGAATCGAGGGGGAGCTTGTGATATTGAAAGAGTGGGAGATGGGAGAGGAGGGAGTGCTAAGGAGCTTCCTTGACACTTTCATAGGAGGGGGAGATTTTGATTTCGTTCCGATAGGATTCAACATACCCTTCATCTTTGCCTTCCTAAGGGAGAGGGCATGGCTTCAGCTGCAGAAGAAGATATCAGCCAACTGGCTCTTCGGAAAGAAGCCCTACCTTGATCTGAAACCTGTTCTTGTGATACTGAACAAAGGGAGTTTCAAGGGTGCAAACCTGGAGCTTGTGGCTGAACTTAAGTGCCCCGGAGAACGTATACCCCAGCTGTACGAGGAGAGGAGGTATGCAGAGATTGAGGAAGCGATACGAGATGAGGCAGAGAAGTTCATCTGGTTCTATCAGAGGGTAAAGGCACTCCTTCCCCCCGTGCTTGATAAAATAAAAATGAGGTGAGCTGGGGGCTTGGTGTCCCGGGGTGGGCAGGCCCCGGGTGGTAAAAACAGCGGGACCGAAGGGAAGCCTCCAAAGTAGGAGAGACTGGGGTGTAAAGTCCCTCAAAGAGGTGTGCTGCTTCCCTTCGGTTTACGTTTATTATAGTTCTCTCTTCATTAATTAATTTTTTTGTAAAAGTATCAAAGAATAGAACCATTGTTGAAATCCTCTCGTCAAAGAATGCTAGTAATGTGGCCATATCATCAGTGAGAAATGTAGTAAGGGATATCTCCGGATTCATATGTGGATATAACCACTGCGTTGCCTCCATCCATGTTCTCGTCCCTAGCTCTGAACATTATAGACAGGTGGCCTCCACTTATTCCCCCCGTTACGTCCTCCTCCGATAGGGTTATAGAAAACCACCTCCCAAGCTGAGCGTATATGACGTCATCGGGTGTTCCTACAGGGTTGGCAGAGCCCGAGGAGGCGGTCTGTACATAGACTGTTTTAATGCGTGTTCCATTGTTCAAACTTGACCACTCCGCTTTCAGGTCAATTGGATCTCCAGATGTTGTAGAGAGACTCCCAAGATCAGGAACGATATAAACATCTATTTTTCCGGGGGAGCCAACCAAATCCCTAACCTTAAAGTAGAATTCCACACTTCCCCGCTCATACTGAGCCATGTTAAACCTGAAAAGGCTCCTCATTATCAATTTGTTCTGGCCACCCATACCAACCCCCACCCATGCCCCCTCACCATCAGCAATTATCATCCCCGCTGTTATGTTCGGAAGGAGGTCTGCTAATATCTGAATGTATCCATCCTGATCTCCACCCTCTAGTTCCACCTTCTCCGCGGTATCCGAAGAATCATTTAAACAACCAGAAATAATTAACATGATGATTATAGAACTTCCATATACAACTTTTCCAAATAGGCAGTTCATAATAACCACAGTCGGATAATGTTTATTGTAATTTATATATTTTCTCCCTTAAAATTTTATACACATAATGGAGCCACCGGGGGGATTCGAACCCCCGACCTGCTGATTACGAGTCAGCCGCTCCTCCAGCTGAGCTACGGTGGCAACCTAAGTGTCACTCCGAGGGGATGGAGGCGGGGAAAAAAAGCTTTTTGGATTCTTGGAGAGCATCGAGCACAGGCATGGGCTCGCCCCCAAGGAAGGAGACAAGCGCTCCCCCTCCGGTGCTCACATGGTCTATTCTTGTCAGGGAGAGAGCCTCAATCACCGCATTGGTCTCCCCTCCGCCCACGACCTTAAATGCTCTGGAAGAGTTCACCGCTCTGTAGAGCTCGTGGGTTCCCATAGCGAACTCCGGAAGCTCAAATACCCCAGCGGGGCCATTCGCTATGATTGTGCCAGCCTCTTTGAGAATGTTGCTGAAGTGGGCTATGGTGTCCACCTCAATATCATAGAGAGGATAGCGGGATGGGAGGTCATCTATGCCAACCCTCACCCTTTCCCCTTTCGCATCAGCGGCGAAATCCGTGGGGTATTCAATCTTATCCGGGTACCTCTTCAGGAGGTCCCGGGCCACTCCAAGCAGCTTTTTGTATTCGGGAACCTCCTTCTTTATGACATCCTCGCTCGGCCTCCCCAGTTTCCTTCCGGAGGCCCATACGAAGAGGTTGCCTACTACCCCCACCGCAAGGACGTGATCCACCGCCCCTCCCTCAAGCAGGTTCTTAGCCACCTTCATGGAATCCTCGATCTTTATCCCCCCAAGCAGGGCCACCAGGGGTTTCTTGGGGTCCTCAGTGGCCTTTGTGAGGACGCTGACCTCTTTGTCCAGAAGGGGGCCAGCTAGGGAAGGGAGAACCAAGGGAAAGCCTGTCAGGGTGGGCTGGGAGCGATGAGCCGCTGAGAAGGCGTCGCACACGAAGTAATCGAAGAGGGGGGAGAGTTCCCTCACGATGTGCGTCTGAGAAAACGCTTTGAAGTCGAAGTTTTTCAGCGCTACCTCCTCCGAGTAGAACCTCACGTTCTCCAGAAGAAGCACCTCCCCGGGGCTGAGCTCCTCGATCCTGCGCTTCGCAGAGGTGCTGAAGAGCTCATCGGAAAACCTCACTTCTCTATCCAGAAAGGAGGAGAGAGCCTCCGCGTGAGGTCTTAAAGAGGTGAAATCCTTCTTCCCCGGGCGGGACTGGTGAGCGATAAGAACCACCGCCGAGTCTGAGAGCACCTTTATGCTCTTTGAGTGTTCCTTTATCCTCTTGAATCCCAGGAGCTCGCCGGTCTGAGGGTTTATAGGAGAGTTTATGTCAACCCTCATGAGGACCTTCTTGCCCTCAAGGTCCACCTCGTGATAGGCCACGTAATCGTAAGCCATTTTTGACCCCGGGGTAGGTATAGATTCCCCATTATTAACGATTTGCCGCAGGGCCTAATAAACATCCCGGGGGAAGAAGAAAAGGTTTTTTACCCACGGAGATTTTCTTTTTCTATGGGAAGGTGGAGAAGAGGGCAGATTATCTGCTTCGGGGCCTTCGCCCTTCTATTTATTTATCCCCTCATCTCCTATTATCTCACGTCTACGAATGTCTTCATCATAGGGAAGATGGAGGGGCCCGCAGAGGATAGATACATTTTCACTGAGGATGCCTGTTACGTTGATGTCTGGAGGGCAGGGGAAGGCGAACTGGTGAAGAAGATCTACGTGGGAGACAGGATCCAGGCACTGGCCTATAGCTCCCCGGGGGGTAGGGGAGACCATCGAGATGTTAACGATCGAGTGTATTATGGGATCAGCCTGAAGACATTATCTACTAAAGGATTGAGAGAGGATCATGAGGTCATAAAAAGGAGTTTGAAAAACTGGGTAGAGCTTCAGACAAAGTTTGAATTTTTTGAGGGGGGCTGGAGGGATAGAAATGCCGTAAAATCCTCTGACAGGCGAGAAGCCGGCTAAACGGTAGAAACCTACATATAGAATGGGATGGTAGATAGATTGGAGGTGTTAAATTGAAAATAACAAAAACACCTCTGGTATCATGCCCTTATGGGCATGAGTCCTTAAGATGGGGGTGGCCCCCTTTATCCGCTTGATGTTTGTGGCCTGTGTATGATTCAGGCCCGTTTAACCGTCACCTTAACATTACACATGGAGTTAAGCCCTCAACAACTCTTTTGGCCATTGTTGAAAGTTGGATTTTATGCCATGAGTTTGTGGCTGTAGATTAACCATTACTCTGCGTAGGGGGAAACATTTGGAAACCTTTCCCCCACGCTTATCCTTTTTTATGCCGAGTGAGTGGCAGACGGTTGGTGATATCTACGAAGCATGAGAGAGTCTCAATATATCTGAGGGATGAGACACAGGACGGAAGGCTGAAGTTGACCGATTTAAAGAGTGAGGCGATCTTAGAGAGTATCACGCTATCCAAGATAGGAGATGAGTACACGATCACGCTGGGTGGTGGAGGGGGGTGGGGTGTTAAGGTTCATATACTGTAGGGGGGGTACACCAGAGATGATAAGACATTTAGCGTTGTGGTTAGACCGGGGTGTCGCCTTAAACCTGGTCAACGAGCTTAAGGAGGAGCTGTTATCCTAAATTGTTCAAGACCGTTTATTTTTACTTTTTATAATCCTCCTGAGCTTGCGGTAAGCCTGAAAGAATTTTCTCGTTCTCTCTAGTTTGCCCCCCGCTCCCCCCGTTTTGGTTACCCTGGTCAGCTTAAGAAGACGTAAGAATCTAAACAGCCGTATAAACCTAAAATAAGGGATCGCGATAAGTATGTCAATCCAGTGATGAGTTAAGAACCTTTTGAGATTGCGTACCTTTAGGTATCTAACCACTAGATCAACAATGAATAAGGGAAGAAGAGCTAAGTTTATATTGTTACATATAGAGCTATAATTCTCATATATCAAACCGATAAAAAAATACAGCAAGCCACCCAATTGTGATAATATCCATAAAAGAGTTCCACCGACTCATCATCTTGAAATCACATTTTTGGTATTTAAAAGGGAGTGACAGATCCGGAGGGTGAGGCAGATACTTATAAAGGGAATTGATGAGATATGTTTATTGTTATCTGGAGGGATTGCTCCCTTGACTGGAGATACCCTCAAAGAATGCTTTTCCTTCAATAGGAGAGAAAACAAATCGAAGTTGGAAAAGGAGGAGGAAACCTACCCCAATGGCGCTGGGGAGACCAGGGGGTGTGTTCTTTACAATGTGAACTTTTGGTAGTTCAAACCTACCCAGTCGGGGTTTTCCATCATCATCCAGAGTTTTAGTGAGAAGAACCACCCGGGAGATTTCATAGGTCTCAAGGGTCCCGGACCATGCTGTTGGTGCTTTGTCTGCCTCTACACGGCGTACATGGGAAGAAGAGAAAGGCACCCCTAGAAGTTCTGCATCCTGCTCTGTAAGTATTAATGGCATTGTTGCCCCAGTATCTATCATAAAAGTGATGCTTCGCCTTTTAAGAGTGGGTCTTCTACAAAGTAGAACGCCGGTAAGCTCTGTCATACTTACATCATCATCAGATTTGGTTTTTACCTCCCGGAGCGATAATGGGATTCTCATATTACCCCTACGTGCTTAGAGAAGGATGACCATGTCCTCCGGGAGGATGTACTCACAGACTATAGATGGGTCCTCATCCAGAAGTGGAAGTAGATCGCTGAGGTCGCTGGAGGCGCACATGACCTTCTTGTTTCTGACCAGGATGAACTGTCCCGCATACTTTTTTCTTAGGCTATCATAATTCTCACGTATCCACTTTTTATCCTCCTCTGTAGAGTCGAGAAGTCTAAGTATCTCCTCCTCAGAAACGTCGAAGTCCTTCAGGAGCATTTTTTCACCTGTCATGCCCACTCCCACATCTCTTAACTGTCCTCCGATATTTATTGATTTTGGTTTGGGTGAAGTGGAGACGAAACTACTTATCTAGCGTTTCTCAAACTCACTCACGTATTGCCTCTTTACAAAGTTGGCTACAGTGTATCTCTTCCCCCCATCTCAGGGCGATGATGAGCATTACTACCTCCTCGCTGAGGTCCCGGGGCAGGATATCATACAACCTCGCAAGAAATGTCATGTCAGAGATCGGAAAGAGAGCTGGAGTTCCATTCCACGCTCATCTAGCTAGGCACTGGAGGGCGGTCAAGTGGTCCCGCTCAGGGGTCTCTCTCAAGACGATAATGAATCTGCTGGGACATGAGAGTTTGAAAACGACCCAGGTTTATCTTGAGATGCTGGAGCAGGGGGAACTTCTCAATGAAGTTGAGAAAGAGACATTTTTCGGGTCCTGGGAGGCAGAGGGGGGGTCAATTCCATCCGCTAAAGGATTTGCCTTTATAAATGGAAAGGAGGTGAAAGAATGAGGCCAGAGGAGAAGAAAAAGGTGGCAATTCCTTCGATGCCTGCCAATGAAATGGCGCTGAGGGGGAGATTTGAACTCCCGCGGCGCCCAAGGCGCCACCGGCTCTCAAGGCCGGCGCTTTAGGCCTGGCTAAGCTACCTCAGCGCATTTTCTCTTACATCAAAAGAGAAAATAAAATTTTCCCTTCCTACCCTCACCCTGGGGGAGTGGTCGGAGGGGCCGAAGACCTGAAAGGATCTTCAGCTCCTCAGCATTATCTCCACGTTGACCCCATCCGGAACCTTTATTTTCATCAGGTGCCTCAGGGCCCTTTCATCCGCATCTAGGTATATAAGGCGCTTGTGAACCCTCATCTCCCACCGGTCCCAGGTCTCGGAGCCTTCCCCGTCAGGACTTTTTCTGACAGGGACCACAAGCCGTTTGGTAGGCAGGGGAATGGGACCGCTCATGTCAACCCCAGTTCTCTTTGAGATCTCCTTTATCTGGCTGCAGACATTATCCAGGGTCTTAGGATTGGTACCTGTCAGTGTGATCTTAGCTTTGCCTGCCATTCCCCTCGCCTGCCCTTCCAGATTACCTCTTCTCCACGTCCAGGCACATCCCCGCAGCCACTGTAACACCCATATCACGGATAGCGAAGCGGCCCAGCTGCGGGATGTCCTGCACTCTCTCGATCACCATGGGCCTGGTGGGCCTCAGTTTCACAACGGCGATCTCCCCGGTCTTTATGAAGTTGGGATTCTCCTCCTTCACCTGGCCGGTGCGGGGGTCTAGCTTCTGCAGGAGCTCCTCGAACCTGCAGGCCACCTGGGCGGTATGGCAGTGGAAGACCGGTGTGTAGCCCGCAGTTATAACGCTGGGGTGCTGCAGGACCACGATCCTCCCGGTAAAGGTCCTCGCCACTGTTGGCGGGTTGTCCGGATGACCCGCCACATCCCCACGGCGGATGTCCTTCTTCCCGACGCCTCTGACGTTGAAGCCTATGTTGTCGCCCGGCTCCGCCTTCTGCATGGGCTCATGGTGCATCTCAATGGACTTTACCTCCCCAGAGACCCCCGGGGGATTGAATACCACCCTATCACCCACCTTCAGCACTCCGGTCTCGACCCTACCCACAGGAACAGTGCCTATTCCAGTTATGGAATAGACATCCTGCACAGGTATCCTCAAGGGGAGATCTATGGGCTTGGGAGGCACCTCCAGACTGTTGAGAGCATCTATGAGGACCTCCCCCTTCCACCAGCCGAGGTTGGAGGAGGGCTTCATCACATTGTCACCCATATAGGCGGAGACGGGAAGGATCTTGACCTTATTCAGGTCCCAGCCTATGAGCTTCAGGAGCTGGGTGACCTGCTCCTTCACCTCGTTGAAGCGCTTCTCGTCGTAGGGGGGCTTTGTGGCATCCATCTTGTTGATGGCCACTATGAGCTGCTGGATGCCCAGGGTCCTAGCCAGGAAGACATGCTCCTTCGTCTGGGCCATCACCCCCTCTGGAGCAGCCACCACAAGCACTGCAGCATCCGCCTGAGAGGTTCCCGTGATCATGTTCTTGACGAAGTCTCTATGACCGGGAGCATCTATGATGGTGAAGTAGTATTTGTCCGTGTCAAACCTTCTGTGGGCCACGTCGATTGTCAGACCCCTCTCTCTTTCCTCTTTCTCCCTGTCCATCACCCAGGCAAACTCAAAGGTGCCCTTACCCTTGGCCTCCGCTTCCTGCCTGTACTTTTCGATCAGGTGTGGATCTATGGCTCCGGCCTCGTAGAGCAGTCGCCCCACTAGCGTGGACTTGCCGTGATCCACATGCCCGATGAACACAAGGTTCATGTGTGGTTTATCCGCTGGCATTATTTCAACCTCCAAGTTAGTAGTGATACCTCACATCCTTAATAAATTTTCATATATAACTGTTTCCGGAGACCATCATGTGGACGCGTAGTAGTCAGCACCGGGGGGTTCAGGTTTGAGACCCTTGCGGGTTCTGATCTCCCTTGTCACCTTCTCAAGAAGCTCCTTGGGAAGCTTCTCAAACCCCATGAATTCCGTGCTCCAGAGTGCCCTTCCCTGCGTGGCCGACCGTATGGACCCGGCGAAGCCAAACATCTCTGCCACAGGGGCCTTGGCCGTGATGTTTACAGTGTCCTCCTCCTGCTCTATGTCCAGGATGGTGCAGCGCCTCTGATTCAGCTCCCTGGTGACGTTCCCCAGAAGGTCCTGGGGTACGTTGATGAAGAGCTTCAGCTTGGGCTCTAGGAGGATCGTTCCGGCGGTGACCATGGCGCCGTAGATGGCAGAGCGCCCGGCGGGTATGACCTGTGCTGGCCCTCTGTGGATGGAGTCCTCATGGAGCTTCGCGTCCACAAGGCGCACCTTCACCCCCATCACAGGCTCCCAGGCCCTGGGGCCCCTGTCCATGGCCTCGCGGAAGGCCTCTATGAGGAGCTCCTTGGTCTCGTGTAGATACTGGATCCCTTTGGTGGCGTTGATGAAGATGTTGGTCCCGTGGATGTCGTAGATGTTCTTTGCTTCGTCCTTGTCCATTCCGAGGTCCTGAAGTTTTTTTGCCAGACCCTTTGGGTCCTTAATCTTCTCATCTGAAGGTATCTCCCCTTCTAAAATGGCCTTCACTATCTCCTCAGGAAGGGGTTCCACCTCGATGTAGAAGCGGTTGTGTTTGTTAGGGGACTTCCCCTCAAAGGAGGAAGGGCTCTTCCCCTCCACCGATTCCCTATATACAACAATGGGTTCAGAGGCCTTTATCTCAACCCCGTACTCGTTCACTATCCTGTACTGGGTCACCTCCAGATGGAGCTCTCCCATGCCTGAGAGGAGGTGCTCCCCAGTCTCCTGGTTGATCTCAACCCTTAAGGAGGGGTCAGCCTTGGCGACGGTCCTTAGGACGTCAACCAGCTTGGGGAGGTCCTTCATGTGCACAGCTTCAATGGCAACTGTGACCACAGGCTCGGAGATGTGCTTTATCTTCTCAAAGGGCGTGAGGTCCTGTTTGGTGGATATGGTGGAGCCGGATATAGCGTTCTTAACTCCGGTTACGGCCACTATATTTCCTGCCGGGGCCTCCTCCACGGGTATCCTATCGGGACCCACGTAGACTGCCACCTGCTGTACCCTGCTCTTTCCGGGCTGTCCGATGACATAAACCTCTTGGCCCTTCTTCAGAGTCCCTGCGAATATCCTTCCTGCAGCCACCTCCCCGGCGTGAGGGTCTATCAATATCTTGGTCACCATGAAAACGGGCTCTGAGTCGGGAGAGCATCTGATCATGGCTTTCCCGACATCGGATTCCACATCCCCATGCCATATCTTGGGTATCCTTATCTTCTGGGCCTCAATTGGATCGGGAAGGTGTTTAATGACCATGTCCAGCAGGACCTGGTGCAGAGGGGCCTTCTTCGCAAGCTCCCTGTCCTTTCCCTCGGCAAGATGCTGATATACATCCCTGAAGGTTATTCCGCTCTTCTGCATGAAGGGAACCGATATGGCCCAGTTCTGATATGCTGATCCGAAAGCAACGGAGCCGTCCTCCGGTTTCACCCTCCACTCCTTTTTGAACTGCGGCTCGGCCATCTTATAGATGAGCTCGTTGACCTTCATGATTATCTTTCCAAACCTGTTCTGCATCTCCTCAGGGGTCACCTTCAGCTCGTTTATGAGGCGATCCACCTTGTTTATGAAAAGAACAGGTTTCACCCTCTCCCTCAGGGCCTGCCTGATGACCGTCTCCGTCTGGGGCATGACACCCTCAACAGCACAGACCACAATTACGACCCCATCCACCGCCCTCATCGCCCTGGTGACATCCCCGCCGAAATCAACGTGCCCGGGGGTGTCTATAAGGTTAATGAGGTACTCCCTCCCTCCGAACTCGTGCACCATGGATGCGTTGGCGGAGTTTATGGTTATACCCCTTGCCTGCTCCTGCTCGTCGTAGTCTAGAAGAAGCTGTTTTCCTGCCAGCTCCTCAGACATCATCCCTGCTCCTGCTATTAAGTTGTCGCTTAAGGTGGTCTTTCCGTGGTCAATGTGCGCTGCAGTGCCTATGTTTCTTATAAGCTCTGGACTCCACATTATCTTCCGGGCCTTCTTTATGTTCTCCTCTTTCCTACCCATTTCAACACACCTGTCCCTAAAAGAATCATCAGCGTGCGGATGCAGCTATCCTCTCCACCTCCTCCTTCTTGGAGATGGCGTAGCTGTTCACATCCTCCTGAGATGCCAGTATGATCTCCGTAGCCAGACATTCAGCCACGGGCTTTCTGTTCTTGAACGTCATCTTAACGGCCCCTTTGCAGATGTTCCTCAGGGCTATGTCGAGCCTCCTTGAAGGGGAGACGTCCACAGCTTTGGGAACGGAGATCCCGCCGAACTTCAGACGGGTCACCTCCTCCCGGGGGGCGCTGTTAACCAGTGCATCTGCCAGCACCTGCAAGGGGTTCTTTTTCGTCCTTTTCTCTATTATTTCAAAGGTCTCCCTCACCACCTTATAGGCCTTGCTCTTCTTACCTGTGTATTTTTCCGTCCTCATCATGTTGTTTATGAGACGCTCTACAATTGTGAGGTTGGCCTTCTGAAACGCTCTGTTGGCATGTCTTCCGTGGGTGTGGTGAACAAGTGCGGGTTTGAGAATTATATATTTAGCAAGTCCGGCATCCCGCACAACCACCCCATCTATGGGATATTTGCCAAAGACCATGTAAAACTCCTTGGGGATCTTTATGCCGGGTTCCTCTATCACCGGCGGGGCCGCTTTGAGGTCTTCTTTAGGCCTCTCGGCCTCTTCGACCTTCTCCTCCTTGGGCTTCCTCTTTCCCCTGGCCTTTTTCTTCGCCTCGGGCTTCTCCTCCTCCTTCGGCTTCTTCGCAACCTTTTCCTTCTTCTCAGAAGCCTCCTCAGGCTTCTCAACGGGTGCCTTCTTCTCTGCCTTCTCCTCCCCAGGCTCCTCTGCGACCTTCTCAGGGGCCTCCTTAGTAGTCTTCTCAGCCTTCTTCCTGCCCCTTCCTCTCTTAGTCTTTGTCTCTTTCTTCTCCTCCGGCTGAGGCTCCTCACCCTCCTTCTCTCCCTCCTTCGGCAAGGCCGCCGCCTCAACTTTGGCCTCCTCGGCCACCTCGGTCTCTTTCTTCTTCCGGGAGGTGCCCTTGCCCGCAGTGCTCTTTCGAGTACCTCTGGTCTTTTTCTCCTCCTTTTTCTCTGCCTTCCCACCTTTGGGCTCCTCCACAGACTCCTTCGGTGCCTTCTCAGCCTCCTCCGGGGGAGCCTCCCGGGCCTTCTCCTCAGTTGCAGAAGTCTTCTTCTCTTCCGCCTCCTTATCCTCCATAACTGACAAGCAAAATCACCTCTTTAGCGTACGGGCTTCTCCTTCCTTCCCCTCACCAGTTCAATGAGAGAGACGTTGTTGACCTTTATCACCTTGTACCTCACCCCGGGGATGTCGCCCTTGGACCTCCCTTTTCTGCCGCCTATGCCTTCTATCAGAACCTCATCGTGCTCATCGATAAAGTTTATGGCGTGATTCCCGGGGGCGAAGGCGGTGACCTGTCGCCCGTTCTTTATCAGCTGAACCTTCACGCACTTCCTTATGGCGGAGTTGGGCTGTTTGGCTTCAATACCCACCTTCTCAAGTACTATACCCCTCGCCTGGGGTGACCCCTGGAGGGGGTCCGTCTTCTCCTTGAGATGAAGTACCCTCCTTTTGTATCTCTCATCGCTCCACCTGAACCTCTGGTGGTCCTTTTTCAGCTTTCTCGCCGTATACAGCCCACGGGCCATCGTCACACCTCATTTAAATTAGGGAGGGGGAAAAGAGACTTCTTTATTAAAACTTTTTTGATGTATTGGCCGCTAAGTCTGCATTACCCTCCGAACCATCCTCAGCGTTATCGCCACCATCAGAACCACTATGATTATCACAAGGGTGAAATAAGCATATCTTGTGGTCTGAACGGTGGAGGGTTCCTTCGCCTCAACCACACCTACCCTTCTCTGCATCGTGTTGTCCTTCAGGTCCTCCTCGTAGAGGACTGCGTCGGGGTCTACCTGTACAAATATCCGGACCTTCTCCTCCCCTCTCTTTCTTATCTCCACCTCACCGACAGTCACCAGCCTGCTATCCCCCGGTCTTAGCAGGGTCACGTTCGCCGTGTAGTTGTGCCGTATCCCCAAGTATTCGATAGTGAAGAGTACCTTAAAGCCCTTCACCTCGCTGTCTCCCGTGTTTATTATACGGGCACCCAGCGCGTACCGTCCCTCTTTTATGTTCCCCTCCAAGGGGATCGCCTCTCCCTCCTCGTTGAAAAGGAAGATGTCCTCTACCTTCACATTAATCCTGTGAACGATTGCGTTAAAGGGAGGGGCGGTGAAATGGAAGACCTCCCCGTAGACCCTCCACGTCACGTTGAGAGATATTGTAACCTCTCCCGCTTCTCTGAAGGTTATAAGCCATTTGAGAAGCGTTGAGTTCGCACTGCTCAACATCCACGTCCTCTCCGCGTAAGGAGCCCCTCCTAGGGTGACCTTCAGGCAGAAGGTGACCTCCTCTGTCTCTATCGGGTAGGAGCGGGTCGCATTAACCACCAGAAGGGAGTCTCTCCCCCTTATAATCTCTCCAGGTATTATGCCTACGCTTACCCCTTGAGAGCTGTAGAGGGCTGAGGAGAGCTTGAGGTTGTGAACTGTAAGCTCGAACCTTTCTTCTTCGAGGACTTCGCCTCCCTCTCCTGTGGCGTAGAGGTTCATTAAATAGGTGCCGTGAAGGAGTGTGCCGTTTATCCGAAATTCCACTTCCCCCTCCGCAATGCCCTCGGGGGGGACTGAGACTCTTTTCGGGGTGAAGTTGAGATGAGATGGAGGGAAGTCCTCCGACCTCAGTTCAAGGGTGAGGTTCTCAAAGGCGTTACCCCTGTTGGCCAGGATGAAAGGGACCTTCACAGGTATAGGTTCGCCTCCGTACCTGACCAACATGGAAGGCACCAGCAATTTCAGATATAGAGCTCGGGCCCTGCCCACACAGACCCTGTATTCCACAGCGCCATAGGAGCGGCCGCTCTCGTTGAGAAGGTCTAGAGCCTCCTGGGCCTTAAACCGCTCCACCCCTTCGATGTCGGAGGGGTAGAACAGCCAGAGAAGAGAATAATTCCCCGGGGGCATTGTGACGTAGGAGACCCTCGCCTTTAGTGACTTGCTCTCCCCCACAGGGAGGGAGAGCTCCCTGCCGTAGGCGGCGGAGAAGCCCTCGGGCATGTAGAGGGTTGTCCTCAGGCTCACCGGAACGTTACCCTGGTTTACCACCTCGGCGGTGAGGTTAAACTCACCCTCTGGCGGCGCCCTGATAGCGCCGCCGCCGGTAGAGGATATACGCTCCAGCAGGGGCACGGTCAGGTTAACCCACCTCTCGAGAACCCTGCCTCCCCCGGCGAAGGATATCTCCACAGAATGATCCCCCGGGGGGGCTCCGTTGCGGGCTCTGAAGGCCACTGTCACTTCTATGCTCTCTCCTTCCGCCGGGTCTCTTATCACCTCGGGCTCCATCCTCACCTCAATCTCCCGGCAGTCACAGCTTGAGCTCACCTTAAGAGGCAGGGGCTCTTTTACCCTTTTGAAGTGGACAGTGAAGAAGAGCTCAGCGCTCTCCCCGGGGTTGAGGCGGAGCTCCCGGGGCTCCTCTGGGCTCACCTGGAATGAGAAGCTTTCGTAGCTCTCCCTCATAAAGAGGATGAAATCGTCCAGAAAGTAGCCCATCTCACTGCCGTTCCCCTCAGGCCCAGGCTGGTATTCTATGGCCACCCTCACCCAGTGCCCAGCATATCTGCTCAAGTCTATCCCCGGGTAGAAGGAGTTGCCGAATATATCCAGATGGGTGGGATAGAGCCATCTGTACGTCCCCCCCGAGGAGGTGTTCACATCTATTACAACGGGGTTCCCCAACGGGTCCAGGAGAGGTTCAAAGAGCCCCCCATCCACGGAAATCAGGTTGACAAGCCTCCCGCCCGCCCCTACCTCCCCCAGAAACTTATAGGCTAGGTATGCCTGGGGGCGGTTCATAAGAAACAGTGGGTCGAAGTAGTCATCCGGAAGCTCTCTTAAGTCGAAGGGGGGAAGGAGAATTCTGCGAGGTGCTGAGTCGTAGTTAGACGAGAGGTTGGTAAGGCTCCCGCAGTAGAGGACTGTGGGGGGTGAGTACTCTTCGGTGATGGGGAAGGAAGGCATCGGGACCCTCTTCCAGCTCTCGGAGGGAAGGGAGGTGATCTCTGTCTCCCCCTCGAGGGAGTCGATCCAGCGGTCTATCCACACCCCCGAATACCTTCTTTTACCCCCAACCTCATAGACCGCCCCGATGTAATAGGCGCTGTTATCCCTGGGGCGGCTGTCTCCCTTAAGCTCGAAAGTGATGTTGACGATATAGGGTCCGGAGAGATGTGGTGTCCAATTGAAGAACACGGGCTCGGAAAGAGACCCGTCCCCCGGGGGAACGTACGTCTCCCTCCTCTGGCTCCACACGACCTTTCCCCCGTCTATCCTGCCCGCCCCGTTCCATATATATACCGTGAGGGTGACGGTGACGTTGTAGGCGGGCACCTCACCGTGGTTCACCGCCTGGGTACGGAAGGTCACTACCTCCCCCACAACCCCCAAAGAATACACTCCCCACGAAGGAAGACCTGTGGAGTTTACAGTGGTGCCGGGGATGTAGACTGAGATGTCAAGGGAGGAGGGGGCCCTGGTCTCCTCCTCCGGTACGAAATACATAAGTCCCTTCTCCTCACAGTAAACCTCTCTGTAAAGAACGCCCCCAGGCTCCTCCGCCAGGTTCGGGACCGCCCCCCCCACCGGCTGATGGAGAAGGGGTATAGCGAGGATGATGATGAAAGCCACCGCTGGAGCATCTTTAGGTCTCACGACTCGTTTTAAGTTACGGTGGGTATAAAAAGCTTTTCAGAACCTGTGCTACCTCTTCTCCTTCAGCTCTCTCTCAGCGTAGAGACGGGCCTTCTCCTTCCGGTGGATGGCGCCTCTGAGGCCCCTTATCCTCTCGGAGTACTCCATCTTTGCTTTCTGATATTGTGCCTTGGTTATCTTCCCCTGCTCCATAAGCTCCTTGGCCCTCTCAAGCTTCTCCTCGTACTTCTCTATCTTTTTCTCCAGCTTCTTGATCTGGGCTGTAAGCTTCCTTATCTTGCGATTCTGGACCATACTCATCCCTCTAAGACCCTCTCTACCCTATCCATTGTCTCCTCGTAGAGCGCCTCGCCCTTCTTCATAAGCTCCTCCGCCTCCCTCTCGGCGGCCTCCCTGAAGCTCACATCCTTGATGGACGGGGTGTTGATCTTCACATTAAGCAGTGCTCCGCGAAGGCCACCCATACATGCCAGAGCTCCGACTCCGACGTCAGATATGGAATTCTTGTTGCCCTTCTCCGCAATGTGGGGGGCGTGTTCGAGGGCCTTAAGGCACGCCTTGGCGGTCTTCAGCGGAACCTCAGTGGCGAGCTTGAAGGCCCTCTGTATGGCCCCCCTCCTTGCAGCCTTCTCCTCTTCACTCTCTTTGGGAAGCGAGAAGGCCTCCATCACAGCATCGAAGGCCTTCGAGTCTTCGTCCATAAGACGGGAAAGCTCTCCCATCAGTTCGTTGAGCTCTCCCGAGCGTCCCCCCATCTCTTCCCACACCTCTTCATAACCCTTCTTGCCCACGGTGAGCTCGGCTACCATCCTCAGAAGGGATGCCCCCAAGGCCCCCATCATAGCGGAGACCGTACCCCCCCCAGGGGTAGGGGAGGAGGACGATGCCTTCTGAAGGAACTCCTTCACCTTAAGATTTGCAAATTCGCTCATCTCTTCTTCACCTCTTAAATCATGTATTCTATAACCTTCTTCTCCGGGATGAACTCCTCCAGCGTTGAAAGCCCCAGCTTATCCACTGCTATCTCAAGGAGCTGGTCGGGGTCCTCAGGAGGCTCGCGATCCTCCATGCGGCTGTAGAACCTCCCCGCCATTGCGAGGGCCTCAAGCGGCACCAGCCCCACGATCTCGGAGCCTTTCACTTGAACCCCCAGCTTCTCCGCTTCCAGCTTTACCGCTTCATAAGCGATGTGGGGCGGGGTCACGTGGAAGTTGGTTAGGTTCATGGAGACCTGGGTAATCCCATACTTCTCCAGGGTGACACCCATGGCCTTGACAGACTTAAGACGCCCCGGGATGCGCACAGGTTTTCCGTCATCCCCCATGATTTTCTTGCCCCCTGCCGACTTGATGAGAACGCCCGATTCCCTTATGGTCTCCGCGATTCTCTTCGCTGGAGTGACATCGGAGATGTCAATATTCACGTTGTAGGCTATGAGGAAGTCCCTGGCTCCTATGACAACCCCTCCGAACCTTGGAACGAATTTCGCAGGGCCCTCATCTGGCCTCCAGCGGGGGTCCTTAAGCTTCTCCTCAAGCCCCTCATACTCTCCAGCCCGTATGGTGGATAGGTTCTTCCTCTCGGGGGTGGTTGCGGCGTACTCGTAGTAGTAAACGGGAATACCGAGACTCTCCCCCGCCCACTTCCCCAGCTCCCTGGCGAGGGCCACGCAGTCATCCATGGTGACCCCCCTCACAGGGACAAAGGGAAAAACATCCACTGCCCCCATGCGGGGGTGCTCGCCCTTGTGTTTCGTCATGTCTATCTCCTCAAAGGCGGCTTTGAGGAGCCTCCGTCCCGCCTCAACAACCCCTTCGGGGGTGCCCACGTAGGTTATAACCGTCCTATTGTAATCGGCATCAGGCTCGTAAGAGAGGAGCTTCACCCCCTCCACCTGATCGATCACGGAGACTATGCGCCTGATCTTCTCCAAATCTCTGCCCTCGCTTATGTTGGGAACGCACTCCACTATCCTGTCCATCTTATCTTCCCTCCGGGGGTAGACCAAAAGGAAAACACAATTTAAAGGTTACCGGGGCCGGCCTACACCCTTCTATCTGCAGGTGTGGTAATAACATTAATAAGAGGGGTAGTATAAACACACCCATACAACCTGAGGGCAGCTCAGGGGGTGTCGGCGTGCTCAAAAGGGCCCTTGTAATGCTTATATCCGTGCTTGCAGCCTTGCCGGTCTACTTCTCACCCGGCGAGGCTATCTCTCCAGTGGGAGTTATGACCCCGGGGGACGGGGGGAACTACACCATGGACGACCTAGCTACTCTAGCCCCCGATGCAGTGGAGAAGACTGGGGGCTATTATCTTGTGAAGGGGAACATCACCGTCACCTTCCCGGACACCCTTTCCCTCCGCCCGGGGGACGTGCTGAAGTTCGATTCCTCAGCGCATCTGAACGTCAGGGGCAGGCTCCTCGCCCTGGGGGAGGAGGGAGATGAGATCTACCTGATGCCCTTCAATCCCCTCCTCTCGTGGGGCGGGATGTATATATATAGCCCCAATCCCCAGTATACATCTGTTCTTAAGCATACAGTGATCATTGGTGGGGATGTAAGCATCTTCTGCGAGTCCTCTAGGCTCACTGTTACGGACTCCGAAATATCAGATTTTCAGCGCTCGGGGGTGGAGGGCAGGGAGGGGAGCAATATAACCCTTCTCGGAACGCAGATACACGACGGCGGCTACTACGGCGTCTACCTTGAGGACTCAGCTCTTCAGATGGAGGGCTCCACAATCACCAACACCTCAACCGGCATCAAGACGGCCAGGGCCTCCCTTGAGCTGAAAAGATGCACACTTGAGAGAAACAGGAACACCGGCGCATACCTCTTCACCACCACCGCAAGCATGCAGGACACCCGCTTCACCGAGAACCCCTCCTACAACCTGCTCCTCTCTCGCTCGGAGGTGGAACTTGAAGGGTGCTTCATGAACTCCTCCATTTACAATATATACTCTCTTTACTCCGAGCTCATAGCTAGGAACTCCACCCTCAGGGATACACTCAAAGACGCCGTACACTCCATCGGTGGCAGCCTCCTTGTGGATGGGCTTGTGGTTAAGGGAGCGGCGCAGAGCGCATTCGACCTCAACGCTACCGAGTTCGTGGTGAGATTGTGCACAATAGAAAATGTAGGCCACCCCCCCTCGGGCTACCCCTTCTCCGCCTTTTATATGACAGTGAGCCGCGGTGAGGTCTCCTATACCACCATAAGGGATGTGGGCTTCGCATACCTTGAGATGGTACGCTCCTCCGTCCAGTGCTGGATTTCCCGCATGGAGGGGGCTGGAAGGTTCTCCTTCGCCCTTGACCTCAACTCCTCCGTGATAGTGGTAGAGAGCGAGACTTCAGGGCCTCTTCTCTTCAGGGACTCCAAGTCCCGCGTAACCTACTCGAGGATGTACAACATAACCGCCGTAGACTCTGATACCGGGCAGAGGGTTGAGAACCTCACCCTCGACCTATTCCTCCCGGGGGGGGAGGTTCGCAGCTTCTTCGGTCCAGAGGGTGAGATACGGCAGGTCACTTTGAACATAACGGTTGAGAGCATAAGTGGGACGGCCCACTTGGGAGATGCAAGGGGGGTCCTGAGCTCCCCAGGGTATATCCCCGCCTCTTTAACTCTGGAAGAGGGGTCCCCAAGAGAGATTACTGTTGAGTTATTCCGGGAGCACCCGCCACCATTCCTAGTTGTCTGGGAACCCGGGGAGGGGGAGGTGGTGACTGGCACCCTCACTCTGCGGGGGGAGTATCAGGGGGCCTACCCCGCAAGGTCCGTTGAGATCAGATTTGACGGGGGGGAGTGGATACCCCTGAAATGGAGTGGGAACGGGAGCTTTAACCTCACCTACAACCTCTCTGCTGTCATCCCAGGACCCCACAGGCTGGAGGTGAGGGCCTACGACGGCTCCCTCTACACCGGTGTAGCTGTAATCAACATAACCGTTATGGTCATGCCCCTAGACAGTGACGGGGACGGACTCCCCGACTACAGGGAGGAGGAGCTGGGCACCTCCCCCTTCAACCCCGATACAGACGACGATGGGCTCCCGGACGGTATTGAGGTGGATACCAGCGATGGTGTGGCTACAGACCCTACAAACCCCGACACCGACGGAGACTTCCTTCTGGACGGGATGGAGGATATAAACCGCAACGGAAGGGTGGATAAAGGTGAAACTGATCCGCTAGACCCAGATACCGACGGCGACGGTATCCCAGACGGGAAGGACCCCTCCCCCCTGGAGCCCGAGAAGAAGAGAAGCAACGTTGACTTTATCCTCTGGACAGAGGCCCTCCTCCTTGCTGTTCTCATAGTAGCCCTTCTTCTGGTGGTGATCAAGAGGTGGAGAGGAAGGTGATACCGCCTAAGGGCGGCTACCCCGGGGGAGCCGCCGTACGGTTCATCTACCGGGGAGAGCAAAAGCACCTTTTCCTCATACCCTACGTGAAGGGATTAGTTAGGGAGGGGGAGAGGGTCAGACGCCTCTTGGAGGAGGCCCGTCCGGAGGTCCTGCTTCTCCACATATCTCCAGAGGAGCTGGAGGGACTTAAAGATCTTGTAGAAAACCACCGGAAGGTAGGCAGGGAGGCCTTATCAGCCGCCGACAGTGTCTATCTCGCGGTGCTCGAAGTGTACGGGGAAGTAGAGCTCCCCTCCCCCTCCCTCCGGGCGGCACTTGAGTACGGCCTGAGAGAAGGTAAGCCCGTGAAGGGGGTGGACATAAGTGAGGCAGATTTCACAGAGCTCTATCTGAAGCACGTCAGCTTCCTCACCCGCCTGAGAAGGGATAGGGCTCTGAAGGGAGCCTTAAGATATCCCTTACCCCCAGGGAGGCCTCAGGAGGCCCTCATGATACTCGACAGAGAGGTCATGAAGCTTAAGGGTTTCAGGGCTGTTGAGAGTGAGAGAATGAAGTGGCAGGGGAGAGCGGTTTTCAGGGAGGCCCTTCGTTGGAAAAGGGCGGCCTTCCTTCAGGAGGTGGAGAGGGCAGAGGAGAGTCTTGCAGAGCTGCTGAGGCGCGCCGAGAAAAGGGGGGAGGCGGTGGAGGTAGAGAGGTTCCCAGAGGAGGGACAGGAAGAATAGTTTTTATATAGGCTGTGTTATTAGGGCCCGCTACAAACAAGTGGAGTGGTGTTGGGAGATGAAGGTGCCAAAGACAGTGAAGACCTACTGTCCGTATTGCGGGAAGCATACGGAGCACGAGATATCGAAAGTGAAGAAGAGAAAGGCCTCGGAGCTCAAGTGGGGTCAGCGGAGATTCAGACGCGTCACAGCGGGCTACGGCGGTTTCCCTAGGCCCAAACCGGAGGGGAGGGAGAAGCCTACAAAGAGGTATTACGTGAAGTACACCTGTAAGGTCTGCAAGAAATCCCACAACGTTGAGGGGAAGAGGGCCAAAAGATTTGAGATTGTGGAGGTCTGAAGATGGCTCTTCAGGAGAGAGATGTCGTACCGATGCCAACGTCCCGCTTTCTCAAGGTCACCTGTCCAGACTGCGGAAACGAGCAGGTGATATTCTCAAAGGCTTCAACCCGGGTCCTCTGCCTTGTGTGTGGCTCCACCTTGGCAACACCCACCGGGGGGAAGGCGAAGATAGAAGGCAAGGTTGTGGAGGTGCTCGATCAGAAGAGCATGTCCAGATGATGAGGTAATAAAATGGTCAGCCCCGTGGAACAGATAGAGGAGGGCGAACTGGTCATAGGGACCGTAAAGAAAGTGAAGAACTTCGGTGCCTTTGTTAATCTGGATGAGTACCCCGGGGTGGAGGGATTCATACACATAGCAGAGGTGTCCTCCGGGTGGGTGAAATACATAAGGGATTTCATAAGGGAGGGGCAGAAGGTCGTCTGTAAGGTCCTCTCTGTGGACCCCAATAAGAGATACGTCGAGCTCTCCCTGAAGCAGGTGAACGAGCACCAAAGGCGGGAGAAGATACAGCAGTGGAAGAACGAGCAGAAGGCGCGTAAGCTCATGGAGCTTCTCGCAGAGGAGCTCAACACCACCAGCGATGCCCTAATGGAGGAGTTTGGATGGAACCTGGTGGAGGAGTTCGGCTCCCTTTACACCGCCATGGAGCAGGCATCTGCCAACGAAGAGGTTATACGCTCGAAATATAGCGGCGTGTGGGTGGAGCCCTTCCTAAAAATCGTCAGGGACAACGTGGTCCCTCCCTTCGTGGTAATCTCTGGCAACATCACCCTTTCGATAAAGGACCCCAGGGGAATCGAATACATAAAGAGGGCCCTTGAGGAGGGGGAGAAGACGGGGAAAAAGCACACTCCCGAGGGGGTAGACGTTGAGATCAAGTACCAGGGCGCCCCCAACTACCTCGTAAGGGTGAGGGCACCGGATTACAAAACCGCAGAAAGCGTCATACAGGAGGTAGCGGAGAGCGTCATCGGCACAATCAGGAAGGCGGGCGGGGAGGGGTGTTATACAAAAAAGAAGTAGGATTATGAGGTCTAAAATCAAAAGATGTCCCTCGTGCAGGATATACACCCTGAAAGACATCTGCCCAAGATGCAACCAGTCTACCGTTTCAACCTTTCCACCGAGGTTCTCTCCCGAGGATCGTTGGGGAGAATATAGAAGAAGGGAGAAGCTTAAGAGGTTAAAGGGGGTGAGTGAATGAGAGAGTTCGAGTTCAAGATGTATGAACTGCCCGAGTTGAATAGCCCCATACTCGTAGAGGGGCTGCCTGGGGTGGGAAACGTTGGAAAACTGGCCGCGGAGCACCTTATAGAACAGGTGGACGCAAAGCTCTTCGGTGAGATCTTCTCCGTGGACTTTCCACCACAGGTCACCGTGGGGGAGAAGGGGCTCATAAGCGAGGTGAAGAACAGCCTCTATTACAAGAGGTTTCCCAAGAAGGACAACGACCTGATCATCCTTGTGGGAGACTATCAGGGGCTTACACATCAGAGCCAATACAGATTCGCCTGGTCCATGATCGAACTAGCTAGGGAGCTTGGTGTGGAGAGAATCTTCACGCTCGGCGGCTACGGCGTGGGCAGGCTGGTAGACTCCCCAAGGGTCCTGGGCGCCAGCTCAGACCCCATGATGATAGACGAGCTTAAGGAGCTGGGCGTCATATTTAATGAAGGGGAGCCCGGAAGCGGCATCGTGGGTGCCTCAGGGCTCCTTCTGGGCATCGGAAAGCTTTTTGGGATATACGGGGCCTGCCTGATGGGGGAGACCTCAGGCTACTTCGTGGACCCCAACTCGGCCAAGGCGGTGCTGAAGGTCCTGACCTCCTACCTTGAGATTGAGATAAACTTCGAGGAGCTAGAGGACAAAGCCCGGAGGGTGGAGGAGATAACCGAGCAGATAAAGAGCGTGGAGAAGCAGTTCTCCAAGGAACCCTCCCAAGAGGATCTCAAATATTTCGGGTGAAGGGGCGGCTCCCAGAGCAGTTTCACTGCTAGCCCCGGCCCTCCTCCTCCACAGTCTTCTCCTCACCTACCTCAGCCTGCTGCTGGTAGGTCTCGCCGTAATAGCCCTCCTGCGGATACTCCCCGTACGAGCTAGGCACCTCCTCTGGTGGGGCAGCCTGATATCCCTCCCAGCCACTTCCCCTTGCGGTGTATTCCTCACCGGCTGAGGGGTAAACCTCCTCTGCGGCGTAGGCCTGCGGCTCCTCCGCCCAGCTAACAGCTTCCTCCACAGCCCCGTACTCCTCAGGGTATCCTGGCTGTGTCTCCTCCACTGGAGCGATGTACACCTCAGGGGGTGCCGCCTGAGGCTGAACAGCCTCCGTGAGCTTGGCCGAGGCCCTCCTGTAGAAGGAGTAGCCCTTCAAGAGGATGACGAGGAGCACAATAGCCGAGAGGAGAAGAATCAATATCAGTATGGAGTTCACAAGGGAGGTGCCGGGGAATATCTCCAACGGCCTAGAGGAGGCTGAAGTCGGGTCCGTGCCATGGCGAACCTCATATCCGTCGCTGTAACCATCATCATCGCTGTCAGGGTCGTAGGGGTTTGTCCCATTCTTCCACTCCTCTAGATTGGTGAGGCCGTCGCCGTCGGGGTCCTCCTTCGCGTCCTCGGGGTCTTCGGGGTCAAGGAAGAACGTTCTCTCCCACTGATCGTTCATGCCGTCACCGTCGCCGTCCTCGGGCGGAGGGGGCTGGGTCACAAAGATCGTAAGCAACACCGGCAGTGAGGAGAGCTCCCCGTCGGATACCACAACGATGATGGTGTAGTTCCCTCCCCGGGGATAGGTGTGCACTACACTTGTGAGCTCCTCACCCTCCACCGGCTCGGAACCGTCCCCAAAGTCCCATATATAGGTGAGGATATCCCCGTCGGGGTCTGAGAAGCCCTCCGCCGTGGCCAGAATGGTGAGGTTGGAGGCAGGGCTGTAGGCGTTGATGAAGCCAACAGATGGTGGGTCGTTCAGGTTCCTTACTATCAATCTTACATAGGCTGTGCTTGAGAGACCTTCCAGGTCCGTCACTGTTATGCTCACGTTCCACTCCCCCACCATCTCCTCCCTGTCGACTATTAGGGTCAGGTTGCCGCTTGTGGTGTCGAAGAAGTAGTTCTTACCCCTCACCGTCCCGGGAATCTTCTTTATGGCGTTTGTGGAGAAGGTGAGTACATCCCCGCTGTCAAGGTCGGGATCGCTGAAGACTGGCACGATTGGTATTGTATCCCCCTGATAGGCCTCCACAATCTCCGGCAGCTCGATGACGGGCGGATCGTTTACGTTTTGAACCTCTACCAGGACCTTTACTGAATCTCTGCTTCCGTCCTCATCAGTGACGGTGAGGGTCAGGGTAAAGCCCGGTACATCCCCATCGGAAGGCTTCACGTGGAGCTTACCGTCGTCATCCACGTAGAAGTTCTCCCCCCACACCGCCCCGTAGAGGACCTCCTGCACGTTCCAGTGCACCATAGGCGTCTCCCCGTCGGGGTCCTCAACATCTATTGGGATTGTGAGCCAGGAGCCCTGCTTCACCCGCAGGGATACCTCCTTCTCCTCGGTGGTATCCACACCCGCCACCCTCCTGATCTGCGGCGGGTCATTTACGTTCTGAACCTCCACCCTAACCTCAAGAGGTCGGGTGAGGGTGAGTCCCCGGGGATCGGAGGCGTTAATGAGGAGTGTCTCGCTGCCGAAGGCGTCGGAGAGGGGGGTAATCTTCAGATAAGCACCCTCCTCTCCTATCTCTCCCCCCATTACAATGTCTGCCTTCACCACCTCCCCCATAAAAGTGCTTGTCCACGAGCCGCCCTGCCAGAGGAAGAACTGAAGCGTCTCCTCGGGGTTGGGGTCGCCTATCCAGTCGCTGAGAGAGTAGTAGTGGGCCCCGGAATCCTCATCCATACGCAGGGTTACGTTCTGGACCTTGAGATAGGGTGGGAGGCTGTCATCTATTATGGGGCCCACATGGCTCCCTATATCCCCTGTGGCGGGGAGCTTGCCGTCGCTGGCAGAGAAGTTGAAGGTGTGTATCCCCTCCCCTAAAAACATCCCTGGGATCTCGGCCACATACTTCTCCCAGTTGGTGTAGTTGCCGTCCTCGCCTGCGGCCCTGAGCATCCTGTAGTTCACACTGTCCACTGTCACGTAGATATAGGAGGGGGGATCGTTGTTGTAGTCCCAATAATACACCTCAAAGGTGTAGCTCTGATTGGTCCTGCCCTGGGCGGGGTAGACCCTGCCGTCCCTCAGTTTAGGGGCAAAATTTGGGATCTCCGCCTTCACGGTCAGGTTGTTCAGATTGTAAGTGGCCCAGGCGTTCATGAAGGACCCCAGGTATCTCAAGTTGGGCGTTGTGGAGTCATATCCCTCGATCTCCGCCACCACAACGATGTATGCCTCAGTGAAGTTCGCTATCATCTGGCACTTCACGGGTTCCCGAAGCCTCCCCGGGGCTGCCCTAGAGCTCTGGGTGACGTAATAGGTCCTCTCCACCCTGAGCTGGGAGGGGTTGCTTTTCAGGGGGTAGATAAGGTAGACGCTAAGGAGCGTGTAGTAAGCCATCGTTCCGCTGGTGAGCCCGTAGGAATTCAGAATGTCCAGGTCGAAGGTCACATTGGTAGGCCAGTGGTCGGGATCTGGGGCCACCACCCTGTAGACATCTATGTAATCGTAGGGCTCTTCTATCCTCTCGTTGAGGATACTTCCTGTGACGTTTAGGCCGCTTTCTATGTCGTTGTAGGTGTCCCTGGGGGTGACCCTGCTGACAGTGAAGGAGAGGTTGTATGTGCAGGAGGGATATCCCGCTCCGGGGTGGCGGAGCTCTATGTAATATCTCCCCGTGTAGGCGGCGGTGAAGTAAAAAGTAGGGGTATAGAAGCTAGTAAAGTAACCGACCACTATGGAGTGGATATCCCCCCCCGGGGGATAGACACCCCACACTATCACGAAAAGCGTCATATTCCGCATATCCGTGGAATTGATGGAGTTTGCAGTTATGGAAAGTCTGTCCACGTGGAGACCACCGCCGCCCTGAAGGTCTATGCGGAAGAAGTCAGAATAATCCGAGGGGGTAACGCCCCCAGTGACGTTGAGACCCGTTAGGGTGCGGGGTAGGGGATCGGCGGTGTTTATGTCGTTGTTGGGTTCCGATTCCGCTACAGAAGACCTCACAGAGGGGTAACTAGTAAGAAAGCTGGCGGTGCTACCCCTCTCCCCCCAGGTGGCGTGGACCCCCGCCATTGATAATGAAAGCAGAAGTATCGTGATAACTATCTGTAACATCCCGAAGGGGCTACGCATATATCTCACCTGTCCGGATTGATAAACTCTATTCTCTTTAAACTTTTCTGGCTAGGGTGTGACCCGCCTTATGGTCCTCGGGAAAGGTATGGCGTATTTGATGTGCTTTAGGTCCGCAAGCCACGTCACGAAGCGGTCCATTCCCAGGCCGAACCCGGAGTGAGGGACGGAACCGTACCTTCTCAGGTCTATGTACCACTCATAGTTTTCGGGGTCCAGCCCGAATTCTCGGATCCTCTCCATGAGAACGTCCTTCTCCCAAATCCTCTCTCCTCCCCCTATAATCTCACCGTAGCCCTCCGGCGCCAACATGTCGTGGCAGAGCAGGACTTCAGGGTTCTCCGGGTCGGGCCTGTGGTAGAATCCCTTGTTCCGGGGAAATTGAGTTATGAAGAAGGGCTGGGTGAAGTCCTCTGTCAGTGCCTTCTCCTCCTCGTATCCGAGGTCATCCCCCCACTTCATCTCAAAGCCCTTCTCCTGCAGGATTTCAAGGACCTTCCTGTAGGGCACCCTCTCGAAGGGAGGGGATATCTCCTCCAGTCTCTTTGGGTCCCTCCCCAAGAATTCCAGTTCATCCCGTCTCCTCCGAAGGACTCCCCTGAGGATGTACTCCATCATCTCCTCCTCAAGCTTCATCATCTCCTCATTTCCCATCCACGCCGCCTCCACCTCCCCGTGCCAGAACTCCGTAAGATGCCTCCTGGTGCGGGACTTCTCAGCCCTGAAGGAGGGGGCTACGGTGAATATTCTCTCAAGGGAATATATCATCGCCTCAGCGTAGAGCTGCCAGGACTGGGTGAGATAGACCTCCTTCCCGAAGTATTTAACAGGGAAGAGAGTGGACCCACCTTCGCAGGCGCCTGTGACGAAGATAGGGGAGTGGGCCTCGTAGAAACCCTTCTCCAGGAAGAACTCCCTGAAGAGTTTGAAGACCTCCGAGCGCACCTTCAGGGTCTCCGTCATTTGTCTTGAGCGAAGCCAGAGGTGCCGCACCTCCATGAGGAACTCGTCGCTCTTATCCTTGGTTATAGGGAAAACCTCAGCGAAGTGGATTATGTGGACCCTCTCGGCGAGGATCTCGTACCCCCCGGGGGCTCTCTCATCCTTCCGCACCACCCCTTCAACCCAGAGGGAGGACTCCACAAGGGCCTTATCAGCATCTCTGAAGTCCTCATCCGGCACCTCCCCTTTGACAACCGTCACCTGGATGATTCCTGTCACATTCCTGAGGACTATGAAACGGAGTTTCTTTGTCCCCCTAGTGCGGTAGATCCAGCCCCTTACTTTCACCCTCTCTCCAGTGTGTTTACCCTCCATTATGTCTTTTATTGACACAAATTCATCTTTCATAGGCTTCACCCGGTGTTGGGAGGTTCTTCAGTAAAGACCCTACCCAAAACTTATTTCATATTTTAAGTTTCTATGGCAGCGACATGGCTTATCCCTACTGCATCCTCTGCAAGGGCGGGAAGAACCTCTGCGGCATCTCTCCTTGTCCGCTCCTTGCCGGAATTAAGAGAAAACTCCCCAAAGTGGAGATCAGAGGCAGGGAGATCTTCGGTTCATCTCCTCCGGAGGTCTTCGTGGGAAGGCACAACTACCCCAACATAAACATAGGACCCCTTTTGCCTCCCCTCAAAGAGGACACCTCTGAATACGTGCTGGGGTCTTCCCTGTGGGGAAGGCCCATAGAGGATGTTTATGCCATAAGGTCTACTCTTATAAGAGGAAAGAGACCTCTCAACGTGCGGACACCTGGGCTCGATTCTCTCCGCTTGAGCAGCTATCCTGTGGTGGATGAAGCGAGGCTGAAGGGGGAGGTGGGGAGGACCCTGGAGGGCCTCCAAGAGCTCGCCCTCTCAGTGAGACCCGTTGACTGCGAACTGTGGCTGAACAAGGTCCCAAAAAACCTCACCCCTACATTGAACAGGATCGAAATGCCTTTCGGACCGTCAGTAGATTTCAGGCGCTTTATTCTCGCAGAAAACCCCAGAACGCTGCGACCCCTTGAGAGGGCAGTCTACGATACAGACATGAAGGCGGAGGATGCCGTCTGGGAGCTCTACTTGAGCGGGGTACCCTTGGAGAAGATAGTGCAGCTCCTCTCAGTGGGGACCCTGGGCGTAGGTGGGAGGAGAAGGCTGGTTCCCACCCGCTGGAGCATAACGGCAACCGATGACATACTCTTTAAGAAGATGAGGGACGAGGTCGCATCTAATCCCCCAGTGGACTCCCCCATCTATTTCTACGAGGTCTACGCGGGCAACCACATCCACGTAGTCCTCCAGCCCGGGCCACTTCAGTTCGAGATGCTGGAACAGTGGCAGAAAGGAGCCTTCTGGGGAGAGTCCAGTAGGATACTGCACGACTACGAGGGGGTCGCCGGAAGAAGAGATTATGCCGGGGAGATCGAGGGGGCCTATTACGCCGCCAGGCTCGCGGTGGCCGAATACCTGAGAAGAACAGGGAGGTGTGCAACCATAACGGTGATAAGAAGGATCACCAGCGAGTACTGGGCCCCATTAGGCGTTTGGGTGATTCGGGAGACCACCCGCAGAGCCCTGACAAAGAGACCCCTCATATTTTCATCCAGAGAGGACCTTTTAAAACACCTTGAGAGAGTTGTCAGAATCCCGGGGGTATTGGAGAAGTCACGCTTCCTGAAAAGAAGCCTTCAGACGAGACTTTTCTGAGTGGTACCTCCCCTTGGGGAACAAGATGTAGTAGAGGCTTGTCCGGTTGCCTGACGTTTCCTCTCTCTTCAGATTTCGCCGTTATCTGCCGAGAGGAGCCTTCCCCGGAGATTTTTCTGAATCGTTGTTCTCCACAAACCGTTTCTCTCCCAGGTATTGGGCCCGGACTCTAATTCAAACAGTGGGGAAGGTGTGGTGAACGATGATTCCTTACCCTTGTGAAGATTGGTAGCAATATTGGTATCGCAACAATACACCTTGGAATAGCTACACCCGAACATTTTAGATAGGCCCGAAAAAATTCTAGTATACATAATTTTACTGTGCATGCAGGACGATGCCAGCTTAAGGATATCTATAAGGGAGAAGCACTCCTTCTTAGATGGCTGGATAGTGCACTTGCATCCCGCTACAATGTTCTTAAGATCAAAGGTGATTAAGATTCCTCCAAAGAGAGAGACAAAAAACATATATATTCCTGAAGATAACACATCTCTGACCTCCATGAGGCGTGGAGAACAGCTAAACTGGATCAAAAATATCGTATCAACGATGAATATAGCAATCCCCACACACAAAACCATCCTCTTAACCCATGCACCCATAGTGGGACATGGAGGGAAGGGAACACATTATAACAGGCTGAGCCCAGACAAAGACATAGATGAACTTTTCGTAAAATGGGTTAATGGTGAGTTCAAATTCCAAAAAGACCCCCGTGTTGAAGCGGTCTTCTGCGGCCATACGCATGAGAACCATATATTCTACCATATAACAACAGAGAATATGAACGATGAGAGATTAGATCAATACAATTGTTACTATCACCGCCAGAATAATAGATACAAACCCGAGGATGAAATCTCCTTAACTTTTTTGGAAGGAACTTTTTGTATTGAAACCACTACTGCCACTCTAGGTTATCCATGATTTAGAGGAGGGTCATAATGCTTAATTGGAAGGACAAAAAGATCTTCTTTCTCCTTCTAGTAGCTGTGATAATCGTGTCCATAATCGCATACAGTGAAAGAGGGATAACTGCCATGGAGAAAAGAAAACGTGCAGAAAATATAGCATATTCAATGGACAAGAATGCAATGCTTGTAGATGTTTATGCATCTGGATACCGTGCCAATGGAAGGTTTTCCAGTTGGACTTATAGTTATTATTCTCCAATGAATGATAATTTAATTCTAATAACAATATCCAACACAGGTAAAGTTAATGTGAGAACCCAGGGTTTGTATCTGGACATTAATATATCTGCGCTATCTCCGACAGTTAATTGGACCATTGATAGCGACAAAGCGTATAAAATTGCACTCTCCAACCCCGATGTTAGGAGATTCTTAGAGCACTGGCCAGATGTTGAAACATTTTTCTTTCTATATAGTAGATATGGGTCTACTAATAACTCAGCATGGTCTATTAAATTCCATTCATGGGGAGTCTTAGATGATCCTAATAGCGTGCTAATTATTATAAATGCAAGAACAGGAGAAATTCTTTATGTTGAATCGTACCTTAGAGAAAGTTCCTCCTACTCAATCTGTTTTGTCCCTATAGTTATCATTATCTCTATCCTTCTCGTTATCTCACTCTCTAAGAGCAAACGTTTTCCCAATTTCTTTACTGCCACAGGATTCGCCCTCTTCCTGATTCCGACTCTCTATCTCCGTATCTACTACTCTACCTCCATCTTCACCTTTATGACCCTTGTTTTTGCTGCGGTGCTGTGGCTGGGAACAAAAAGACGTATGAGTAGTACCGATTTGAATATGGAGCACCAACAGGTCTACGGACTCTTTGGACTTCTGGCTGCTGATTACTTCGGTCTCTTAATCGCCCGTTTCTTATTGATACCTTACTCCTATCCCAATCTCCTCTGGTCCTCTCTCCTCATCATCAATGG
>Ga0164318_10000475_pt1 | contig 30793 bp, 28 predicted proteins | sample GuaBasSedimGuay9_FD_113734 | JGI IMG/M metagenome (GOLD analysis project Ga0164318, IMG submission 113734) | Subseafloor sediment microbial communities from Guaymas Basin, Gulf of California, Mexico - Guay9, Core 4571-4, 0-3 cm | ecosystem: Environmental > Aquatic > Marine > Hydrothermal vents...
ATTGAATTCAGTGTCGCCCGCTTACCCACCCTACGATTCATCACACTTAATCACATTAATCATAAATAATTACAGAGCGATGGTGGGCAAGCGGGCGGTGAAATCTGGGTTTGATATTGAATTTAGTGTCGCCCGCTTACCCACCCTACAAGATCGTTGAAGAATTACAAATCAATGAATTGCACACTGCGCCAAGCCAAAATCGTTGGGCATCCACGAATCAAGCAGGGCGATACCTCGTCATCCTGGAGTATGGGAATGAGAAAAAACACCTCACCATGACAAATGGAACATCCGAATGGAAAAACGTAATCGAACTTATGATCTTGATGACATTAAAGAAACCTTTAAAACAGTGCATGATTTACGCATAACTCGTACTGCGAGAAAAACTATCGTTGAACTTGGTTTAAGTTTGGAAGAAGTCGTTTTTATCATCCAATCACTGACTTATCAAAATTTTTATAAATCTATGACAACTTATGCCAATCATAAAGTCTGGCAAGATGTTTACTATTTTCAATTTAATATGATAGATTTATATATCAAGTTTATGAAGGATGATGAAGGTCATTTAATCGTTTCATTCAAAGAGAGGTAAGAAAATATGAACAAAAAATGTCCTTTCTGCAAAACAGGTTTTTTAGAGCGTAAAACGATTAAAGAAACTTACACCTATAAAGGACAGCGTTTTGAAATTGAACAACCGGGAGAATTTTGCACCCTTTGTGATGAAGGCGTACTCAATGCGAATGATTTAAAATCAACTGAAAAACAGATTCGGGATTTTCAAGCAAAGATAGACGGATTATTGACATCAAGTGAAATCCTGAAAGTGCGTCAAAAACTGAAACTGTCTCAAAAACAGGCAGCAGAAATTTGTGGAAATGATCTGAATACATTTAGTCGTTATGAACGCGGTGAAGCAACCCCTCAACGCGCTATTAGCAACTTATTGATTATACTCAATAATCATCCTGAATTGTTATTGGAATTAATGCCATCAGGGCATGAAAATCGTGCCTTATGCTAGGATTGCTCGTAGAGATGCCCAGCGTCTCTACAAGCCATTCCACCATTCCGCTGACTTTGTAAATGTAAAAAAACCATGTCTAAAACAAAACGTACCTTTGAAACGCGAGGGCCTGTTGATCCGGCTCGCCATTACGTTGTACCACGCCAAAAAGAAATCGCTGAACTGGTTGAGCGAATCAAGCAGGGAGGATATATCGTTATCTTTGCGCCGCGACAAACAGGTAAGATAACTTTTTGTCACCTAGCACTTGATGCATTTTCAACGGAAGACAAGACTTAAATTCAAAGAGGTACATTGTGTTAATAAGCTTTTCCTTAGGCCATTTTAAAGGCTTTAAAAAACTAGAACAACTTGATCTCAAACCACTGACTCTCATCTGTGGCGCTAACAATTCTGGAAAGAGCTCAATTATTCAAAGTCTCTTGTTGATGAAACAATCCATTGCTTTCAGCCAGACTACGCCTTTTGAACGGGATAACCAAGAGCCCTTAATGCTTGATGGCGAAAATGCGCTGGCGCATTTAGGTGATTGGACAGATGTCATTTATAAACATGAAACGGATCATCAAATGTCATTTAAATGGAAATTATCTGGGGAAATGAGCGATCTGATTCAGCTAACTGATGAAAAGAGAGTTCTTGAGGTAGAAATTGAGGTAGAAATTGAATGGGTTGCGAGTCACATTCAAAACAATCAAAACAAATTACGAGTCAGTCGCTTTCAATTTCGAGAATGCAATACCGCCTTTTCTTATGAACTGACAAGAGCCAAGGATGACAAATATCATCTCAAATTGATGGGCATTGCTTTGCCTGATTTGTTGTCTATTTGGATATACAAAAAACAAGCCGATGAACTGTTTAAATTTAAGTGGATGCATACCTTGTTTGCCCAAACGGTGATTGATGAAATTCAGTTTAGTGATATCGATGTGACATTTTATGGGCTATTTCCTTATGTGGTGAGTGGTGACTTTGTTAAACCCAGTTACGATGTTTTACGTCGAGTGAAAACGCAATTGAAACCCAAGGGGAAACCCGAATACCTCACATTTCTTGGCAAAACAATAGCTGAATTAAATAAGGGAAAAGAGCCGAAATATGCGAAAAAAACGGTAGAGTTAACAAACACGGCTTACCAACAGGCTACCCAATATCTCAGAGCATTCTGGATGAGTTTTAGATATTTGGGGCCATTACGCGAAGCACCACAACGATTTTATTTAATTAATGAAATCGGTAAAATGAATATTGGTGTCAAAGGCGAATATACCGCCATCGTTTTGGCGACGGAACAAGAACAACCCATACCGCCTTATTATAGATGTCTTTATGACGGGAAAAAGATTAAGGAATATGAATATCGCACTTCCGATAACATGATGAACGCACTCAATATGTGGTTATCGTTTATGAAATTGCCTCAGTTAATGCCAACTGAGGCTATAAAACGTAGCACTAATCAAATTAAACTGGATTCTGCTGGACTAGAAGTTTGTTTACCGGATGTGGGTTTTGGTGTGAGTCAAATTTTACCGGTGTTAGTGGAATGTTTACGAACTCAACCGGGAGAAACCATCATTCTGGAACAACCCGAAATTCATTTACATCCGTCATTACAGTCTAAATTGGCTGATTTTCTGATTTGTATGGCAAAGGCGGATAAAAAAATCATTGTCGAAACACATAGCGAACATTTAATAAAGCGTTTATACCTGAGAGTGGCGCAAGAAGAATCCGATGAAATCAGAAAACTTCTTAACACCCTTTTTGTTAGCTTTGATGAACAACAACAAACCTCAATCACCCAAAGCATTATGATTAATGAATACGGTGAAATTGAAAATTGGCCCGTTAATTTTTTTGATGAAGATGATTCAAGAGAATTGGTAGCGGCAACGCTCAAAAAGCGTATGGGAAAAGTGAAAACAAAATGAGAAATTATCTTGATCCGGTTTATTTAGCGATTACTGAAGAAGCATGGCATGATAGAATTTACTCGGACATTTTCGCTTCGCTCAACGAGATTATTGAGGCAATAGAAAATATTGAGGACAATACAGATACACGTTATCAATTAGTCAAATTCAAAATGACTGAGGCCTTATTTGCACAAATATACAGCAATAATCCGTTTAAAAATGAACCTAAAATTCAAGGCTTTTACACAAGGCTATTTAATGACAAGATTTTGCCAGAGTTACTTCATAGAAGAGCGGAGTGGTGTCCAAATGCCTGTGTACTTTCTGATAGAGATAGCCCTGATTTTAAATTTAAGAATCACTTGCTGCCTAATGAAGTGTTAACGGAATGGCATAATCTGTTAGAACAGTGTCTGTCTTGTGATTCCAATGACTCACTGCTTTATTTATTAAGTCCAAAATCTCATCAAACAAGCCTAGAAAGTGAATCTGACTTACTCAAGAGAACTCACCATGTCGTTCAACTGTTAGATATAACGCGCTTTTTTTCAGAAGAAGTCATCAGTGAAACCCGTTTAAGAGCCGCTATTGAAATACTTTATCAACAACGGATTCTCAATGACAATTGGAATTCAGGATTAGAAGCTCAAGATTATGTTTTTGATGACTTTTTTTTCAAACGATAGAACGAGAGCGGTTAATTGATGAAAATGAGGCATATAAAGAAAGATTTGTCTGTTCTATGACTCAAGTTGTTTATGATATCGATATTGACATTAGAAAACATAAGTATGGAAAAATAGCCATTAAGGGTAAAAAATACACTCAATATAGTGCAGATATTTTCAAAATGGGGCGTGGTACTTCTGACAGAAGATGCTCCCGAATTTTCTACTGTAAAGTGAAATCAGTCATTCATTTTTATGAATATGTTCCAGATTTTCATTAAATGAAAGTGAAACTCTGTGAAACTCTGTGGCCCTCTGTGATCGTCATAAAGAAAAAAGTATCAGGCCAAACTGATAGGGGCTAAGAAAGGGGCCCCTACCGGGGGTAATTAAAAGTGATGGGTGCGATTAAAAGTGCAGTGGAGAGCATCCCAACTGTCCACCATCATACATTTGCTTAAAAACTTTAGCGTGAGCCTTCGGTGCGCGAAGCTAAATGTGAAAGGTTAGTCACCACCACCTGACTTGAGCAATTAAGAAAAATCATTGATTGACGCGAACTGCTATTTTAATTTAAAATTCACCTTTTTTTGGTAGAATGGTGGGCAACAAAAACACGTTACCCACCCTACAAGAATGGTGGGCAACAAAAACCAGTTACCCACATTACAAGTATGGATTTATTCATAAAGGCAATCTCTCAAGAGTAAAGAATCAATAATGACTAAAACAAAACAAATACCGATTAGTGGTTTTCCTGAGTTTTTACCCTCTGAGCAAATTGTGTTTGCTCAGGTGATGGATATTATTCGTGATGGTTTTGAACGTTACGGATTTTCGCCTATTGAAACGCCGGCCGTGGAGCGAAAGGAAGTCTTGATTTCAAAAGGGGGCAATGAGAAAGAAATTTATACCCTTTCTCGTTTAGCGGCCGAAAAGGGGGAAGATCCCAATACGGATTTAGCCCTTCATTTTGATTTAACCGTGCCATTGGCGCGTTATGTGGCGCAGCATAAAAATATGCTGACTTTCCCTTTTCGTCGTTACCAGATTCAAAAAGTGTGGCGTGGTGAGCGAGCACAAGCTGGGCGTTCTCGTGAATTTTATCAATGTGATATTGATGTCATTGGACGCAATTCTCTGAGTCTGTTAACGGATGCCGAAATTCCGAGTATTATTTATCAAATTTTTCGTGAGATGAAAATTGGCCCGTTTGTGATTAGAATCAATAATCGTAAGATTCTTCAGGGTTATTTTCAATCCTTAGATATCCCGATGACGCTGATGACTGAGGTGATGCGCGTCATTGATAAACTGGAAAAAATCGGGACTGAGAAAGTGGTTCACGAATTGATGGGTATGGGTTTGGAAGAAGCGACGGCCCAAAAGATGATGGCTTTTTTGGGTTCTTTGGGAACTGAACTCAATACGGATGAGATGCTGTCTCAATTAACGAGCATGACTGAAATCAACGCGCAATTTTCGGAAGGGGTTAAGGAATTAAGTGTTGTTATTGACGGTATTCGTGCTTTGGGTTTGCCTGAAGCGTTTTTTCAAATCGATCTCAGGATTGCCCGTGGACTGGATTATTATACGGGTACGGTTTATGAAACCATTCTGGTGGATCATCCGAATTTGGGGAGTATTTGTTCAGGTGGCCGATATGATGAGCTCGCCAGTTTGTTTACGGATGATAAGCTACCCGGGGTGGGTATTTCTATTGGCGTAACCCGATTAGTGCAGCAATTAATGGCAGATGGCTTACTCAAGGTGGGGGCGGCAACGGTGGCACCGGTATTGGTGACGGCAATGGATGAGAATCGTACTGGCGATTATTTGCGTCTCGGCACTGAACTGCGTAATGCGGGTATTGCGACTGAGGTTTATCTTGAAAAAGCCCGTCTTGGTAATCAGCTGAAGTATGCGAATAAGAAAGGTTTTAAACTCGCCATTATTGCGGGTGAAGATGAATTTTTAAGAAATGCGGTACAAATCAAGGATTTGGTAATCGGCGAACAAATTGAATGTGCTATCACTGATTTGGTTCAGGAAGTTCAGAAGCGGCTGTAATTTTGTGTAGGGTGGGTAACGGGTTTTTGTTGCCCACCATTCTGGTGTGTTAAATTTCAGGAACGGGATGACTTTTTTTTCACCCCAGATTTGTAGGGTGGGATCGCTTAGCGACAATGAGCTCAATAATAAACTTTTATCTCACCGCCCGCTTGCCCACCATCTCTCTTTAGGGAATAAAAATAGGGTGAAAAATAAACCAAGAACTGTATTTAGATTTAACACCCCACCACCATTCCCCTAATATACCAGCAATATTGTCGTGTTGAAGGTGGGCAAGCGGGCAAGAAGATTTGTGGTTTTTTTGACATCATGGCGGCCCGCTTACCCACCCTACGAATCACACCCATTCCCCATTTTAAGCAAAAAACAGATTATGGCATCTCAAAATTTTGAAGTCATTTGTGCTATTCCAAGAACAGGTAGAACATTTGAAAATTTTCTCAATAAGTTGAAAACCTTTGGTGTGAGTGCAAACCAAATCGATCAAATTATAGCGGTTTCTAAAAAAAGTAAATCGGCCAGCCAGGTTGATTTCGTCGAAGCGGCTCAATTTCTCCAATATGCTATGGAGCAAGTGCCTTGCTTTGGCTTGTTTGTGGATCGTAAACGCAAAAATCGGCCTTATCGTGTCGGTTTTTTAGGATACGATTGGATAATAGATGATGTGTGTACGCGAATAGAAGGCGAGGAACCGCATAATGGTTCGTCTCTTATTAGCCTCAATGAAGTGGATTGTGCGATAGTGGGCTTGGATGAATTGTTGACGACGACGCAGTATTATTTGCATGATCCAACCAAAGTCACTAAGTGGGGAATGTATAATTATCAGATTGATCCAAACAAGCCGACACCAATACGCATCGCAGGTTCGGCTCAATTAACGCGCTATAATTCTGTTTTAAAACAAGAAGTCCAAGATATGGTTGGTTTTTTCTTGATTTCTAAACCGAAAGCCGTTAAATCCAATTCCAATGCTTCTGAGCAAAGCTTCAATTATCCGCGTGATTTTTTAGCGCATTTATCGGAACATGGCCGACGAGTTTTTGTGAAAGGGCGATATGCTGGTATGGTTAAGACGGCTTATCCAAATCTGAAGGTAGTTTCAGCAGAAGAAAATGTAGAAGATGCTGTTTTGGAGGCTGAACCGGGTAGTGTTGGATTGGAGATTGTTCAAACGGGCAATACGCTCAGAAAAAAAGGGTTAGTGTTACACGGTACTCCGCTGTTTTTGTCTGAAAGCCTTTATGTGGTTGATTATTATCGGTATTTAAAAAGTAAACCCCTTCAAAAATTCCTCGAACGTGTGAATCCCATTGGGTATTTTGATGAGGAACGCATCAAGCAATTTGCGCTTTGGTATCTTGCCCTTGAGAGCAATTTAGGTGATTCATGGATTCATAAGCCTGCGATTACTGATCTGTTTTGTGAGGCACAGGAACCGGAAAATGGCTTGCGCCCTTATCGCATACAAACACGCTATTGGAAACCCGATGATGTGTATAAGCAAGAAGAAGCGATGACTTGGCTTGAAGAGTCGAAAAAGAAGTTGCAGGATTATTATGAATTTTTTGGTAATGGGGGGTGATATCGCTGTCGCCACGGAATCCAATATTATTTCTTTAAATAAGATTTGTAGGGTGGGTAAGTGTTTTTGTTGCCTGCCCCTTAATTTAAATGATTTGTAGGGGGCAGGCTTTGTATTTTTGTTGCCTATTGATTTTCATAATATTAATGGTTTAAAGGTTTGCCTATTTTTAGGAACAAGGATGGTGGGCAAGCGGGCGGTGAAATCTAGGCATATCTTGAGTTCAATGTCGCCCGCTTACCCACCCTACGAGTTATTGCGTATACCTATACTAGCACTAAATTATCCCGATGAATTAATTCTGGTTCGTCAACATAACCCAGTATTTTTTCAATTTGTTCGCTGCTATGGCCTAATATGTGATTCGCGTCTTCGGCATTATAATTCACTAAACCTCGCGCTATTTCTTGTCCATCAGGGCAGATACAAACAACCATATCTCCTCGTGCATAATCACCTTCGCTATGGGTTACACCAATGGCTAAAAGACTTTTACCTCTCTCACGTAATGCTTTGACAGCGCCTTGATCTAAATACAAGCGACCAGACATTCTGAGGTGTGAGGCTAACCATTGTTTACGTGCTGCAAGGGGGGCTTGAGCGGGTTGCAATAAAGTGCCTATGTTTTCACCAGCCGTAATCTGTAATAATACGTCCGTCATTCTACCAGAAGCAATCAAGGTTGCGGTGCCAGAGCGAGCGGCTAAAGTGGCTGAACGAAGTTTGGTCAACATACCCCCTCGCCCAAGATGGCCGCGAGTATCTCCGGCCATGACTTCTAAGCGTGGATCGTCGGCATAACCTTCTTCAATTAAACGGGCTGTTGGATCGAGACGGGGATCGTGTTCATATAAACCTTGTTGATCCGTCAAGATGACGAGCAAATCTGCTTCTATTAAATTAGCCACCAAACCGGCCAAAGTATCATTATCTCCGCGAAGTTCGTCTGTTGTGACGGTATCGTTTTCATTGACAACGGGCACAACCTTTAAGTTCATAAGGGTGTGTAAAGTGCTACGGGCATTGAGATAGCGTTGTCGATTCACTAAATCATCATGGGTTAACAAAATTTGTGCGGTGTGTATGGCATGTTCTTGAAAAAAGGATTCATAAGTTTGCACCATGCCCATTTGTCCGACGGCCGCAGCGGCTTGCAATTGATAGAGCGCAGTAGGGCGTTGTGTCCAGTTCAAACGGCTCATGCCTTCAACTATCGAACCTGATGACACTAAGACTAATTCAATATCGCGTTGATGCAGTTGAGCCATTTGCGCTACCCAGTTTTGAATAGCCATTTTGTCTAAACCGCGCCCTTCATTAGTGAGCAAGGCGCTACCTATTTTGATCACCCAACGTTTAGATTTTCCCAGTTGTTGACGCTGCGTTTCGTTTTGAGTCATAAATTTTATAATTGACAATAAAAAGGGGGCGTATTTCTAAAAAAAGGTCATTATCAATCTGCGTTGGCCCCATTGGAATGCATGTTATTTTGCTTCGGCCCCATTGGAATGCATGTTATTTTGCTTCGGCATTTTGGTTCGGTATCTTCTTTTTTTAAAAGTGATGAGATATATAAATATTTTTAGAAAATCATTTAAATTTATAAGGATTTTTTAATCTCAGGCTTAGCGTCTTAGCGGCTTTGCGTGAGAAAATAATAATTTAAATAAATTTGGAACGAAAAGCTCGCAAAATAATTTATTTTGCTTTTGCCCGATTTTCGTTTCAAAATTTATTTTGCAATGGCCCAATTTTCGTCTCAAAATTTATTTTGCAATGGGCAACATGAAAAAGTTTAATTTGTTGCCGCGCTAAGTATAAACAAAAAATGAGGCTTTGGACAAATCTAAAAACGTGATAGAACGCTGATGGCCGACTGATTGTCATGATTGACGCTGATTAAGATTAATCAGTTCAATATCAATTTGTTGATCTTCAATTCACAATTCACACAGAACATAAGTTTAAAATGGTTATCCCAAATTGGCCGGCACCTTCTGTAGTGAAGGCTTATACGACGACTCGTGAGGGTGGCTACAGTCAACCTCCTTTTGAGGGTTTTAATTTGGCGGATCATGTGGGCGATGATCCTGATGCGGTTGCGGCTAATCGTGCTGCGCTTGTTGAAACCCTTGAATTGCCCAGTGAACCGGTTTGGCTTAAACAAGTTCATGGTATTCAAACGGTTAGCGCGAATGCTCAGCATCGCGATTGTATGGCCGATGCGGTTTATGCGACTGAGCTTGAACAAGTTTGTGTTGTGATGACGGCTGATTGTTTACCCGTTTTATTTTGTGATCGGGCTGGTACTCGCGTTGCGGCGGCTCATGCTGGTTGGCGTGGATTAGCGAGCGGTGTTTTAGAAACAACGTTGCAAACTTTAGATTTACCGGCTCAAGATATTTTAGTGTGGTTAGGCCCTGCGATTGGCCCTGACGCTTTTGAAGTGGGTGATGAAGTGCGCGAGGCTTTTATAGATTTTTTGCCTGAAGCGGCTGAGGCTTTTAAATCCAATCGTGAAGGCCATTGGTTAGCTGATTTATATTTATTGGCCCGTCAACGTTTAGCGCATGAAGGTGTCACTGCGGTTTATGGTGGCGATTTTTGTACTTATAGCGATGCAAAACGTTTTTATTCTTATCGACGTGATAAAGTAACAGGACGCATGGCGAGTTTGATTTGGTTAGCAAGGTGAATTTCAAAAGGGCGAACAAAGGGCGAACACGCAGGTTCGCCCCTACGGGCAGAATGTAGGGGCAAACCTGCGTGTTTGCCCTAAACCTGCGTGTTCGCCCTAAAATTATAAATATTTTTAAAAAAGGAGGTTGGGGGGAATTTTAATATGTCTCAAAAAAACACCCATGTACTGTGTGCTAAACATTTGCCTGAGTTTCCTGATGAAGAAACCTCTGCACAGTGGATTTGGCCCTCTTTTGCTGGAAGTGATATTTTAGATGAACTTTTGAAATACGCTTTAAGGCCTCGTTTACAAGCGGATGGTACATGGGTTATCAATGCTAAAAATGATTGGCATTGTTTTTCTAAATCGCATTGGTTGTATACTGATGCCGAACAAGCACGCGATGCCTTACGTGCAAACATGCGTATGCATTTGCAATGCAGTCCGATTTTGTCCGAAAATCGCTGTGTGGCGATTGCTTGTGAAATCAATGAGACTTGGCGTTTGTGGCAAATTGTCCACCGTGAACCCACTTTGGCTGACGATTTGGCAAAGGCATTGGGCTACTACGAACAACTTGACAAATTGGCTTTGGAAACGTTTAGATGTGCGACACGTTATGCGGATGCTTTAGAGCAAGCGATGCGCTATCCGCCTTTACTCAATAATTTGTCTTTGGACAATTTAGGCATGGATGCTTCAATACAAGTGACTTATTTGGATTGTGTAGATGACGCGCATAGTGATATCATTCAACCCACAACGGTGGAGGCCTTAGTTGAGGCCATTGAGCAGACATTTGCCGATCCGATTGCGAAGGCTATAGAATATCTTGATGTGGTAGCTGTGATTAATGAATTTGAACAAATTGACGGATTTGAACAGCAATATTTGCTGGATATATTAATTAAATTACTTCGTCAATAACAGTTATCAGTTGTCAGTTATCAGTTGTCAGTTATCAATTATCAGTTATTAGCAGATTAATTTGATTTTAAAATTGAAAGTGCTATGCTTATTTGATAAATTCACTACTATATGTTTTAAGGCTACATTTTTCACAGAGTGCATTGTATTCAATTCTGATAATTAGATATTTTTCGGATTAATTAAACGGCAAAATTCAAAAGGGCGAACACGCAGGTTCGCCCCTACATGTAGGCTCGTAGGGGCGAACCTATGTGTTCGCCCTATGATTCATCTGATAACTGATAACTGATAACTGATAACTGACAGGGCGCTCTTGTGGAAAACGTCATTCATTTGTAGAATAGCTACATTTTTTCGGTGTGGCGGTTCAATGATTTTGAACTGTCCACTTTGTTCCATTAATTATAAACAATTCAATCGGAGGACACGCGCTGCCCAACTACAATGGGCAAAAAAGCGCGGTTTAACATTGCTTATGAAAAAGAAATTTGCCTCATTTTTACTCACTGGTAAGGCTGCTACACTGCCTTTCTATGCCCCGGCTATTTTGGCTGATGGACATTTGATGCCTATGCATCAACCTGGCCCCGGTATGCACATGCCGGCTGCTGGAGGTGGTGTCATGTGTGATACGCAAGCCCCTGATGAACTCAACCTCTCACTACCCGATGTTCAGAACGGAGACGCGGTATTCATTTTTGCTTCTGAAGATACTGCTGACTACGGCGAAGGGATGCCCGATTTGAAGATTGGCCCGAAAGGCCTTAAGATCGTTGCCAATTTCATGGTGTTCGATGGTTTTATTTTTGATTTTGAAGAGATTCTTGCACCTGATTTTGAATATGCGAAGTACACTTTGGGCGATGAACCCGGATCGGTGAACATTGACGTGCCATCAATGGGCTATCCAGGCGAATTTAATCTCCAGGTTTTCATTCTGAGGGGTGATAATTTCGACGAATTTGTGTTTTCAGAAATGGATACCATTACACGCGGGCCTGAGGGTTGTGCTGGTGACTCGTATGGTAATGAGGGTACCGGTGGTGAAGGGCCTTACGGGGCAGGTGGCACGGATCCAGGTGGTGAGACTTACGGGCCAGGAGCAGGTGGCACAGATACTGGTAGCGGCGGTGATGCTTACGGTGGTGATGCCGGTGGCAGCGGCGGTGCTTACGGTGGTGGCGTAGCTGAGGCTTATTAATACAACCTTGATACAATTTATCCATGCCACAAGTGGATAGATTAGGGCAAGCACAAGGCTTGCCCTTACATACCATTGATATTATTGGTAGGGGCAATCCCTTGTGGTTGCCCTCTGTTTTTTGGATTGTTCCATAACGCTACTTAGGTTATTCGTTTATTTCTGTGTCGTTGTACTCTATTTTTAACTGATGACTGTCTACTTTGACTACGCCTACCCTTCCTCCGCCTTTTTTTACGGGCAAACATATCCTGATTCGTTCCCTTTCCCCAGCACTTGACGCGCCGCTTTATCATAGCTGGTTACAAAATCCTGTCTTTTTACCCTATAAACCTTATCTGAAACGATTGTGTACCACGCCGGTGCAATTGTTTTCCTATTTAACCTTGCAAGCTGAAGTTCAGCCTCTGTTAGAAATTGAAGGATTGGTTATCCATAAAAAAACGCAAATCGCTATCGGTATGATCGGTTTAGCGGGTATTGATCGGTTTAATAAAAAAGCGGAGTTTTCTGCCGGTTTTGTGTATGGGCATGGTACTCATGCTCTCGGGGAAGCAGTTCATGCTGGGATATCGCTCAGTTTTGAGCATTTTGATTTGCATAAACTGATTTTTTATGTCAGCCCTGATAATGAGCAGCCTCTTAAAATCATGCAGCGTTATGGGTTTAAACATGAGGGCTGTTTGAAGGAAGAGATTTTAGTTGATGAGCAACAGCGTGTTGATTTGCACCGTTTTGCTCTGATGCGTCGTGATTGGGCGGAATCTCGTTTTCATCAACGTCTTAATCGTATCGCACCGCTTTCTCATACATAAAGGAAAAATAACGCAAAAGACGCAAGAGACGCAAGAGACAACAAAATAGCGCCAAAGCGCGTCAAAGCGCGTCAAAGCGCGTTTATTATAATCTTTTCATACCCAATCCTTGTCGTTATGATAAACACCATAAATCAAAAATCGCCTACTATCTTGATCATTGACGCCACTTTGCCCACTTATGATCAAGATTCTGGTTCATTACGCCTATTAAGCTTGATCAAAATGCTGGTGAAAATGGGTTATCAACTCACCTTTTTTCACCATGATAGATATATTGTTCATTTTAAATATCGCTATGCGCTTGAAGCATTAGGTGTTGATGTCTTTAAAGGTAATATCAATGCGCTTTTAACTTCTCGCCAATTTACTTTGGCTTGGCTGTGTCGCGTTCATATTGCTCATCGTTATATTCCGCTTTTGCGTTTATTGAATCCCGACACTCAGATTTTTTATGACACGATTGATATTCATTATATCCGTGAGCAACGCCGTGCTGAAATAGAAGATAATCCCAGTATGGCTGAACGGGCGATGAATACAAAACGCAAAGAATTGTCTAATTGTCAATTAGCTGATCGGGTGATTACGGTGACACCTGAAGATGGACAACATTTGCAAGAAGAGCTATCACAATTGCCCTTTTCAGTCATCCCTAATATTCATCAGCGACATTCATTACCTGATACGCCTTTTACAGAACGAGAAGGCTTAGTTTTTATCGGTCATTATCGTCATAAACCCAATGAAGATGCGGTGTGTTATTTTGCCGAAACGGTGTTGCCTAAAATCCATAGTACCTTGCCCGATATCAACTTCTATGTGGTAGGCAGTTATATGACAACGCCTGTGAAAGATTTGGCGAGTTCACACGTTAAAATCGTTGGCTGGGTTGATCAAGTCGAACCGGAATTTGCACAACGCCGTGTCTTTGTTTCTCCCTTACGTTATGGGGCTGGCATGAAAGGTAAAATCGGTCAAGCCTTGTCTTTGGGATTGCCCGTTGTCACTACCAGTATTGGTGCGGAAGGCATGGGATTGATTGACGGTGAAACCGTCTTGATAGCCGATGATCCCGATAGCTTTGCTGAAGCCGTTTGTCGTTTGTACACCGATTCGGCGTTATGGGAAAAACTGTCTCATCAAGGCCAAGATTATATAGAACAACACTATGGCGAAACGGCAGTATACGAAAAGCTACGCCAATTATTAGTCGCACACAACCTGCTCCCCGCTGCCCCCATTCCCGATTTCTCTGAAAAGCCTTTACCGAAAACAGAATTAATCTTGCCTAAATGGGTTAGCACTGTCACCTTACCGATTATGCTGCCAAATATGCCTTCACCGCGTGTCAGTATTGTGATACCCGTTTTTAATCAAGCCTTATATACTTATAATTGTTTATTGACGCTACAAGCTTGCGATCAGACGATCAGTAAAGAAGTCATTATCATTAATAATGCTTCCACCGATGAAACCGCTGAGTTGTTGGCACAACTGCAAGGCGCGTTTACAATTCTGAATAATGAAGAAAATCAAGGATTTGTACACGCTTGTCGGCAAGGCGCTGAAGTGGCGAGAGGCGAATTTATTCTCTTTTTAAATAATGATACGCAAGTCATGCCGGGCTGGTTGTCAAATAGCTTGAAAGCAATGGATAGCGATCAAACGATTGGCATCACGGGTTCCAAATTGATTTATCCTGATGGGCGTTTGCAAGAAGCGGGTGGGATTATTTTCAATGATGCCAGTGGTTATAATTATGGACGATCACAAAATCCGCTATTGCCTCAGTTTAATCAAGACAGAATCGTTGATTATTGTTCAGGCGCGAGTTTGATGATTAGAAAATCGTTATGGGCACAACTAGGATTTGATTTACGCTATGCCCCCGCTTATTATGAGGATACTGATTTATGTTTTGCGGCACGTCAAGCCGGTTATCAAGTTTTATATTGTCACAATTCAGAAGTCATACATCATGAAGGCAAGACGGCCGGCACCGATATCAACAGCGGTTATAAAGCCTTTCAGGCTGTCAATCGCAAAAAATTTCAAGAAAAATGGCAGGCTGTTTTAGCTACTCACTTACCCCCATTGCCACATTCATCGGTTGATGTAGCCGCTTTTAGATTACAGGAGGTTGCAAGGGAGAAAGAAGCTAAAAATCAGGCCGTCAACACGTTTCGTATTCCTGAACAGAAAATCAAAGCGACGCATTTAATGGGGCAAGGTTGGGCCGGCAATTTTTGGAGTTATTTAAATATCAACCAGATAGAGGAAGAACTCGACTTCATTAAATCGCAGGGTTTCAATACCGTCATCATTTTAGTACCTTGGGTTGGTTTTCAAACCCATGTTGATCCCATCACTTATTATGAAGAGTATTTCAGTTTGTTTGAACAACTGCTGAGAAAAGTGCAAGAGCAGGGATTACAAATCATTTTGCGACTGGGTTATACGGTTGATCATGGGCCAGATAGTGAACCGGATGGATTTCGACGCGCTTGTGTTGTCGGTAACGATGCCGTTATGTGGAAAGCTTGGCTCGACTATTTAGATCGTTTATGGGCGATTGCAAAATCTTATAGCAACGTCTTAGGCGGTTTTCTCTCTTGGGAAGATTTCGCCCTGATTCTCATTACTCAAGGCACTGAAGAAGAACGATTATTGTATGCCGAACGTACAGGTTATCAAAACTATTTAGCGCAACACTACACACTCGAAGCGCTTTCGGCGCGTTATAGACAAACGTTTACGGCCTATAGTGAAGTGCCGATTCCAGCAGTTAAAGCGAATACAACGCATTTATTCTGTGAATTTTGGGATCGCTTGCTGATTGACAAAATCGTTAAGGAATCAAAAGCCCATTTTCCCCGCTTAACGCTAGAAGTGAGAGTGGATTGTGATGCGCAAGGGCGATCACATATTTGTCATACCCGCACTTTTGATGTCAATTCAGATATTCCACTGACTATAGTGTATTATACGCCAGCGTGGGGTGCCCCTAATGATGGGCATCCAAGCTCTGCTGTGCAGGCTTTAAATCGCATGTTGCGTTTTTTTAATTGGCTTCGCGCCAATACCAAGAATGCCCTGTTTATTGATCAATTCAATTTCATTGACAATACCCCCGGTTTTGAGCAAAACACTCGGATTCTGCCAGCAGAATTACCCCACTTTTTATCAGAAGCAGCCTTGATTATCCAACATAACACGATTGGATATAGCTTATGGACATTGCGCGACGTGCCAATTAACCTTATTAGGAATGGGATTTTTGAAAGAAACTATCCCAGTTGGGCAATAGACAATGGTGAAATCAGCTTTGATGCAGCGTCTCAAAAGAAAGCGGTTTTGTTAAATTCAACTGGCACACTCAGTCAGACGATTACGAATAACATCAGTAGCATCAAAATCGTTAAGGAAAAACCTTTTAAACTAGATTTCAAAGTGAAAAAGGGAGACAATGATATTCAAGAGAAAAGCAGCATTCGCGTTTTGATGCTTGATGATAAACAACAAGCCATCTTTGAAGAAACCATTTCTTGTGACAGTGAGACATGGCAAGCTATTCATTTAGATCAGATAACTTGTGATGTAGGATACGCATTAAAAATAGAAAATAGGGGCACGCCTATTTTGCTCAGTGATTTTTATCTCTATCAAACCTACCAAGAAAATGGGATCATTGATAGTGATGGAAATCAGAAATCGTTTTATAATAACTTGATATCGCTTAATCAAAAATTGTCAATCCAATGTGGGTAATGTGATAGAACGCTGATTATCATGATTGTCATGATTTTCGCTGATTTTTGATAGAACGCTGATTGTCATGATTGTCATGATTTTCGCTGATTTTTTTAATCAGTGTTAATCATGATCATCAGTTTAATCAGCGTTCTATCTTTAACATCGAGCTTCCCACTACAAAAATCCGTTTATTCCGTTAATCCGCTGTACTATTTATGACAAAACAAACCTTCTTAGTTTTCGCCCCCCACCCTGAGGATATTTTAGGATGTGCGGGTTCGCTCGCCAAACAAGGCACAGCATCAATCCATGTCGTTGTCATTAGCGAAAATCCGAAAATCTCTCAACAAGACTGCCTAACTGGATTAGCGCATTTAGGCATAGACAATGTTCAATTTTGGGATTATCCCGATAGTGCAATACCCCTCAGCGGCAATATTCAACAAGACTATCGGCGCGTGGTTCAAGAGATTCAACCGACTCACATATTACTGCCCCATCCACAAGAATCACAGGCAGATCATCTGCGCGTCACACGCGGCTTTTTAAACGCCCTCGAAGGGCTATGGCAAGGGCAAATATTGTTTTATGAAACCCGACAACCGCTACCAGTTGTCAATCATGTTGTTGATATCACAGCAGAATTTGGAACCAAGTTACTTGCCGCACAAACCTACGCATCACAACTCAAAGAATTTGATTATGTCAACCATGTACAAACTTTAGCGCGTTTACGCGGCCTTCATGCCAATACGGCCGGTGCAGAAGCCTTTCTACTCTACGAATGGGATGGCACTTACCAACACTTTTTTGAAAGCCGCCCCCTGATTTCAGTCATTATACGTGCTAATGATATCGACTATCTTCAACATGCCTTAAACAGTCTGATTGAGCAAGCGTATGAACAATTTGAAGTCATTTTAGTCTGGTTTGATGATCAATCCCCTTCGCTGAAAGACTTTGAAGTTTTAGATATCCGCTTGATAGCGGGCAAACAGTCACGGACTTTCAATCTAAATGAAGGCTTACGCCATGCGCGTGGCGAATATATCGCCTTTCTCGATCAAGACGATATCTTATACCCACAACACTTGTCTTCCCTATTGGCCGAAATCCATGGCCATCCTCAAACCGACATCGTCTACAGTGGATGCAAAACCGTCGCTTGCCAGAAGAAGATTCATAACCGAATCAAGATTAACAAAGTCATTGAAGTGATGAATCACCCCTGGAATCAAGGCCGTTTACTGATCGGGAATTTCATTCCCCTTCATGCCTTACTGTTTCGGGCCGCCGTCTTTCATGCCCACCAGTTTGACGAAACACTTGACGCTTATGAAGACTGGGAATTGCTCACTCGTCTAAGCTTTTCTCATTTCACCTTTACCCATCTGGATGATATCACCTGTGAATATCGTATTTTCAGCAATACCGAGAATCCCTCCTACTCAGAAATCCATGAAGACAAAGGTTATCTGGCTCAGCGACAGCGCATTATTGCCAAACTACTCAAACAGATTGAAGTCAGTCATTTTGAACAAATCGCCGAAATCGTCAACGACTTAAGCACGCAACATAGCCAGTTAAGCCAACGATTTACAGAACAAAACAAACAGCAGCAAGCTCAAATACAACGACTTAACCAACAAGTGGCTCAATATCAAGGTGTCGAGCAATTAATTGTTCAAGCTTGTAGCGATATGGGGCTAGAAGTCGCTGGCAGACAAGCTATCGCACAACTCATCGGGCGAGCCTTACCCCAACAAACCTTATTTTCAATTGTTTTACCCGTTTATAACACCGATCCCACTTTGCTCAGCCAAACCCTGCTCTCAGTACGGAATCAAGCCTATAGCGGTTGGGAATTGTGCCTCGTAGATGATGCCTCTGATCGAGAGGAAACCCAGCAAATCTTGCAAGCCCTACAACATGATCCCGTTATAGCAGAACGTTTACGCTATCAGCGCCGTGAAACACGCGGCGGCATTGTCGCGGCCAGCAATGATGCCATCAAAATGGCAACAGCACCCTATATCGCCTTTCTGGATCATGACGACAGATTGCACACAGAAGCCCTACTGACGCTTGGCCTCAAACTGCAACAACACGATTATACCCTGCTCTACACCGACAGCCGTATGATCGATCACAGTGGGCAACTGATGCACACCTATCATAAAACAGATTGGGCACCAGAAACCTTATTACATCTTAACCATATCAACCACTTAACCGTGGTAAAACGAGAAACCTTAAATCAACTCGGAGGCGGATTTCGGCCAGAGTTTGATGGCGGGCAAGATTGGGATTTATTATTGGAATTGCTCAGGCTAGGCATAACAGAAGAACAAGTGTGTCATGTCGCGGAACCCCTTTACGATTGGCGAGCGACAGAAGGTTCACTGGCTTACAAAACCAACAGTAAAAGCTGGACATTCAAAGCCGCCATGGCCGCCTTGAAAAATCACCTAGAAGCACGCGGTTTAGAAAACGTTTCAATCAAGGCAAACCCTAAAGCGGCCGGTTGTATTTGCCACTGGGATAGCCCTTTAGAACCCATCGACATCATCGTCCCAACCCATAGCAATCTCAACGGCCTGAAAACCTGTATCAGTGGATTATTGCAACAAACCGACTACCCTCAATTCAATATCATCATCGTAGCGAACCTGTGTATTGAACCAATACGGGAATATCTTGAAACCTTAAAATCCCAACCACAGATTAAAATCCAGGTTAATGATGAAGAATTTAATTGGTCAACCCTGAACAACCAAGGCGTTGTCGCCGGAAAGCATCCGCTATTACTGTTTTTAAACGATGATGTTGAAATCACCCACGCCGCTTGGTTACGCAACCTGTCTCGCTATATCTATTTAGAAGGTGTTGGTGCCGTCGGTGGCACCCTGTTTTATCCCAATAGACAATTGCAACACAATGGCATTGAAACGCACCCAGAATGGATAGCACGTAATATCGATGAATGGGGAGAGAAAAAACCACTGCGTGTCACACGCAACGTTTCAGCCGTAACCGGCGCGTGCTTACTCACTCGGCGTAGTCACTGGGAACAAATCGGCGGATTTGATGAACAATTAACCGTATATTACAATGATGTTGATTATTGTTTAGGGCTGCGTAGCCAAGGATTGAGAATTGTTCAAGCCACCGATGTAGAACTCATTCACCATGAAAAAGCCACTTATGGCAGCCATGACAGCCCAGAAAAACAAGCCCTATCGCAAAAAGAAATTAACGTCATGCAAGAAAAATGGGGAGAATTTTTAACCGAACGTTATATGCCGCGTTACGACGTGAAAGCGCACCAAACACGGATTTTACACGTTTAACATCTGGGTAATGAAAAATAATTAATTTCTGGGCGAACACGCAGGTTCGCCCCTACATTGCATTCATTCGTAGGGGCGAATCTGCGTGTTCGCCCTTTTGAGGTTCTACAAAAATCAAAAATGTCTAGTCTATACAAAGCCTTACAATTTCCATTAAACGTTTACGCACACAGCCTGTACCTAGAAGAAGGCCATGTAGATGATTTACACTATGGATTATTTCAAGAAGGGGAGACAGAGGTGTCACTATCGGCCACCCAGCAACGTGCCACCGATTTCTTGTTAACCCATTTGCCCGCTCCTCCTCGCAAGATTTTAGAAATCGGATTCGGATTAGGCAACACAGCACGACAGATTGCAGGGCGGGGTTATAGCATAACCGCCATCACCCCCAATGCTAAGGAAATTCACCTTGCAAAACAATCTTTTCAGGAGCAAGTCGCCTTAGAATGTGTACATTTTGAAGAATTTGCCGCTCCACCTGAAAGATATGATGTGATTTTATTGCAAGAAAACGCACAATACATATCCCCCCCAATACTTTTTAATAAAGCCTACCGATTGCTGGCAAAAGAAGGGATCGTACTCATAGCGGATGAAATGAGTTTAAAACCGACGGCTAAAACTTTACCCCTACTCACAGACTTGCACATACAAGCACAACGCTGTGGTTTTCGTTTAACAGAACAAATCGACTTATCCACACAAACTGCCCCTACCCTTGACTATTTCATAAGGGCAATAGAAAAGCATCGTACCACTTTACTGATTGACTTAGATTTAAATCAAGATAGATTAGAAGGCTTATTAACGGCTTTACAAGACAAGCAACAAAAATATCGTGACAGTCACTACGGCTATTTCTTATTAAGTTTTGCTAAAAAATCAGCCGAAGTCACAATACCCTGTACACGCACGAGCAGCACAAGCGATTCTCAACCGACAACACATAACAAACCGACATTCAGCTTTCGCCCCTACCAAGCTGGCGATGAATATGCCATTCAAACGAGCTTTGCCCAAGTTTTTCCGGCTTATCGTAATCTAGACATTTGGCATTGGATTTACACACACAATCCAGACGGTTCCCGTATCATGTTAGCCGTATCCGAAAATGGTGATTTAGCAGCCCACTATGCCAGCAGCGTACATACGGCCATCTGGGCAGGGCAAACCACCAGTATCGGCTCCATTCGAGATGTTTTTAGTACCTCCCGCTATCGCACATTCACAGAAGGCCGGCGCGGTGTCTTCGTGCAAAACTTTGAAGCCTTTTTAGACGAATGGACTGGCCCCAATCAACTCGTCATGCTCTACGGTTTTCCATCCCAACGCCCCTATCGTCTGGGTAAATTGTTGATGCAATATCAACCCTTCAGTGAGTGGTACAGTTATCGCTATACCGTACCGCCTGCCCTACAACAACATGACACGCTAGGGATCATCCAACCGATTAAAAAATTCGATACTGCTTATGATCGACTCTGGGAAAAACGGGCCCCTCAATATCAGTTTGCCGTTTGTCGCACGGCCCGATTTCTGAATTGGCGGTTTATTGATATACCCCATAAAAAGTATTGGATATGGGGCTTCGCCCCCTTTTTATCAACAGAAGTGCTAGGCTATGTTGTTATCGCGCCAGAAAAGCCTCAAGCCAAATTAATTGACTTTTGGTTTCCAGAAGACGACACCTTAGCCCAATCCTTCTGGCAACAAGTGATAGATATATTACGGTGGCGCGGTGTCAAAAGCATAGAAACCTGGTTTTCCGCCGCTTGCTCTCCCCACATCATAGAAGCACTGGGTTTCAAAGCGCAAACACGCCCAGATTATATGATTCCGGTATTCAGACTCTTTCACCCCGACTTAGATTTACAATGGCTAGATGCTAATTTCTATTACACTATGGCAGATTCAGATTTCTATTAAAAGATAACGCAAAAGACGCAAAAGACGCAAAAGACGCAAAAGACGCAAAAAAAAGCAATTTCACGCTTTTAGCTGAAAAAGTACAGCGAAGCTAAACTTTAACCTGAAAAAGTTTTAATATATAAATATCTTTAGCGTCTTTAGCGTCTTTAGCGTCTTTAGCGTTTATGATCAAGATTGACAGGATTGTTTTAAAACTTCATAGCAATCCTGTTCATCCCTCAATTCCTTCAATCCTGTTCAAAACTTAAAAGGAGAAAACGATATGCCAAGAGTTGCTTTTTTCTTTGGAATTTCGATTTACATCTATATGGATGATCATGCACCACCACACTGTCATGGTGTTTATGGAGATTATGCCGGTTCTTTTAATCTCGAAGACGGTGAATTGATGGCAGGGCAGATGCCACCCAAGCCGTTAAAGAAAATAAAAGAGTTTATCTTGGCTAATCAATCCGAATTACTGGAGAAATGGAATGAACTCAACGCTTAAAACACCATGGAAAAAGGCGAACAAGGTTTGGGCTAATAACGATAATAACTATCGACTTCACTTAACGATGGAGGATGGGGAAAAATTTGAGTTAGATTTAACCCCTTTGCTCAATAGCCGCGACGCTTTTTGGCGTTTGAAAGCGTTCCGTTATTTTCAAAAAGTTGCCATTGATCCATTAGGCGGATTGTATTGGCCTGAAGGTGAAGATATTTCCCCAAATAAATTGTTAGATTATATTAAACAGAATTAAAAGGATTCAAATGGGCCGACAGCATTTTAGTTCATAGTAATTCGTTGTACTATAATCCTGTTGGCCTTCCTTAATCCGTTAAATCCTGTTCAAAACTTAAAAGGAGAACAACACTCTCAAAACGATGATGTTGGCGTGTTGGCAGCTGTGGAAGAAGCAAACTTCCGCTTTATGGCATCAATTACCTTGATTCATCAAATAAGTCCCATTAAACATAGGAAGCATCGTTTCAACCCCAGACGTTGCCGAAAAGACATGCAATGGCACAACCACCAACGGTTCGCCATAAGGTGTTTCAAAATGATGCGGACACATCGGCTCTAAAATACACACCTTGCCCGGTGTTAAGTCTTCCTTAACCGTCAACCCTTCCATACCAACAACACTCGTTCCCTTTCCCGATAACGTATAGACAACCCGAACCGTAGAATGAATATGATGTGCTTGTTCCGCGCTATGGGGAGGAATCTGAAGATATTGTAATTGAAGATATTGTAATGTGGGATCGCCGGGGCGTGGTGGCGCGAAGAGCCAAATGGGTTTTATCGGCATTTTCCGATACTTGTGCTTGACAATATTATCAATAATCCGTGTATTGAGCATAAAAACCTTTAAGCACTCTTGTCTTCACTGACTGTTTGCAAAATATGATGGTAGAGTGCATTATTCACCCAAAAGCCTGCAGTGCTGATTAAGTCATCAAGTATAGGTTTGACAAATGCAATTAAACCTTGATGTTTAGCTTTAACCAATACACCCAAAATGCCGCTACACATAAGATTCATTTGCTGTGCCATCGCACAACCGTGCCTTTCATCCATCAGCAACAAATCGGCTTTAAGTTCTAAGGCTAAGGCAATCGCTTCAGCTTCACCCGCATCCAGATCAAGGCGCAAAGAATTGACCAGCGTCGTATTCTGTACTGTGTGAGTGAAAAACCAAGACCAAGTTTTGACTTCTTGAGCCCCAGCTTGACCCGCACCCATCACCGTAATTTCGTGAAAGACAGCTTGCGGAATAATAATGTCCCCATAAAGCTGGTTTAACAAGTCAAGTTGACCCACATTAGCCAGGTTGATAATGGGCGATGTATTGCTAACAACTCTCATATTCTTCCAATTTGTTGAGGCTTGCCAAATCATGTTCAAACTGTGCGATATCATAGTGAACGGGAATTGCACGGCTTGCTAAAAGATGTTGAAATTGTAATCGATTCATACCGGCTAAGCGTGCCGATTGCCCAAGCGTTAATTTGTCTTTTTCAAATAGCATAACCGCAATTTCTTGTTTTAACTCACTTTCTGACAAACGCGCCGACAATAGAATTTCTCCTGGAATAACGACGTTCATAAAATTCTCCTTTTGCATCTTGTTCTTCGCAAAATCAATTTTGCACTCCAATCAATCGCCTTCGCAAAAATAAATTAGGTTTGCTGTTAGCTTGGAGTGCAAAATTTATTTTGCTTGAAATTAGGTTTGCTGTTAGCTTGGAGTGCAAAATTTATTTTGCTTGAGCTTTTCGTTCCAAATTTATTTTGCAGCGCCCATCAGCGTTTTATTAGTTTTGAGATTTTCCTGATTCACTCATTTTCCGTTTAACATATTGTTATTACTAAAGATATTTCATAATCATTATTCACCATCATCATCAGCACCACCCTCACTGTCATCTTCACTGGGATCCAAGCCATCAAAGCCCGCATCATCATCACTATACCCACCTGAATCATTATGGCTATCGGCCTCAAGATTCTCGGTTTCAATTTCTGGCTCAGCCTCATTCGTCTCTTTTCCAGCACTTGTTATCGGTATACCGAAAACACTGGTTATTGAAGTGGGTATCATCCAAGATAAGCACGAATGCCCTTCTTTAGAATGTGTTTCATTCACAGACAACAAGAGCATCTGCGAATTATCTTTCAATGCTTCCACAGATTGAACGGGTTTAGTCTATTTTTGCTTAGTCGATATATATTTTGTACGAAAATCGGCAGCAAAATGAATTTTGTACGAAAATCGGCAGCAAAATGAATTTTGTACGAAAATCGGCAGCAAAATGAATTTGGAACGAAAATCGGCCGCAAAATGAATTTTGCACTCCAAAAGCACGGCAAAATAAATTTGGAACGAAAATCGGCCGCAAAATGAATTTGGAACGAAAATCGGCCGCAAAATGAATTTGGAACGAAAATCGGCCGCAAAATTTATTTTGCCATGCTTTTGGAGTGTTATGCCAAATGGGGAGGGATTTAAGCGGTGCTGATTTTTCCGATTTGACGATTCTACAAGCCTATCTCCAAGGCATGAATTTGCTTCATATCAATTTTGACTCGTTATTGGCAATTCACTACTTTGCTTTAAGTGTGATCTCAACGGATACATCAGAATCGCTGATTTCTACCCAATATTGATTGGGCAAATAATCCTGATGCGTCACATAAATCGCATACCAACCCGATTTCAAACAAATGCCGTCCTTTTTATAATAAGGTTTAATATTAGCAAGCTTGATTTGACTCCCTGAGGGAAGCGTTTTGATGATTAGCCGATGATTTTGATCACGGCGACAGGATGAGGAACCGATTTTATCTTCTACCACGACAGCCTGATAGTGATCAACAGGCACTAATCGTTTTTTAAGGGCCTGAATTTTCATAAAAGACGCATTAATGCGTGCTTCTTCTAGTTTACCCTTTTTAATTAAACCCTTAATAAACGTGATTGTTTTTCTCACAATATGCCGGTCATATTCCAAATTATTCCCGATAACAATGATATCAACACCTGCTTGAAGGGCCGTTTGAATAGCCTTTTTAAAATGATAACGTTTACTGATCGCTTTCATCTGCATGTCATCAGAAATGATAACCCCTTTGTAATTCAATTTGCTACGTAAAATATTGGTAATAATTTTCTGTGAAAGTGTCGCGGGGTATTTTTTATCCAATTCCCCATTGAAAACATGGGCCATCATAATGGCATCGGCCATACCCGCGTTGATGATATTTTGATAAGGCACCAGTTCATCTGCATTCCAAGTACGAGTCACATCAACAAATCCTAAATGTGAATCATCCGTTGAACTACCATGCCCTGGAAAATGTTTGATAGCACAAAGGATATCGTTTTCATGATGTGCTTCAATAAATCGAAGCGCATGTTGAGTCACAATATCAGGTTTGGCAGAAAAACTGCGCCCCAGTTTACCGATAACCGGATTATTGGGATTAAGATTCAGATCAACCACAGGAGCAAAATTGAAATTAATGCCTAACTCCGATAATGTTTCAGCGATTAAAAAAGCGTGTTCATAAGTCAAGGTAGGCCCTTTTTGGCCTAAATAGTGAGCCGATTGAGTAAACAGTTGAAAACCAAATCTTTTTTTCAACCGGTGTATCTTGCCCCCTTCTTCATCAATAGCTACAAATAAGGGTATGTTTGGCGAAGCCACTTGCAGCCATTGAATCAGAGACTGAACTTGTTTAGGCGATCTGATATTACGTCTGGGCGATTTCAATACCATGTCATAATCGAAAAGTATAACGCCACCCAAATGATACTTTTTAATATCTCGAACAATGTTTAAAACGCCGGGATCACTAATCAGTGAACCACGAAAACCCACCATCAACATTTGACCGATTTTGACTTCTAAACTCACTTCCTTTTGTTGAAGCGGTTGAGTCGATTCAGATTCAGAGGCTAACATTAAAGGCCTTTTTGGCGAAACGGTGGTTTGAGCAACGGTTTGAATATGAAAAGTCGTTTTTTCAACAGGCACAGGGTTTACCACATCCAGGGTAGGCGGCGTCTGATTGAGATGAGTCTGATTAAGATTACAAGCCGGCGATAAACTGACGACAACGATTAAGAAAATAAAAAACAGGTAGATTTTGGTTAATGAGATATTCATTATCAATATAAATGTAGGGTGGGTAAGCGGGCGATATTGATATCGAATTGTACCTCGATCTTATCGCCCGCTTGCCCACCATGATGAGTTGTCATTACGTTATGTCTAAATTTGAGCGATTATACTTTGCACGATCAAATTTTCCTATTTTTTTAATCGTTTAATCGTTAATGTTAATGGTGAATTATGGCGATTTTTAATGGGTATAGACGCGATGCCTCGCGTCTCTCTGATTTTTGAGATTTTTAATGGGTAGAGACGCGATGCCTCGCGTCTCTCTGATTTTTGAGATTTTTAATGGGTAAAGACGCGAAGCATCGCGTCTCTACGATTTTTGAGGGATTAGAGACGCGAAGCATCGCGTCTCGACGTAATCCTTACCAATGCAGATAATTGTGTTATAAAAAAAATCAGCATCTAGTCTTAAAGTTAATCTTGACAATTTTAACCGCCCCTATAAAATAACAAACTTAGGGTAACGAGTCAGGCAACCCTACGGATTGCCCTACAATATCGTTTTTGCTTTCAAAGCAATCCCTAGCGTAAGCCCTTAAATAGGCTCTGAAAATTCAACCATTAAGGAATAGAAATCTATGACTTATAAAACAACACAATATACGCTACTGCTTGCCAGTGGAATGATGCTTAGCGCAAGCACTTGGGCAAGCGAGATGGATCGTTTGTCACTGATGTTGAACGGTACCTGTATGGTATGTCACGGCTCACAGGGTTCAAGTGTTGGGCCGGCGACACCGACTATTGCGGGTATGGACAGTGAAGATTTCGTTGATGCCATGATAGAATACAAGAGTGGTGAGCGGCCTTCAACGATTATGGGTAGGCTCGCTAAAGGTTATACTGAAGATCAGTTCCAAATGATGGCCGACTACTTTGCGAAACAACCCTTTGTGCGTTATCAACAAACCGTTGACGCTTTAAAAGTCAAAAGTGGTGCCAAACTTCACGATAAATATTGTGAAAAATGCCACGAAGATAGTGGTTATAATTTGAGCGACGATGGCGCTGCTATTTTGGCAGGGCAATGGATGCCTTATTTGCAATTTACCCTAACTGATTTCCATGCTGGTGTGCGTGATATGCCTCGAAAGATGAAAAAACGCATGAAGAAAATGGTGAAGAAAGAAGGCGAAAAAAGCCTAGACGAACTCGTTCACTTTTATGGCAGTCTGACTGAACAGAAATAAAGGAGAGTAGGCATAATGTCAAACGTAACCCGTAGAAATTTTATGATAGCGGCAGGTGTCGCAGGTGTTACCGGTGTAGTCAGTTATCGGTTACTCACAGCGAAGGAATCTCAAAAAGCACCGGCTTCGCCACCTAAAAAGGTGGTTGTTCTTGGGGGTGGTGCTGGTGGCGCGATAGCGGCGAAGTATCTTCGCAGACTCGATCCCACAATTGAAGTCACGTTGATTGAGCAGAACAAGAACTATTATACCTGCTTTATGAGCAACGAAGTGTTAAGTGCTGAAAAGTCTATCGATGACATCAAATTTGGTTATGATGGCTTGAGCCAATACGGTATTAAGATGGTATACGATAGGGCTACGGGTATTGATCCGGTGAACAAAAAGGTGAGTCTTCAAGATGGCACAACCCTGTATTATGATCGCTTAGTGGTTTCGCCGGGTATCGCCTTTAAATGGGGAACGATTGAAGGTTACGATGAAAGCGTGATTGACAAAATTCCCCATGCTTGGAAAGCGGGTTCGCAGACTGTCATTTTACGTCAGCAATTAGAGGCCATGAATGATGGCGGTACCGTGATTATTGCCGTACCCCCTAAACCGTTTCGTTGTCCCCCAGGGCCTTATGAACGTGCCAGTCAAATTGCTCATTACTTGAAACACCATAAACCGAAATCAAAAATCTTGATTTTCGATTCCAATCAGGCCTTTTCTAAACAAGCCTTATTTACGCAAGGTTGGGAGAAATTGTATGGATTTGGTACTGACAACAGCATGATTGAATGGATTCCCCTTGAAGACGGCGGGAATGTGGTTGGGCTTGACGCGGCCAATAAAACCATTAGAGCGGGCGAATTTGAAGATGAACACACGGCCGATGTGATTAATCTCATTCCCCCTCAAACTGCGGGTAAAATTGCGATTGACAGCGGCCTAGCGAATGACAGCGGTTGGTGCCCTGTCAATCAGAAAACCTTTGAATCCAGCTTACATCAAGATATCCATTTGATTGGTGATGCCTGTATTGCGGGTAAAATGCCTAAATCGGCTCATGCCGCCAACTCACAGGCCAAAGTGTGTGCGATAGCGATTGTCTCAGCACTGCAAGGGAAGGAGATGCCAACGCCTTCTTATGGTAATACTTGTTACAGTATTGTTGGTAAGGATTTTGCTGTATCGGTTGCTGCTGTCTATCACTTAGACGGCGACACCATTAAACCTGTTAAAGGAGCAGCTGGGCCCTCTCCCTTGGATGCCAGCGCAAAAGACAGGAAACGGGAAGTGGCTTATGCCCAGAGTTGGTTTAAGAACATTACTCAAGAGATGTTTAATTAGCAACAGCCCGATTTTCGTTCAAAATTTATTTTGCTTCATCGCAAACTAAAGTTTGCACTCCATCGCAAAAATTGGCAATGGCCCGATTGACGGCCCGATTGGAGTGCAAAATTTATTTTGCATCAACGACTCAATTTTCGTTCCAAATTTATTTTGCATCATCGCAAAGTTGGAAGGTATTTTTCGCAAAAATGGAGGAATTATCATGCCTATTAAACGAGTTTTATCAACGGGCCGATTTCCGGTCAAAATTTATACTGATGATATTGAATCAGAAGCGACACAACAGTTGCACGAGTTGTCTACCTTGCCCTTTATTCATAAACACGTTGCTGCTATGCCAGATGTACATCTTGGTATTGGCGCAACAATTGGTTCTGTAATTCCGACAAAAGGGGCTATTATTCCCGCCGCTGTCGGTGTCGATTTGGGATGTGGGATGGCAGCTGTCCAATTATCATTGAAAGCCAGTGATTTACCTGATAATTTATATGGTATTCGTTCCCAAATTGAAGAAGCAGTGCCGGTGGGATTTAATCAACATGAGAATCCTGTTCTGGAGTCAAGCCTTCTCAAACAAATGAAGGAACAATTAGATGAACTACTCCAAAAACATCCCACGCTGCTCAAGATGAAAAAGCATTTTGATGATTGGCAATTACAAGTCGGCACTTTAGGGAGCGGTAATCATTTTATAGAAGTATGCCTTGATGAAAACCAAGCGATTTGGGTGATGCTACATTCAGGCAGTCGTGGGCTAGGTAATTTGATTGGGCGTTACTTTATAGCGGTCGCTAAAAAAGACATGGAAAAATGGTTTATCAGTCTTCCGAACAAAGATTTAGCTTATTTTCCACAAGGCACAGAACATTTTAATGATTATTGGCAAGCGGTGATGTGGGCGCAAGAATATGCACGGGTTAATCGTGAAGAGATGATGCGTTTAATTTTGGAGGCTCTTTCTCATGTTGATTTACCGCCGTTTGAAATAACAGGTGAGGCTATCAGTTGTCATCATAACTATGTTGCTTTAGAAAATCACTATAAATCGAATATCTATTTAACGAGAAAAGGCGCGATAAGTGCTAGAACGGGAGAATGGGGGATTATTCCCGGCAGCATGGGTACCAAGTCTTATATTGTTAAAGGCAAAGGCAATCCAGAAAGTTTTTGCTCATGTAGTCATGGTGCCGGCCGTCGTATGGGCCGTAAAGAAGCTAAACGACGTTTTAGTACTGAAGATATGATCACACAAACACAAGGCGTAGAATGTCGTAAAGATGAAGGGGTGATTGATGAAATTCCAGCCGCTTACAAACCAATTGATGAAGTCATGGAAAATCAAAACGATTTAGTAGAGATAGTGCATACTTTAAAACAAGTGGTTTGTATTAAAGGGTAAGGTTTTGGAGAGTGATGCAAAGTCGTTTGTAGGGGGCCGGTAACGTGTTTTTGTTGCCCACCATCCACAATGTAGGGTGGGTAACGTGTTTTTGTTGCCCACCAATAATTAAAATTAAATGTAGGGTGAGTAACGGGTTTTTGTTGCCCACCAATAATTAAAATTAAATGTAGGGTGAGTAACGGGTTTTTGTTGCCCACCAATAATTAAAATTAAATGTAGGGTGAGTAACGGGTTTTTGTTGCCC
>Ga0164318_10000476_pt1 | contig 30793 bp, 28 predicted proteins | sample GuaBasSedimGuay9_FD_113734 | JGI IMG/M metagenome (GOLD analysis project Ga0164318, IMG submission 113734) | Subseafloor sediment microbial communities from Guaymas Basin, Gulf of California, Mexico - Guay9, Core 4571-4, 0-3 cm | ecosystem: Environmental > Aquatic > Marine > Hydrothermal vents...
TATCATGCACGTCTTGTTTATTTAATATCTTCATTTTAATTCCTCAATAATCAAAAAAAAATCATCTCTTCATTCCTGAACAAAATAACAAGCAATTATCCTTTTATCATTAAGTCTAATTGCAGGCGGCTCTTCTTTTCCACAAATTTCTTGAGCCATGGGACAACGTGGATGAAATCTACATCCTTTTGGGGGATTAATCGCGCTAGGGACCCTCCCTTCCAAAGTCATAATATTCTGAATATCTTCAGTATTTATATCAGGAATTGCGGCGAACAATGCTTTTGTATATGGATGTTTTGGATTATTGAAAATCATCTGTGATTCACCGTATTCCACAAGTTTCCCTAAATACATCACCGCAATTTTATCAGAAAAATAATGAACCACGCTCAAATCATGCGAAATCAGAATAAATGTCAAATTAAATTTCTTTTTAAGATTTAGTAATAGATCTAGGATCTGTGCTTGCGAAATAACATCAATTGAAGACGTCGGTTCGTCTAAAACTACTAGTTTTGGCATTAAAACTAATGCACGAGCAATTGCAATTCTTTGTCGTTGCCCTCCACTGAACTCATGAGGATATTTAAAGGCGCTTTCTTCAGGTAAACCGACCATTTTCAGCATTTCCTTAACTTTTTCTAGCTTTTTACTCGATTTCAGATTTGTTTGAACATCAAGTGGTTCTCCAATAATATCCTTCAATAACATTCGCGGGTTTAGGGACCAAAATGGATCTTGAAAAACAATTTGAATATCTTTTCTAATTTCCCTCATTTCTTTCTTTTTTAACGAAAATAGATCTTTATTATTAAAAATCACTTTGCCGCCATTAGGTTCAATTAAATTTAAAATAGTATTTACTAATGTTGTCTTTCCACATCCAGATTCTCCTACAATACCTAAAATTTCTTCTTTTTCAATGGATAGAGAGACTCCATCTACTGCCTTAACATATTCTGATACTCTTGAGAAAAATCCCTTTTTTACGGGATAATATTTCTTCAAATTGGTAATCTCCAAGATTGGTTCAGTCATTGAAATTCCCTCCCCTATGGCAGCTCACATAATGAGTTCCTCCGATATTACGGAGATTCTGTTTCACTTTGCATTCTTCAGTTTGATTGAAACATCTATTAAAATAAATACATCCATCATCGATAGTAGTAATTCCATCATTCGCTGGGATTATTTCACTTAGATCAATTTCATGATCTTTACTTTTTGGTATTGCATTTAGTAGTGCATATGTATAGGGATGTTTCGGAATTTTTAGAACTTCATTTGTAGTCCCCTTTTCAACAATATGACCTTTATATAAAATCGCTGTTTTATCACACATAGCAGAAACTAATCCAGGATTATTTGAAATAAAGAGGACGGTTACACCCATGGTTTTCTGCAGATTCTTAATGAGTTTCAAAATACCTGCCTGAATTGTTACATCAAGATTTCTGGTTGGCTCGTCTGCTATAATAAACTGCGCCCCACAAATTAACGCTAAAGCAATAATAATACGTTGTCTTTGCCCACCACTCAATTCATGAGGGTAATTTTTTAATACTCGCTCTGGATCAGCGAGTTTTACTTTTTTAATAATTTTTAATGCTTCTTCTCTTGCTTCTTTACCCTCTAATTCATGGTTTTCATATAGGACGCATTCAAGTTGGGAACCAACTGTCATAACAGGATTCAATGTTGACATTGGATCTTGAAAAATCATAGAAATTTTTTTACCTCGTATTTCTTTTTGCAATTCTCTCTTTGATTTATTTAGTATGTTTTCTCCTTCTAGAAGGATTTCTCCGCTTTCAATTTCGCCGGGGGGCATTTTTAATAGATTTAAAATACATAAAGCAAGTACGGTTTTTCCAGAACCACTTTCACCAATTACTCCATATGTTTCCCCGCGATTGATTTCTAGATCTGAAATATCTAAAACGCACTTTTTTCCGTCATAGCTATTGAAATTGACTTTAAGATCTTTAATTTTAAAATAAGGTTTTGTCATTTTTTTTTAACCTATATTTTTCCGTGTTTTTGGATCCATTATTTCTCTTAATCCATCTCCTAGCAGTGTGAACAACATGACTGTAAAAAAAATCGCAAGTCCTGGGAAAACACTATACCACCAAGCATTTAAGAAATAAATTCTGCTTGTACTTACCATTAAACCCCATTCTGGAGTAGGTGGTTGTGCTCCTAAACCCAAAAAGCTCAATGAAGAAATTGTTAAAATTGCACCTCCAATATCCATGGATGCTTGAACAATTACAGGGGCAATTGAATTTGGAATCACATGTCTTCTGATTATGCCAAATGGAGGGGTTCCAATAGCATGTGCCGCTCGAACGAATTGCTTTTCCTTTATAGAAACAGATTGTCCTCTAACAATGCGCGTATACCATGGCCACCATGATATTGTAATAGCTAACATAGCATTTTGAAGACTGGGTCCTAGAAAAGCAGCGATAGCTATTGCCAATAACAATGGAGGAAAACTAAGAAAGATATCCGTGAAACGCATAATAAGTTCATCCACAAATCCTCCAAAGTATCCTGCAATTGCTCCTAAAGGCACTCCAATTAATAAAGCAAGCAAAACCGAAACCAAAGCTGTTTTTATAGATAATTGAGTTCCATATAATACCCTTTTAAAGATATCACGACCTAGTTCATCAGTTCCGAAAAGATATTGCCAAGAAGGGGCCAAAAATTTTTCTAAACTATTTGTATCTTGCTGAATTTGCTCATAAGGAATTATGATCGGAACAATAATCGCGATTAAAAATAAAAATAATATACCATACAGTGTAATTCTTGTCAGATTATTGCGAGTAAGCAGATAAAAGGATTCTCTTAATAATTCTAATTTCGCTTTGAGAATTTTGGTTAAATGACTTTTTGCCATTGATTCTTTTACTTCAGTTTTCATATCGTTTACTTTCATATTTTTTTCATCCTCTTTATATCATCCTTTTATATCTTCTTTACATTCTTACCCGGGGATCCAATGCAATGATAATATCCGCAACTAAATTCAAAATGATATAGCTTATTGCAGAAAATATTGTGACTCCTATAATTGCAGGATAATCCAGAGTTAGCACTGCTGTGGAAATATACATCCCAATTCCAGGCCAACTAAAAATTGCTTCAACTAAAAAGGTGCTCACTAAAGTATACCCAATACATAACGTTAATACAGTCATCGTAGTTCCGAGAGAATTCTTCAAAGCATAATGCCAAAGCACAACTCTCTCCTTAATGCCGTAAGATCGAGCCGCTGTAATATAATCTTCACTTAAAATTTCTACTAATGCAGATCGTGTCATACGTGCAACTAAACCAATAGGATAAAGTGAAATTGCGATAGTTGGTAAAATCATGTGTAAAATGGCATCTTTTAACACCATAAAATTCCCCGTTATTAAACAATCTAATATTAAGAAACCTGTTTTATCAGGTATTTCATAATAGAATTGAGTTTTTATATCAAGTTGACCTCCTAATGGTAAAAAAGAGAGCCAACGATAGAAGATAAGTTGAAGGAACATTCCAATCCAAAAAGTGGGTAAGGATACTGCACCAACAGAAAAAATCCGAGACGCATGATCAAGTGTTTTGTCTTTTTTTTGAGCAGAGATTAAACCTAAAGGAATTCCGATAATTATTGCTAAAAAGGTTGCTATAAAAACTAATTCGAGAGTTGGTGGAAGATATTCTGCCAGTTCACTTGATATTGGTTGTCTTGTTCGTAAGGATCTTCCTAAATCCCCGTGAATTAAATTCTTAATAAAAATGAAATATTGAATGATTAATGGTCTATTTAATCCTAAATCTTCAGAAGCTTGCGCAATTTGTTCGGGCGTTGCACGGGGTCCAACCCACATCGCTGCCGGATCAGACGGCAGGACTCTTGACAAAAAAAAAGTGATCGTTATAGCACCAATCAATACAACAATCCCTAATAAGAGTCGTTTAATAATATAATTTAGTAAATTACTCAAGTTTTCACTTCCATTTGTAATAATCTTAAAATTTGTCTCCTTTCATATGTATTTGGATTTAAAGTGCATTTTGAATTATAATTTTCTATTTTTTAAAATTAAAATTAAAAAAAGGAGGAGAAAGAATAACTAAATTACTATTTTCCTCGATAACATTCATAGAAAAAGATAACATCTGTGTAGGACGGATTATAATCAAATCCCTTGAACGTATCACTTAGAACATATATATCTTTTTGGTCATAGATAAATATTGAAGGAGATTCTTCAATAATAATTTCTTGAGCCATACTATATATTTCTGCAGCAAAAGTCCTATTGTGTGCACTTACCTCATCTGCCCAATATATTAAATCCGTAACTTCTGTATTATTGTAATAAGCTAAATTAAACAAAATATTTTCTTCAGCCACATATTGGTTATATAACCAAGAGAAGGGACTGGAAAGATCTGGCCACCAATATATCATGTATATATCCTGTCGATCTTCCGGATTAGCACTTTTTGCTTTTTCCCATTGACTAGTCCATGGTAATCCTGTAATTGAGAGTGTTATTCCAATTTCTGCAAGTCTGGCTTGATATAATTCTGCAGTAATTCTTTGTGCTTCATCTCCGCTGGTATATGTTAATTCTAAAGTCAATCCCTCATGATCTACTTCAGCTTCGCTAAAAAGTTCTAACGCTTTCGTTTTATTATAACTATATTGGAATAGACTATCGTTATGCCCCCATAATCTTGCAGGAATAACTCCAGTCGATTGAACTGCATAGCCTCCAGCGGCATTATTCACTACATCTTGGTAAGGAAACATATATGCCAAGGCTTGTCTAACTTTAGTATTATTTAGAGGTTCGACTTGTGTATTGAAGTGAGCGAACATATTGACTAACCCCAAATTTTCTGATACAGTAACATTATCTACTTCTTTCAAGGCATTGATATCTGAAGGCGGCAGCCACCCTACAATATCCGCTTCACCACTTTCTACCAGAGAACGTCGAACAGAAGTTTCAGAATGTTTTTTTATAATGACTTTATCAAATTGATTATCTTCCCATCCTCCCCAATAATCATCAAATTTTGATAAAACTACAGTATCACCTGGTATGGTACTTACCAATTGATATGGACCTGTTCCACACTCGTTTCCATTATCAAACCAAGTTTCGCTTTGAATCGCAGAAGGAGACATTATAAAGGCAGCGTACGGACAAGCTGTGATTAAATCCAATGCAGTAGGATAAAATAAGTTAAATTGGACTAAATAATCATCAAGTACAGTAATGTTTTCTACAGCATACCAAATAAAAGCGGCACCTTGATCAAGATCCAGGGTTCTCTCAATGGAATATTTAACTGCTGATGCATTAAATGGTGTTCCATCATGAAATTTTACATTTTCACGTAGTGTAAAATTCCAAGACAATCCGTCATCACTTACGGTATAATTCGTTGCCAATACATTCTCAAACTCTTCTGCATATGGATCATATCTCAATAAAGTTTCATAGACATTATTCAAAACAATTATACCATTAGAATAACATATGCTTGGGTCCCAATTTAGAATTGGCTCGGACGAATAAGCATAATATGCGATATTTAGATCTTCCCCAGTTTTTGGATTACCCCATAAGATTATTCCCGTAGCGGTTCCAGCAATAACAACTAGAGAAATTATAATAATTGAAACTGATTTTCTTTTCATGCTTCCTCACAATCCTCAAAACAAAATGTATTAAAAATACATTTACTAATATTTTCTCATTTTAGTATTTAAATGTTTTGTTAAAATTACAAATATATTTCAATAAAAAATAGAACATTTTTTTGTAATAAATACAAAAATATCAAAAAATTTATAACCACCATTTCTATCTTTTATTTAGCTAAGAAAATTTAAAGTTTTTAATGATTTTTAGTATAATTTGTGAAGAGGTTAATGACAGTTACAATCAAAGATGTTTTACAACTTTCTTTATTTTCTGATGCAATAATTCTTACTGGAAAGAATGGATTGAATCGAAAAATATCTAGAATTAATTTTATGGATTGCCCTTTAGATGATGAAAACGATGACGAAACTTTAACTATGCCCGGGGATCTTTTCATAAACAGTTTGTATTTGGTGAAAGATGATCCTAAGATGCTGGAAAAGTGGTTCGATTTTTATTTAGAAATCAATTGTGCAGGTGTTATTCTGATTAATGAGTTTTTTCAAGATCTTCCAGAAAAAATAAAAGAAAAATTGGATAAAAACGATTTTCCTGTGATATTAATAGATAAAGACATACCCTATGCTGAGATTATCATGAAAATCATGGAACTTATTTTGCAAGAAAAAACGGATACTATTTTGGAAATGCAAATTGATCAACTTCTAAATTCTGACCTTCCAAGCAAACAAACCTTGGAATTTGCATCAAATATAAATAAAAGCTTCCGGAAAAACTATGTGTGTATTTTTCTTTCTCCTTTAACAAACGAATCAAATCTTGAAGAAACTCTTAAAAATATTCGGAAAGAACTGAGCACCAATCATAAATTACAAGTTGCAAAATATAGAAGTAGCTTGTTGGTGATCATTAATTTTGATGACCGTATTATTTACGATTCTGCACATTTATTTATCAAAAAAATTCTACTGAAGCATGGGCTTAACTTTAAAATGGGTATTAGTAATATTTATCAAGATAAAAGTGCATTTGCGAATTGTATTAAAGAAGCACTCTCTGCTTTTGAGTATTCTCAAGAAATAAATACAAATGTGATTCAATATTCTGATGTAGATATCTATAGATTGCTTCTTTCTATAAATAATCCTGAAAAATTAAAAGAATATTTTCAAAAATATATAGTTCCCCTCCAATCCAATCATCAGTCTGATCTGTTAGAAACCTTAGAAATTTTCATTGAATTTGATGGTGACACTAAGAAAACCGCAAAATATTTTGATCAACATGAAAATACCATCAGATATCGTATATCTAAAGCCAAAAAAATTCTAAATTTGGAGCAAAACAATCTGAAATTCATTGAGATTGTGTCTATTGGAATTAAAGTTAAATCTATTCTTGAAGATTTAGAAGAAACGTAGGATGTCTCCTACTGGGAGATGATTACTGGGAGATTGTTTTCCCAGTGGGTGGATCTGGATGAAAAAGGCTACCCCTTGTTACTAACGAGGAATCTTCAAACCGAGGATGTTATGATGGATTATATTTCCTACGGGATCCAGAAAATGCCGAGATTGCTGATTGGACGCAAATCTGTTGTCAATCTATTAAAACTCCTTTTTTTGGCAATGAGCAAAAAATACACAAAATTGCAAGACTTGCATGAATTAAACTGATGTCCTTTAAACTTTTCCATATTTGCCAAAAAATTTTTATTGTTCCGCCTATTGTATCTCTTGTTAAGTAGCGATTTTGTAAAAATCAAACTTAACAAAGGGACTTAACAAAGGGCTATTGACGCAGCCAGGTAGCGTGTCGGGCTTTTAACAGACTCCCGCAAGCTGGGGGCGGCTGAATGAAACCCGCAAGCCGGGGGTTCGAATCCCTCATAGCCCGCCATTATTTTTTCAAGATTTTTGATTCATTTCCTATTTCGGCGTAATTTTCTTATTTTAGAGGTTTTATTTTATTGCTCGCTATGAGAAAGGAAAAAGTCATGCTACTTCTCATCTTAAAATCGAGTAAATTCTTTTTTTGTCGGAAATCCGCATTTTTTCCAAGTTTTCGTCCAAAGATTTATTCAATTCATGTTCTTTGCTGGGATTATGGATGAGAAAGCGCTGAATTTCGGAGTTTGCTTCTCTTTACGTCGGGGATAAAAAATAGGATCGAGTTGGTTGTGCTTGACAAGATTGATGAGTTCGGAGTTGCAATTTTGCGTGTGTTTGTTGTAAACTTTAAAGAGGATGGATTAACAGAAACACATCCCCAAAGGGGAGCCATATCTCGACAATACTTACTTTGTGGATGTTTATCATATTTACAGTTGGGATCTTAATGTGGTTTCTTTACGGGATTTTTATGTTAGATTTTCTGATTATTTTCGCCAACGGTATTACTCTTGTTTTGAGATATTACGTGATTTTTTCTTGATAAAGTTTGCTTAGATTACTTTTTGCAATGAATAAGTCACTTCAATTTTATAGCAATTTATAGATAAAAAGCGAAGGAAATAAATAAGATATTATAGATAATATATACAGTAATGTATCAAATAAACTTTCGAGTAAAAGAAGAAGAGAAAGCGATTTTAGAGAAAATTGCCAAAATAGAGAAAATTTCGCTTGCAGAATTATCAAAACGATTAATTTTGAAAGAATTGAATGAATTAAGAATTAAAATTGCCTTTGATCTTATGGGAAAAGGAAAAATTGGAAAAAAAATAGCCTGGAAAATGTCTGGATTATCCTATTATGAGTTTTTAAAAAAAATTAATGATCTAAAAATAACTGAGAAAGTTTCAGAAGAAGTAATGGAGAAAGAAATCGCCGCCATGAATCAGCTGGATTATAAAGAGTTGTTAAAATCATCTTTCGAAGAAATAGACATACCTCTTTTGTAGGAAAGAACAAAGGAACAGCGAACAACGGAAACTAAAATGTTATTTCTAATTGATACATGTTTTTGGTTACATGTTCAAACAATATATCGAGATCTGAAAATAGATTTAAGAATTCTTCTTAAGCATTTTCGTTGGGGTTATACGGAACAAATTCTTCAAGAGTATAAGCATTATCATCTGCAAAATTTTGTTCCCTTATCAGATGGTTATCAGATACCATTTTCTAACCAAGAATTGAAGAAATTCCAGGAAAAGTATTCGTTTATCAGAGAATTTGATATCTCCGATCAGACATTGGTAGCATGTGCAAAAAGGGATAGTGCAATTATACTAACTGATGATGGAGGATTATTAATGGAAATTCAAAGTTGGGGAAAATTAGGTTTTCGTTTACCTGCATTTTGCCTATGGGCGGTTAAAAAGGGATTAATTCGCAAAAATACCATGATACGGTTACTAAGATTTTGGGAAAACAACCATTTGTTTGAAAAGAGAGAAATTAAAAGGTGGAAAAATGAGCTTCAGCAAGTTAGATAAACCTTGTATTGGATAAGGATGATATGTAAAGGAAAGCTAGGGAGAATAAGTGGTTGCCGCTAATTGTAATGCCATTTCAATATTTGGCATGCCGTATCCTACTTCAGGATTCCATCCTTCAAACCATCCCTCAAAATTAAATGGTGCTTCTGCATAAGTATATAGCGAAGGTGTAATTTGAATCGCTGAAGTAATTAGCAATTCGCGAACATCATCAGGTTTAAGCAATAAATTTTGAAATAAAATAGAAGCTGCCATTGCTGCCACTTGGGGAATCGCCCATGAGACACCGTAATAATCAGAAAAGGCAATTCGACTATGGCAATCTGCCACTAATTCTACCGCACTGAAATATTCTGTATTGTTATAAACAATTTTTGCCCGTCCCCAATTAGAACCTGCTGCTCCAATGCCTTCATTCCATCGTTCCCAGCGGGAAGGAGTCACTTGAGAGTTTAGAATCACTCCTCCTACTACCAAAGTATTTGGATGGGTTGCCGGATAGCGTAGATTATTGGTCGCATTGATCACCGGATCTCCACGATTATCATTTCCAGTTCCAGATACAAAAATTATTTGATACTTATTTACACATAGTGAGATCTCATCAAAAAATGGTATACTACCATAGGAGGAAACTTGTGATAAGGAAATGACATCTACTCCCTTAGCAATGGCATATTCAAAAGCAGTAGCCCATGAACGATTATTTTCTGCAACAGAATATTTGATTATGCTAAAATTACGGCTTAAACTATTACTTCCAAATATAGATTCTAAAGTTTCTTCTAAAATATTTACACATGTATTTCCATGTACCCGTTCTTCCAATTCTGTGCTGTTAAATGCATCAATCACCAATATTTGAACTGGTGAAACCCGTTGTAATGCAGAAATATAAAAAAAATTTGATTTACTTCCGTTTATCGAAGTATTAGCACGATCGTTCCGTATACGTTCACAAAGATAGAGATAAAGAAGACGAGGAATCGAATACATATTCTCAGAAGATTTTGGCTTTTCACTGAATGGGATAAATTTTGGTTCACCTGGTCGAAAATTGGCTTGAATATCAACTAATCCTCCATCCCAGTAAGGCGGTGAACAATCAAGTATAGTTGGATCAGTCGCAAAGAATTTAACTTCACTAAAATCATCGCAACCATCGGAATCTGTATCATTTGCCGCGGGGTTTGTACTATAAGTAAAAATTTCTTCTCCATCTAAAAACCCATCTTGATCAGTATCATTTTGTAAGGGATCTGTATGAAAAGTTAAAATCTCTGCGCCGTCGTATAATAAATCTTCATCGGTATCGTTTTGAAGTGGATCTGTGAAGTATCTGAGAATTTCTTCTCCATCAGTTAGTAAATCTGCATCAGTATCATTAAGATTAGGGTTTGTTAAATAATAACTAATTTCTTGATGATCAAATAGTTGATCGTTATCTGAATCAATATCTTGAAGTACAGTCAATTGAGTGCTATTCTCTTTGGTAAAATTCATAAAATCCATAATTTCAAGAGAAATGTTATAAGTTCCTGCTGAATAGGGGCCGAATGTAAAATTTAACTGGATAGATGAGATATTTACTCCAAAGTATTCGACTTTACCGTTTACGTTGCAAATATAGCTGTACGGGCTGGAATTTACAAGAATCTGCCAGCTCAATATGGTTTTATTCCAATGATAGGTTGTTTGTGGTTGTGGTGCCCAAATTTGCGGTAGTAAATTTTCATATTTATAATCTATATTATCTGGAGGAGAGAGAGGTGAATTTGGAGAATTGTATAGCCAATAAAAAGTGCTTACACCCGAACCTAATATTAAGAAAATTCCCGTTATTTCTAACCAAAGCCGCTTATTTTTTTCCTTGATCTGAACGTCCTCCAGGTAATCATAGAATTCGTAAATGAAACGAAATGAAATAATATCTGTATTTTAGCAATCGAATTTCAAATATTTATATTTTTATTGCCAAGGTAATGTCAGAATTTGCTGTTTTTCGCATATTTTAAGCGCTATCACTGATGATGAAAGTAGTAAAAGACTGAGTACAACGATCCAATCTTCTTTTTTCCATTTTAATTCGTGATAAAAAGTAGGGCGCTTTAACACTCCAAATCCCCTGGTTTCTAAGGCTTCAGCAACATGAAAAGCACGTCGAACGGAATTCATAATTAACGGGATTAATAATGGAAAAAAATTGCGCGCTTTTTGGAATAAACCCCCCGAATTAAATTGATGACCCCTGGATTTTTGGGCTTCCATAACTCTTTCAGTCTCTTGAGCCATGGTGGGGATGAATCGGAAAGCTAAAGAAAGTGCAAAAGCAAAATTATTTGGAACATGCAATTGAATTAGACTCTGAGACAGATCTTCAGGTTGCGTGGATCGGAAAAAAACTCCAAAAATTGCCATGAAATTAAAAAACCGCAAGATAAGGATGAGTGAATAATTCAAATTAGTGACATACCAGTTTATCCCAAAAATGAGGAGATATATAAACCACATAGCCTTAACACCTTCCCAAATATGTACCGCAAACTTGGTTAAAAACAGTGCAATAATTAACAATCCCGTTAGAATCAAGAGAAGTGTAAGATCATCTAAAATAAATATGATAGTTGCATATATTACCAACATAATCCCTTTTGTACGGGGATCTAACCGATGAAATATTGTTTGCTCCTTTAAATAATGAAATGTTTTAATGATTTGTAGTGACATTGGATAAATATCTCTCTAATTGGGTTATTGACAATATATCGGGTGGTAAATCTGGGATTTGTGCACGTAGCTTTTCATATAAGTGCATAAAGGTTGACTGACGAAGATTGGATTTATTTAATAAAGCTTTATCATGAAAAATGTTTGTTGGTTTATCATCTGCTAAAATTCTGCCTTGATCCATTACTAGAATTCTGGTAGAAACTTGTAAAATAAATTCAATATCATGAGAAATAATTATGATTAATTTTTGTTCACTCTGTGCCTTGCGAATAATTTCTAAGAGTTTTTGTTTTTGTTGAGCATCTTGGCCTATGGTTGGTTCATCGAATATTAATATTTCTGGATTTCGACAGAGAATCGTTGCCAGAGCGATTTTCTTCTTTTGACCACCCGATACACTAAATGGGGGAAATTTTCTAAGATTTTGAATATCTAGCTGATTTAAGGTCTGAAAGATCCTTTGATCTTGCTCTTTTGGTGTTAAATTAAGATTCTTAAGAGAGAATTCTAATTCTGCTTCTACACTATTTAGAAAAAGTTGATGATCTGGATTTTGAAACATTAGACCAATTACACGCGTGATCTCATGAGATGGCAATTGTTGGGTGTCTGTACCATTTAAAATAACTTTTCCCATATAAGAATTTAGAAGATTTGTAAGGCAACGTACAAATGTGCTTTTTCCAGCACCATTTTTTCCCAGCAGGCTTACCACCTCACCGGGATAGAATTGGGCATTAATATCATTTAAAACAAGAGTTTGAAAGAATTTCTTCATTTTTTCATTTCTTTTCTTAGAAATCCAACGGAATGGGAATTTGTGCGAAGAATGTTTTTTGAGTTTTTTTCCTTCGATTTCGTATGAAAAATTTAAATTTTGAACAGTTAAAATGGGTTCAGTCACTCGGTTCTCTTCCCTCATCAGTGGTGTTTCTTCTGAATTGAAATAAGACCTTACAAGATATTTTTGGTCTAAATTTGAGTGACAGTAATTCTTCAACCATTGGAGTTGTTCATTTTCATTACAAGGAATCCTATAGGTTGAATTTTCATTAAGATGCTCTATTTTTCTAATTTGAATATAAAACCATTGATACAGCAAGGGTAAATCAATACCAATGTCATAAAGTAAATCTTGTTGAAGAAGCACCGATGGAGGTTCTATAGTTTTAATTTTTCCTTGATGAATTACGATGATACTGTCTACAACATCGAGCAAGTATTCCAAGCGGTGTTCCGACAAAATCACGGTTTTTCCTTCATGTTTTTGTATTGATTCTAATAACTGGGAGATCTCGGTAGCAGTAGCCGAATCTAAATTTGATAATGGTTCATCCAAAATGATAATTTCAGGGTTCAGCGCCAAGACAGAAGCAATTGCCACACGTTGTTGTTCACCCCCGCTTAATTCGTAGGGAGATTTTTTTAAAAAGGAATCTATTTTGGTCAGATTTATCGCATGGTTTATTTGCTTACTAATTTGTTCTCGAGAAAACCCTAAATTCTCTAATGAAAAAGTTAATTCTCGTTCTACTGACATGGAAAAGAGTTGATTTTCCGGATTTTGAAAGACAGTTCCCACTGATGATGCTAACTTAGCTGGTGTCATTTCAAGAGTATCTTTTCCTTCAATTTTAACATATCCAAAGAATCGACCATGATAAAAATGAGGGATTAAGCCGTTTATCGCCCGAATTAGGGTGGTTTTACCTGATCCAGTTGGACCTGCTAATAAATAAAATTTTCCCTTATCGACTGACAAATTTATCTGCTTTACTGCTAAATACTCACTTTTATGGTACATAAAAGAAAAATCTTGACATTCGATGGGTTGCACTGTCATAAATATCGTTACTCTAAGAAGTTCTGCAGCAATTTTAAGAGTTTAGACTCTACCAGATGAAAAAAGACATTATCGAATTCATGTTTATTTGGCTTTTGATGGGGAAATTTTGGATTAGGTTCTATAGCCAATAATAAACCATAACATCCTGCTGCACCGTCATGACCTCCCCCTGATCCGGCCCATTGACTGCCAAACTGTCTCATAAATTTTCCCAGATGAAAATTAAATTTTTTTATTACATATTCTCTTGTACGACCCGAAATGCGGAATTCTTTTCTTTTTCGATCGAAAGCTACTACGAGTGCGATATCTGCTCCCAGTTCGAGCAAAGCTTTACAAGCAGATGCTTCATAACTGCTTACATGACTGATGGCCACAATTAAGTCTTTAATATAATGTAATTGAGTAATTCGCATTGCTGCCTTTAACCGAGCTATTTTTTCAGATCGTGCCATTTGCTGATATAGTGCGTCATTAATTTCTGTAATCTTCAAATTTCGATCTAGTAAAAATTTTGCATTATCTAAGGTTCGGGAATTTGCATATTTAAAATGACCGGTATCTGTAATAATACCAGCAAGAAGAAATTTAGCAATGTTTATATCTGGTTCTAATTGAAGTGTGCGATAAAATTCAATTATGATCTCGGTTGCTGAAGAGTAATCTGCAAGAATATGGCTCGCATTTAAAGAAAACTCCAAATATTTTCCAATAATGTGATGATCAATTGCTACAATTTTATCAACATTGTTAATTTTTCCTTTTTCTGAAAGTGTATATGGTGCGCCAGTCATAACATAATCTGAAGTATCAACCATGATGAGAATATCAATCTTTTCTGGCCAAACATTTTCAACTTGGCTGAGAGAAGAATCAAAATTAAAATATCGATAAATATTTTTTGCTGTAGAATTCATTTTTGGGATTACCACTGTTACAGAAAAAGAAGGGCGTAATTGAGCGATTAACCCTCTTAGTCCTAAAGCTGAAGCGAGAGCATCTGGATCAGCGTTAACATGTGTGGTAATGGTTGCGGAGGAAACAGAATCCAACATTAAAAAAAAATTGTCTAAAAAACCTTTATGTTGAAAAAAATCCGCAAAATAATCCATGATCATCAAAACCTAGTTTTTTACTGAGAATATCCTTGTGATTTTAATATTTCTTCAATTTTCTTACGCTTTTCTTCAAATTGAGATTCAATGCGCGCTTTATTAGTTTTTAGTGATTTTATTCTCAATTCTAAACTTTCTTTAGCTTCTTTGGTGGATTTTAACAAATCTGATTTGCTTTTTTTAATAAATAATCCTCCTACAGCTTTGAAAATAGTTGCATCATCTTCAGCTTTTTCCAATTCGATTAGGGCTTGTTCCATATCTTTGGCCTGTAGCTCCATGGTGGTAAGTTGTTGAGTAAACATTTCTAATTGCTTTTGGATTTGCTGAAAGCGAAGAATTTCTTGTTGTTCTTGAGGGGTAAATTTCATATTTGATGGATTTTCCATATGGAAAATAAGATGGAGCGTAATTTCAAATTTGTGATTATGAATGAAGTTAACGTAAATAAATAATAAAAAGAATTTTATAACCAAACAGCTCATCTTAAAATATGAATCTCCCATTAAAGGGTATTATCGTTTTAGATTTGACTCGTTTTCTCCCAGGTCCCTTTTGTACCATGCTTTTAGGCGATTTAGGAGCTGAAATTATCAGAATAGAAGATCCTAAATTTCCTTACAATTCTTTTCCCCCCTATTTTTCCAAAGGAGAAATTAAAAAATCTGTTTTAAGCACCATTTTAATGCGAAATAAGAAATCAGTTGTGTTAGATTTAAAAAAAGAAGCTGCTCGAAAAATTTTCTTTCGATTGGCTGCTAAAGCTAATGTAATAATCGAAGGATTTCGTCCAGGGAAGGTAAAATCTCTCGGTATCGATTATTCAACACTTAAAAAGAAAAATCCTTCCTTAATTTATTGTTCTTTAAGTGGCTATGGTCAAAATGGGCCTCTTTCAAGCAAGGCGGGACATGACTTAAACTATCTTGCACTATCAGGTAATCTAAATCTCATTAGTGATGGTTGCAGACCAATAGTCCCTGGATTTCAAATGGCGGATATCAGTGGAAGTTTTTATGCCACGATTGCGATTCTTAGTGCTCTTTTTAGTCAAATGACTAGTTTTAAGAAAAAGGGGGAGTATATAGATATATCTATCTTGGATGCTTGTTTTTCAATAAATCCTGTGGCATTAATGCATGAATTTGCCGGTGAATCTGCTGATAAAAATATTTTAAGTGGAAATTATGCATTTTATCAAATTTATGAAACTATGGATGGAAAATTTATTTCCGTAGCTGCAATTGAAGAAAAATTCTGGAATCAATTATGCAAAGCGCTGGAATTACAAGAATTTCAAGGAAATCAATATGGAAGCAAAGAATACCAGCAACAACTTATTACAATAATTTCTCAAAAATTCAAATCAAAAACACAAAAAGAATGGATAAAAATCTTCGAGAATTTTGATGCATGTGTGACACCCGTTCAAAATTATAGGGATGCAATTCAGAATCCACATATTATTGAAGAAAATTTAATTAAAGAGTTTGAAGATCCAAATGTAGGCTTGATTCCATATCTTTCCTTACCATTTCGATTTTCATCTTTATCTTTACGCCCTCCAGGACCGGCACCTCTTAAAGGTGAACATACTGTCTCAATATTAAAGAGAATCGGATTTTCGGATATAGAAATTGAAGAATTTAAAAAGAATGGAAGTTTTGGCTGAATTTCTTTTAGATTCTATTTATTATGCTAACTTCTTGGTATTAATATATTTTATACTGTTATATTCCATAGGAAATTGAATTTCTTATGGAAAATGGAATATATGGAAAATGGAATATATCATCGACAAAAAACCTTCAAGACCACTAAAATTAGTTTGCAATCCCTTCAAACTCAATTATTATCAAATTATTTGCAAATAAAAAAAACTATTTCATCCTGTGAAAAATCACTATTGATTCTTGATCTAGATGGCACCCTAATTGATAATCATCATCGGCAATATAAAATTTACCAAAACCACATAGAAACCATCATACCTTCACTAAAAAGGGAAAATATTCGGAAAAAATGGCTAAATCCACTCCGACCTTATTCAATTCTTTCATTATTATCTCCTCTTATCTCAAATAAAGAAAAATTTAAAGAAATTCAACAAATTTTTCTTAGAGAATTTTTATCTCCTAAGTATTTGGTGTATGATAAAATCTATCCAGGAGTGGATGATTTCATTCGATGGGCGGACTTCCATTCTTTTCATTTGCAATTTTTGACTGGTAGATATAAAGATACTATGGAGAAGATGACGAAAGATTTTTTACTCACACATATTCCGCAATTAACCCAAATTTCCTTTGATTTGATCTTGAAAAAGCATTTTGCTCAAACAGATCTTATCTTCAAACAATTTTTCTTCCAAGAATTGGCTTCTAATTCGCGAGATCATGTTGTTGGATTAATTGATAACGAAGCAGACATTTGTAACTTAGCTAAAAATTATTTTCCTTCTTCTCTCATCATCCAATTTGTTTCTCAACAATCTAATCAAAATTTTTTTCCTGGATTAAAACTATCATCATGGAAATTTTAAGAAAATTTTAAGTTCGACAATAAGAAGTATGTAATTAAAGAGAACGAAGTGGTTCTTGTGAGTAAAAAACCCCTCAAAAAAAAAAATCCTCCACATTGGAAAGTTCATATAACTTATAATAGCCGAGAGCATCATCGTATTACAGATCCAATTATTCGGCAGCGACCGGATGCAGTGTACTATATGTTTTTTGATGATGGAAAAAGGTTAGACATCAATCTTACGCATAAACAAGATAATATTAAATACATTAAAGAAAAACTCCCTAATTGCGAATTACATGAGATTGGAGTCAATTATTTAGATTATTATGAATTAATCGCCAATTTAGCTCAAATATTCAGTAATGAAAAGAAATCTCATCCAGATCATGAAGTAATTTTCAAGATAAATCTTGGTACAGGAAGTAAAATGGTGGCTATCGCAAATATGGATGCCCACCGCTTGTGGGAAAATACCCAAATAATTTATCCCTACAGTGATGATTATAATCCAGCAGCTGAAGCTATGCACCAAGGCACAATAAAAGTAGCAAAACCACCAAAATTTGAATTTAAACACCCAAAAACACATTTGATTCAAAGTATTCAAATACTCTATAAATTGAAACAAATGCCAGACAAGTTTGGACACATCCAAGATTTTGTAGAATTGAGAGAATTGTTCCATTATGTATACGAAATTTATAAAATTATGAAAGTTAAGAGAAATGAAGAACCACGTAAAGAAAATTCAAGCCAATACATGCAGTTGAGCCGTAGTATTGTAGATAAATTGGAAAAAAACTGGGGTTTTATCAAAGTAAAGAAAGTAGGAAAACACAAACACCTTTATTTTACTGAAAAAGGATTAAAAATGGCCCAAGTTTTTGTGAATTATGATTATGGAATTGATCTCGCTAAGATTCATCGGTAATTTATGACAATTTTTAACGAATTTTTTTATTCTGAAATTTACTTTTATATTATAGTAGCATATTATTATGGTATCAGGTGTTGATAATGAGTTTTTGTGAGGAAATCGTCGTACATACAGTTCAAGTGTTGATAAATTCAAATTACCATGTTATAGAATATCCCGAAAAGTTGGATTTATGTTTTGAACTTATAGCTCGGCATATTTCTGGAAAAACACCCAGTTTAGTTATTAAAATTGTAGAAAACATCGACAATATACGAAGTTATTATTTAAATGAATTAAAAATCGTAAGTCATCTTATTCATGCACTGCCATTACTAATTGGAGTAAAAAACCGTCGAAACAATCTTATCGACGGCATTATTTACTTAAGGGACAACCTTATCTCTGTCAATTTACCCACTTTTACCCAAGTAATCCAAAATCCAATACTTCCAATGGCAATTGCCAAAAAAGGGGGTTTTTTCTATAATATAGATGGGGATAAAATTGTTCGTTTGCGTTCCGATAAACAGATAACTCAAAAAAAACTAGCAGAACAAATGGATTTATCATCAAAAGCGATCGGATCGTATGAAAAAGGTAGAATGCGTGCTTCTCATGAACATGCTGAAAAATTAAAAAATATTTTAGGTGAATCGGTAGTTTTACCGTTAGATTTTTTCGATATCTTGCAAGATACCATTTCGTCATTTAAGTTAAAAGAAAATTTACAGCGTCGAATTACAAAAAAAACCCAAGAGTTTATGAAAGAAATCAATGAAATTGTATCAGATACAGGATTGAAAGTTTACTGGACGCGTACATCTCCTTATGATCTATTTATCTATGATGAACCCGAAGAAGAAAATACTCCGATTGACTATAAACTTGTGGGTGGGACTAAAATAGACCCTAATGAAGATAAAGCCATATTGGAATTTAAAAGTCGATTCTTTCCTAATATTTCAGTTCTTCAAGCTGATGGTGTCATTATTGTTAACGATGAACTTCTAGATATCGATCAGATTAAAGAATACCGCATTCCTTATATTTTTCCAAAAGAACTGCGAGAATTAGAGAATCCTGAACAATTTCATAAAAAAATAAAAAAAAGGGTTTATCGATAATTATTTAACATTTTTGCTGCTTACTATTTTGAATAATATGAGAATTGCCGGTGTTGATGAAGCAGGTAGAGGTCCAGTTATTGGCCCCTTAGTCATCGGATGTGTAGTTTATTCAGAAGAAAAAATTCACTACTTAGATCAAATCGGCGTAGATGACTCTAAAACCTTATCTCCGAGAAAAAGGGAAATTATAGCAGAAAAGATTAAAGAAACTTGCGATAACTTTGAAATTTATATTTTAACACCCGAACAAATAAATAAACTGCATTATCAAAACCATCTTACTCTAAATCAAATGGAAGAAAGATTCTTTGCCGAAGTCTTAAATTCTCTCAAGCCTCATCCAGATAAAATCTTTTTAGATGCATGTGATACAAAAGAAGATCGCTTTGGTCAAACTATTGGTTCCATGCTGTCGTTTAAGCCCAAAAAGGTGGTATCAAAACACCATGGAGACTCTATATTTAGGATTGTTGGTGCTGGCTCTATTTTAGCAAAAACTGCTCGAGACCTTGAAATCCAAAGATATAAGGAAATTTATGGTGAAATTGGTTCAGGGTATCCAAGTGATCCGACAACCCAGAGATTTCTTTACAAATATTATAAAACTCATTTAAAATTCCCTCCGATCGTGCGAACTTGGTGGAAAACCGCAGAAGATATCCAAAAAAAAGTTAACTTAGAACGAACTCAAAAAAAATTATCTGATTTTACCTAACTTTCGCTTTTTGGGGGATTGAGATATCGACCAAATAACACAATATGATCTGTTTGATATCTGTCAATTGAAACATTATCCATGATTTGCATACCTGCTGCTTCCAATTTTCGAATTTCCCCTTCAAAAATCTCGGTCGGATTTGCAGTTGTATCAATACTCCTTGGTTTAATTGTATATATGAATTTCCCCTTTTGCGGTTCTAAATAACGATAGACATTTTTTATCAGAATTTCTGTCTGATTAGGTTGAGCAATATCTTGAAAAATTACATCAATTCTATCTGAAATATATGGGGCATATTCATATGGGTGATTTGCGTCAGCCAAAATAGGAATAACATTAGGTCGATCGGCACAATTCTGAACTAATTCTCGCAAAGATCGAGGGGAAAATTCAACAGCATAAACAATCCCTTGACTTAAAATATCAGAACAATGACTAACAGTAGTTCCGCTTGAAGCGCCTAAGTATAATAAGCGAGAATTTCGGTCAATAAAAATTTTTCGGGCATTTGCTCGAATGCTGGCACCTAATTTTGAACGATATGGATTCCATTCGCGATATTGAACACCTTTTTCTTCTATTAGTTTTTCACCGTAAATAGTTCTGTTTAAATCTAAATTCTGAGTGAATAATCGGAAGTTGTCATTTGGACCGCTTATGTATACACCATCAAATTTTGGATGTCGTCTAATTGCTGCCATTAAGATCTCCTCCTTTTTTGTTTATGAGTTTTTGAATAGGTTCTTTTTCTTTGACCTTGATATTTTTTTTTATAATGTGAAGATTTCTTCTTAGGAAGCGATCCTTTTTTCTTCTTTGGCGCTCGCGGAAATTGCTTCTGTAGGAGCTGTATTTTTTTATCAATTTGCGCTTTAATTGAATCCCCAATAAATTCACCATGATAGTAATCTACTTTTGCTAAAATGCTTACCTTACCTGCCACCATTCGTGCCACTTTCCCGCGTAAATGGGATTTTTCTGTTCGGATTTTGTTCCATTGAAAGATTAAACCATATTTTGGGGTTTTACCTCCTGATCTCATTGCCTTAAAAAGTGCCTTCTCCGCACCAAGCATTTGTAATGTGCTGGAAGACATATGAGCTAAATGTTCTAAGCTTCCAGCTGCTGCAATCAATTTTCCGGTGATTTGTGCTCCCAATACCGCCTTCAAATTGGGTGCTACTTCATCTAAAGTGGATGTAAGGTAATTTTCAACTTCTTTCCGGTATTCAGAAAGCGAGAGTATGTGATCTGCCAATTGTTTGATCGGTTTGAAATCAATTTCCCTTAGATCTCCCCCCATAGAACGTTTAGCTTTCAATTCAAATTCTTCAATATATGACGGTGGGGCTTTTAATACTTTTTCTAAGTTTGCTGAAGTGCAACTATCCCGATTTCCGATTTTTGAAACGAAAAGGGCAAATTTATGATTATCTTCAATTAACTTATCTGTTAATTCAGGAAAGTGAAGCCCATACCATTCCCTTAGACGAGTTGAGAGAAAATTGACTGATTTATCCAATTCAATGATTGTATCGACTGCTTGCTTTACCAAGAAATCTTTTTGGGTTGCGGTTTGAGAAATTTGGTTCCGGATAACAAATTCGGAAAGTATCTTCGTTCGCTCTTTTAACTTTTTTGAAGTAGTAGATAGATGAATTTCTTGGAAAACTGTTCGTAAACTTTCATATATTTTGCGAAATCGAACATCATCGGTGACCACCACCGTAGACAATGAATTAGCTTTATCGATAGCAGTTTTCAATTCTGGATGTTCTATGATTATTTCATTTATACCAAGTTTCTGCAATTCATCCAGAAATTGGCTAAGTTCTTTAGTTAAAATGCCATCAAATAATGATTTGTATTGGTTCGCTAATTCGGTAATAGATAATTGATCAAATGCGTAAGTTATGGGCGAATTTTTGTTATCGAAGGCAATTATTCCATATACGGTAGGAATTAAAAGGGCTCTCATCGCAGTCTATTATAATTGTAATGGCAGAGCAAAAAATTTTTGTTTTTTCTTACTTAAAATCCCAAACTTTTTAGTCCGATAAACTTTTTTTTAAATGAAATGAATAATCCCTTATCTTGTCAAATTGCCGGAATTCATTTTCCAAATCCAATTTTATTGGCCTCCGGTATTTTGGGAGTTACTCCGGGTTCAATGCTTCGCTTAGCCGATGCTGGAATAGGAGGTATTACCACAAAAACAGTTGGTCCTCGTGTTCGACCAGGTTATAGCAATCCCAGTATTATTGAAATTGGGGAAGGAACTTTTCTTAATTCGGTTGGATTGGCGAACCCTGGAATTGATCAAATGGTGCAAGAAATTCAAGAATATAAACAAAAAACCAGAATCCCAATAGTTGTCAGCGTTTTTGGAGACGGTCCGGAAGGATATGCTGAAACTGCGAAAAAAGCAGAAGAGGCCGGAGCTGATGCAGTCGAGATTAATATTTCATGTCCTCACGCAGAAGTAGCTTCAATTGCGCTTTCCGAAGAATTAACAATTGAGTTTACCAAAGCCGTAAAAAAGTCCGTTTCTATTCCGATATTTGCAAAATTAACACCCAATATCGCAAATGTTGTACCAATTGCCAAAGCAGCAGAAAATGCGGGTGCTGACGCTCTTGTTGCAATAAATACTTTACGTGGTTTAGCTTTAGATTATCAAACTGGCAGACCTTTACTTTCCCACGGCATAGGGGGCGTTTCAGGTAAAGCCATTAAATCAATTGGTGTTAGAGTGATTTACGAGCTTTATTCTCATATATCAATTCCCTTAATCGGTGTTGGAGGTATTTTTGAGTGGAAAGATGTTTTAGAATATATTTATGCAGGAGCTACTGCCGTACAAATTGGATCTGCTTTCTTTATGGGAGATCAAATTATTTCAGAAATAAAAAATGGTTTATTGCAATTTTTACAATCCAAAAATGTTTTCCATCTCTCAGATTTAAGAGGAAATGCCCACAACTACACATCCGAACTCGAGGTGAAACCAAAAGAATGCCCATAACGCCCAACAAAGATTATCGGTTGAATAAACCCTTTTCCACGCCGATATTGGATATTCAATCAGAATCACCCACAGTAAAAACTTTTATTGTAATGTATAATCCAATTCCAGAGAAAATTCACTATAAACCTGGACAATTCGTGATGGTTTGGATTCCAGGATTGGATGAAATTCCTATGTCAGTAGCTCGTTATTTTGAAGATGGCCGAATTGCCATTTCAGTTGCTAAAGTTGGGGATGCTACAATACGACTTTTTCAACTTCAAATAGGAGATATTATCGGAATTCGCGGACCTTACGGTAATGGATATGAAGTGAATCCTGGCACCGCCGTGATTGTTGGGGGTGGAATCGGAATGGCATCAGTTTTGTCCATATTTTATGCTTTTCATGATATTTTCAAAAGTGGAAAAGAAACAAATAGCAAAATTATCTGTATTATTGGGGCAAGAACCGCAGAAGAGTTACTTTTTGAAGATGCAATTAGCAAGATTTTACCACAAAAAGTTGATATACATCTCTGCACCGATGATGGATCTCGTGGATTTCATGGTTTTACCACAGAAAAACTCAAAGAGGTATTATTGAACGATTTGGGGTTGAAAGATGGAAAACCCCAAGTTTCTCCCATCACAATTTATGCTTGCGGACCCGAATTGATGTTGAAAAAAATTGTTGATCTTGGAATAAATTATAAAATTCCAGTTCAAGTTAGCCTTGAACGAATGATGCGGTGTGGTTTTGGGATTTGTGGATTATGTGCCCTAGATCCCACCGGTTTATTAGTCTGCAGGGATGGGCCAGTCTTTACAGCCGAACAACTGCAGCCGTGCACTGACTTTGGGCGAATTCATAGAGACTTCGCAGGTAAACCCTTAAATATATAAAAAGAAGTGATACTAATGTCTAATCAAAATGTTTGGGCGAATTCTTCAGTTGCTCGTGATTATTTGAAGGGAAGTCGTGCAGCAATTCCATTTGCAAGAGAACAACTTCAAATTATTCTACAAATTGTGAGGAATATTCATTCTGAGGTTAAATCAATTCTTGATGTGGGATGTGGAGATGGAATATTAGGAAGAACTCTTTGGAAGCAATATCCATCTGCTTCAGTAACCTTCTCCGATCTTTCGACTACGATGTTAGATTCGGTAAAACAAGAAATTTCTGAATTTTCTTTTCAAGAGTCCAATTCTCGAGTGCATTTTCATAAACATGATATGCAAGAATCCGATTGGGTCGATGAATTACTTCAATATGCACCTTATGATGTGATCGTCTCAGGTTTAGCCATTCATCACTTAACTCACAGGCGGAAAAAGGAAATTTATGGAGATATTTATGATCTTTTAGCACCTAATGGTATATTTTTGAATTTGGAAAGGGTTGAATCAGCTTCTCCACTGAGTGTTGAGCTGAATAATGAAATGTATATCGACAGCATTTATTCTTTTCACCGTCAGCAAGATCCCCAAATTTCTCGGGAAGAAGTTGCCAAAAAGTATTACTTCAAGCCCTTAAAGCAATCGAACATATTAGCTCCAGTCGATTTACAAGTTCAATGGCTGAAAGAGTTAGGATTTGTAGATGTGGATTTGTTCTTTAAAATATATGAAATTGCCATTTTTGGGGGGCGAAAACGTCCTTTAGATGCATGATCAATAAGGATAAAAAAGAAATTTGATGTTTACTTTTATATATTATCTTCTTTTTGGATGAAAACACATGAATTCCGTAGCTAACTTGACTAATCTTGAGAATATTACCGCAAAAACGGCCAGAGAAATAATTACATATTTATTAAAACATCCAAAAACTACAAAAAAGCAACTCACTGCTATAAAATGCCAAATAGGGAAAAAATACCATTTCCCTTCAGTGATTCGAAATTCTCAAATTTTAAATTATGCCACAGAAGAAGAACAAATTAAATTACGTCATATTTTACGCCGACGGTTAACCCGAACTCTTTCAGGAGTTTCAATTGTGGCGGTTATGACTGCTCCAAACCCCGAAGGATCTAAAAGCTGCCCTGGTGAATGTATTTTTTGCCCAGGTACTGATTCTCAACCTAACCAAAAAGTGGCCCAATCTTATACAGGTCGGGAACCGGCTGCTATGCGCTCAACAATGTATCATTATGATTCTTATGAGCAAACATTGCATCGTTTGATTGATTTACAGCAAATTGGGCATCAAGTTGATAAAATTGAATTAATTATTATGGGTGGTACTTTTCTGTATGCTCCAATATCTTATCAAAACAAATTTATGCATGGATGCTTCGATGCCATCTTGAATTTTCGTGCTCCAGATTACAATCATCACCAACGCACCCCTGATCTTGAAACCGCAAAAAAGTTATTGGAATCTGCCCAAACGCGCTTAATTGGGATCACATTTGAAACCCGTCCAGATTATTGTTTTGAAGAGCACATCGATCGATTGTTGGAATTGGGTATAACTCGAATAGAAATAGGAGTTCAAACCACCCGTCCAGAAATTTTAGCATATGTTCATAGAAATCATACCGTTGAAGACAGCATTCGTGCCATACAAGTAGCAAAAGATAGCGGAATTAAAGTTAACTGCCATATGATGCCCAATTTACCTTTGAGTTCTCCTAAAATGGATAAAGAAGTATTTCAAGAATTGTTTGAAAATCCAAATTTTAGACCAGATATGCTCAAAATATATCCTACATTGGTAATAGCTGGAACAGAATTGTATAAATTATATCAACTAGGTCAATATCAACCTTATTCTGAGTCTAAAATTGTTTCTGTAATTGCAAATTTGAAAAATAATATACCATATTACGTACGAATTCAACGGATTCAAAGAGACATCCCAATGGACTTGATTGTTGACGGAGTGAAGCACAGTAATCTTCGGCAAAATGTTCAGCGATATATGGCTTCCCATGGGATGCACTGTAAATGTATTAGATGCCGAGAAGAAGGATTTCAATCTTTATCGGCTGGAACTGTAAGTAATCCGGTTGATTTGAGTGATATTCAATTTTTCCACAATATTTACGAAGCTTCGGGAGGGGAAGAGCATTTCTTTTCTTTTGAAAATCCTTCCAGAACAATTTTGATAGGTTATTTACGACTCCGTTTTCCTTCAAGAAATTCTCATCGACCCGAAATAACTGCACAGAAATCTGCCATTGTTAGAGAAATTAGAGTTGTGGGAGAAATCGTACAGTACAATAAAGAACCCCACGCAAACCAAATTCAACATAGGGGTTTTGGTAAAAAACTCATGAAAAAAGCAGAAGAAATTGCACGCGATCATGGTGTCCAAAAAATATTGGTCATTGCAGGAATCGGCGTGAAAGAGTATTTCTATCGGCTTGGTTATAGAACAGATGGTCCTTATGTGAGTAAAACTTTGACTGAAATGTAAAAAATTATTTTCTAAGAAATTATTCTTTTCTAAGTTTAACTGGATTATGGCGTAGAATGAAGGTAAAACCTAAAGTTCGAAATGCTTCATCGACTATGTCTTTATTCAAAGCACAAGTTTCAATATATTTTATTCCATATTTTTCTGCTAAGGCTTGACCTTCTTCTGCGCTTATTTTCCTATCATTAATTAAATCTATTTTGTTTCCGATTAGTATCAAGGTAATATCTGGAACTGCTGTTGTTGCTTCTTCATACCATTCTTTAATGTTTTCGAAACTCTCACGACGTGTTACATCAAATACTAAGAAACCTGCTTTGGCTCCAGCGTAATACGAGTTTCTGACTGGCTTAAAAATAGTTTGTCCACCCATATCAAAAATGGAAAAATCTACACTGATATCCCACATGGGAAAATCCATGTGTTTGGTCATTATATTGACACCAATGGTGCTTTTATAATCATCAGTCAATTTATCATTAACGAAATTTTCCACTAAGGTTGTCTTTCCAACGAAAGCATCTCCACCTAAAATTACTTTCATTGAAAACCTTCCTTTTTCCAAATGAATCATGTGCTGTGCTTCACCTTCTGGTGCAATTTCTGAAGATAAAGCGAATTCTGGAATGACCATACTTACTTCTTTTCCTGTGTTAATCCGAGCTACTTTTTCTGCACAGAGGAAAATATATGGAAAAATTTCAATTACATTTGCTTCTAAAGGGCATAAAAATACAAGTAATGCTTCAGCTCCTGCTTCCGAATATATTATCCGACCGTATTGAGTTGAAAATGTATAGACTCCTACCTTTCGGGATTCAAAATTGACGGATTCTTGCACTGTTTTTGTTTCCATTAATTCCTCCAAATTTTCTTTCAAAGATTCGTCCATATCTGTTTGAAACATAGACGTTATTTTTTCATGCGTTGGGCTTAAAATTAAAACACCGTAAAGTTTATCTGAAAGTGATTTTAAAATTGAACCAATAAGTATATTTAACCGAAATACATTAACCATTTCTCAATTCTCCCTATGAACTTGTTTTAAATTTAGTATAGATAATTAATCCTTAGGAAAAAGTAGTAATTTTACCCATTAATATGTTCTCTTTTATAAAGCTAAGTGCAAAAAAATCTGATTTTAAATATTTTTTAAAGATAGAATCTTATGCTTTCAGAAGAGCATATTCTACAACCCTACCTTAATTGTTTAGAAAAAAGCATAGAGAAGAGAGATCACACACAATATAGAAGAATTTCATGGGAAATCACCCAATTTTTTCTCAAAAAAATGAATATTAGATGATTATTATTAATTTATTTTTAATTTTCTATAAAATCTTTCAATATATTTAGCAATTTAGGTATAGGTTTGCTTTGATAAATGTAAAAAGGAGTGTCAAACTCTTCCTTAGGGTGTTTTTCAGAGATCACTGCTATGGATCTAGCATTAAGGTGATTTGCTGTCTCAATATCAGAGGGGTGATCTCCAATTATACAAACCTCTGATGGTTTCAGGTTAAAAATGCGCAAAAATTCTGAAGCATGACTTGGATCCGGCTTTAATCTGTCCGTACGATCTCTCCCAACAATGATTGAATCACGTTCGAAGTATTGGATAATTTTTGCATTCTGTAGGGATATTTTGGCATTTTCAGTGGTATTTAAGGTGATAATACCTATTTTAATCTCCTTGGAATTCAGAAATTCCAATACAGTCTGCATTCCTGGAATTAAATGTGCTTTTTGAGCTGCTTTTAATTCTTCTTGGGCTACTAAAGAATCAATTTTTTTCCGAATTTCAAACACTCGTTGAGGAGAATAGCCAAGTTTAGATATGAAGTAATTGGAGGCGTCTTGAACCATTTTCAACACAAAAGAATTCATGTTTAAAAAATTAGGTGGGTAACCAGATTCAACTAAAACTTCGATGGTTTGTTTGCGACATTGTTGATAATCAATTTGAAAATCAATCAAAGTTCCATCCAGATCAAAGAGTACTCCTTTAAGGGGCATGTTTGGTTCAATATTAACTAAAAAGTTCCATTCTTGAAAAATAATTGCAAACGATTATTAAGTTATTTATCCAGAAGTATTAAGTAGTGAAATACTTCTATTAAATACCGGGATGGAATACAGTGGTTGTTGACTGGAGATATTGGATATATGGGTGAAGACGGACGAATTGTGAGTTGTGCGGTGAAAGCTTGGATCATTCCAGATAAAAATTACTCGAAAGAGTAAATCGAATATAACAAGTTGGAAAATTCTGAAGTATATAGAAATTATTCAAGAATTACCCAAGAATGCAATTGGAAAAATTTTGCATCGAAAATTGCAAGAAAATGAAAAAAAATCTTAATATTTGCTTCAGCTATCCCAATTTTTTCCCGTTTTTTTCGTTACATCTTTTCATTTTTCTTTGTAATTTCATGAAAAATTTTGAAAAAAGCTTTTTTAATCATTACAATGAATTCTTTCTTCACCGAATCAAAATTGGGTTGGGTGAAAAATTCGGCTCAATTTAGAGATTTTGAAGGAAATAATGAAACTTAGTAAACTATTGAAAAAGTGAAATATGTATGGTCAAATTAAATAATGTCTATATGGTTGATTATGTCCGAACCCCATTTTCTCGTTCTCGACCAAAAAGTCGGGAAAGGAGCGCTTTCAGCGAAATCCGAGCCGATCAATTGGTTGGGTTCACTCTGCGAAATATGTTCGAAGAAAGAATGAAAGATAAAGTTAAACCCGAAGATGTTTCTGAATTCGGTTATGGTTGTTCATTCCCAGTTGGAACAAACTGGCCTTATGCTGGCCGTAATGCATGGTTTTCAGGAAATATGCCGGCAAGTGTTCCTTCTTTGTTCTTCGATCGTGCATGTGGTTCTGCCATGTCTGCGATGCATCATGGGATCCTTTCCATTCAAACCGGAGATAATGATCTGTTTGTTGCATCTGGCGCCGAGCATATGTTTATGGAACCGATGGATCCAACCTTACAGAAAAATATGGTTGCTCCAAAACATCTTATCATCAACGATGAGGATGGATTTTGGTATCGCAGTGACATTGATATCATGACTGGGATGAGTATGGTACAAACTGCCCAAAAATTATTTGAATATGAATGTGATCACATCAGCATTGAAGATATGGCAAAATTTGGGGTTCTTAGCCATGAATGGGCTTCAAAAGCCCTAGAAGAAGGTTATTTCAAAGGAGAAATAGTTCCCGTGATGGGACACAAAGAAGGAGATTTAGAAGAGAAGTGGTTGGTAGATCATGATTTAGCTATCCGAAAAGGGGTCACTCTGGAAAAAACTTTGAGTTTACCGGCCGTTAGCACTCCTGGATTTATGGGAGGATATAAACACAAACGATTCAGCCGAAAAGAATATAAAGAGCGTTTTGGCACAAAGAAAGGAGTAATCACACCAGGTAATTCTTCTCCTTTGAATGCTGGAGCCGCCACTATGATGCTGGCTTCAGAAGAAGCAGTTAAAAAGTATGAGTTGGAACCAATGGCAAAAATTATATCCATGGGTTGGGCTGGAGTTGATCCATCCGTAATGGGTCGTGGTCCTGTGCCCGCAACTGAAATTGCTTTAAAAAGAGCCGGTTTAACTGTAGATGATATTGATTATTGGGAAATCAATGAAGCCTTTGCGGTGGTGGTTTTGAATGCTATGCATCACTTTAACATTCCGAGAGAGAAAGTGAATGTTAAAGGAGGGGCTATTGCTATTGGTCATCCTCTTGGTGCTAGCGGTGTTCGTCTCCCTGGAACTTTGGCTCGAATACTGAAGGAAAAGAAGGCTCGATATGGAGTTGCGACCTTGTGCTGTGGAAGCGGTCAAGGCGTTACTACCATTATTGAAAACCCAGATGCCTAATTGCCTAATTGGGATATGGTAGGAAATTAAGTTTTTTTTTATCTAAATAGTAAAAATTCATACAATGTGATTATTATGGGGAAATTTGATGGAAAGATTGCCCTAATCGGCGGAAATCTTGGAAAATTGAAGGGTGATAGTTTTAAAATTGGTTTAGGAGGAGAAATTGCCCGACAATTGCAAGCCGAGGGTGCTCAAGTATGTTTGGTGGATCTTGATTTTGCGGTATCACAAGCTTGTGCTACCGCTGTGGGAGGATCAGCTAAAGCATATGAATGCGATTTGATGAAAGACCGTGAATATGAAACGGAGGAATATGTTGATGATCGAGGCAGGAATAAA
>Ga0164318_10000477_pt1 | contig 30789 bp, 30 predicted proteins | sample GuaBasSedimGuay9_FD_113734 | JGI IMG/M metagenome (GOLD analysis project Ga0164318, IMG submission 113734) | Subseafloor sediment microbial communities from Guaymas Basin, Gulf of California, Mexico - Guay9, Core 4571-4, 0-3 cm | ecosystem: Environmental > Aquatic > Marine > Hydrothermal vents...
ATCCTCATTGCGGGATTCGACGGTTGGGGCAACGCCATGGATGTGTCAAAAACAATGGCATCATACCTTGTCCGCAAATTGAAAGCGCGGCCTTTTGCGACCCTCAATGCTGACCTGTTCTACCGCTATGATGAAAATCGACCTTCCGTCCTGATTGAGGACGGTATCCTCAAAGACGTGATCCCTCCCGGTGGGACGTTCTATGCGACCCGATCAGGCCCGGAGGAAAAAGATATTATTGTCCTGAAAGCCCAGGAGCCGAACTTGCGGTGGAAGTGTTTTGGAGAAGAACTCCTCGAACTTTCTCGGAAGCTGCACGTGCAAATGATTATCACCCTCGGGAGCATGTATGACAATGTGCTTCACTCGGACGTCATTGTTTCCGGCATCGCATCGGATGAGGGCCTTTCTGAGCGCCTGCGTAATCTGGACATACTGCCCATTAATTATCAGGGCCCCAGTGCAGTCCATTCCACCATACAGGCCGCGGCGGAAAAGGCCGGTATATCCTGCACGAGCTTGTGGTGTCACTGCCCCTATTATCTCCAGGGGGCCACCCACTTCGGGCTTCTCTCGCACCTGGGAAGTCTGGTGTCTGCATTGGCCGGTTTCGATCTGGACACGGAAGAACTAGATGCAAGCTGGAAAGAATTAAACCGGCAGATTCAGACTCTGGTGGAAAAAAACCCCGAACTCCAGGAAATGATCACAGAGCTCAGAAAGGCAAAGGTCCGCGGTTCATGGGAACTGATGAAAGAATCGAACACTCAAAATTCCAAGATCATCCAGCTGAAGGACTTTTTGAAACCGAAACAGTAAGCGTCAGGCTTGCTCTCTAACACCCCTCACTTCTTCCACCAACCGCGGGACAATATCGCCTGCACTTCCCTGCAGGAAGATATCAGTAATGCTTGAGGTGAGGTGGGTTTCTTCCTTATTTATTTCTATAATCCTGGCGCCGTTTTGCTTGGCAACGCCGGGAATGGTGTTGGCTGGAGAAACAGCTGCTGACGTTCCGATCACCAGAAGAGCCTCTGCCGCGGAAGCAAGTTGAAAGGAGCGGTTCATAGCCTTGGCGGGGATGGCCTCCCCGAAAAAGATTACATCCGGTTTCAGAATGGTCCCGCACCTGCAAGTTGGAAGATACTCTTCCCGCTTCTCAGAAGCATTGTAATGTCTCCCACAAGTAAGGCAGGAAAGGGTTGCTGAATTTCCGTGATATTCTATGACATTTTTTGCGCCGCCTTCCTGATGCAGGTTGTCAACATTCTGGGTAATGATGTAATGGAGACACTTCATTTTCTCGAGTTCTCCCAGGCCGATGTGCGCCTTATTCGGCCGTGCCTGCAGAACAATAGCTTCCATTTCACGAAGCATTTCCCATACTTTTTCAGGATTCGCACGGAATGCATCAATGGTGGCATATTCAGCAGGATCGAACTTTTCCCACAGCCCTCCAGCGCTCCTGAAATCGGGAATCCCTGATTCAACTGAGATGCCTGCGCCGGTCAAGGCGATGGTCCTCTTTGACAGAACAAGAATTTCCGCCGCTTTCTTCAACATTCCGATCATAAACCCTCTTCACCATCTCATATCGTTTCAGTGTTGCTTAAAGTGGTTCAAAGACAATCTTGCTTTTGGCGTTGTCATAAACCTTGAGCCGCCCCGTGATGACCTTCTGTTCCCCGAAAATATTCACCAGCTTTGCCTGGTCTCCTTCAAATTCAACCAGGTCCACGTTTTCCATTATTTTCTTTTCTTCACCGTTCTCAACGATGAATGCATGTGCCTCACACATGTCCTTCCCTCCCTCAAACCAAAAAATTTTCTCCCCTGCGATTCCCTTACGCCTTGTTTCGGCAGGATCATTTATCATCAGATCCCAAGGCAGCCAGGGCCTTTCGTAGGGCATCCGTGCCTTTGCCGGTCAGCTCTATCATTTTTTTCACATATTCCGCACTCTCTCTCATTCCTGCCGATTCGAGCTGCTCGGCAAACAGCTGGTATTCCTCTTCATGATGATCATTATGTGTTATCCAGTGCTCCAGCCGAATCCTTGCTTTTTCCCCCAGATCCATGGCACGCCTCCTCTTATAAAACTCGTCATGCGCGTTTTTTGCCTTCTCACTCCATAAGCTTAAGGATTGTCCTGCGTACTGTCAATGCCTTTTCCGCTCTTGGCAGCGCTTGCATTGCCCGTCCGGCAAAACTTTCTCATTTTTCTCCTGTGGAACGCTTCGATTTACATAAAATGTTCATAAACCGTTGACTAATTTTTGCCTTCAAGTTACTATCACCTCAATGTTGACCAAGTAGTCATGATCTCTTCTTGAAACCCACTATTCCAATGGAGGTCCACAATGCCAGATCAGCATGAAATACTTAACAATAAGAAGATACTGATAGTAGATGATGAGCCTGATATCCTTGAAACACTTGAAGAGATCCTGGATATGTGCCTGATCGACTCAGCCCCTAATTATGAGACGGCAAAGAAGTTTTTGGAAAAGAATCATTATGATGTGGCGGTTCTCGATATCATGGGAGTACGAGGGTATGATCTTCTTGAGCTGGCGACCAGCAAAGGCATTCCCTCCCTGATGCTCACCGCGCACGCCCTGAGCCCGGACAACCTGATCAAGTCCATAAAAAAAGGCGCCAGGTCCTATATCCCGAAGGATAAAATAGCTGACATTGCCACCTACCTTGCTGATATTTTACAAGAGGCTGAAGAAGAAACCAGGGAGTCAAAATGGTTCCAGAGGTTGAAACCAGTCTTCGACAAGAAATTTGGTGCAGACTGGAGAGAAAAGGACCGGGAATTCTGGGACGAGTTTGACAAGGGTTTTCAGGTTTCCAAAGACGAACTTGGGCAGATCATGTAATCTCCTTCTGATCCAGGGGAAACCGCCGAATCTCACCCCCTTGTGAGGGGAATGCTTACGACGAATTCAGCACCCTGCCCTTCATCGCTCGAAAGGGTCATTTTTCCGCCCATATCTTCCAGCAGGACCTTCACGCCTGCGAGTCCGAGGCCATGGCCCCGAACGGGGCAGGTTTCACTGGGATCCATCTGAAAATAGCAGTCAAAAATCTTTTTGTGATACTTCGCAGGAATGCCTTCCCCGTCATCTTTTATACAGACAATGAGACTGCTTTCATCCTTGTAGGCGCGGAGCAAAACCTCTCGCTTTCTGTATTTCAGTGCGTTACTCAGAAGATTGCGCACGATCTGCTTTATCTTCCCTTCGTCCAAAGGAAGCTTGGCACTCCAGAGCCTGTTATCAATTTCCAGGAGGAGCCCTTCCGGTCGAAGTGTTTCCTTGAGCCGATCAAGAGACCGGCAGGCCTTGATTTTTTCAGAAAGCGCCGAATTGTTCAGGTCAAAGAGTTCTAAAAGCGCTTCCCCGAAACAACGGGACAGCCGTACGTTGGCGAGGTTCATAACTCCTTTTCTTGATCTTCCCAGTTCAAGCGCATCCGTCACGAGATTCTGTGTTACCTTGGTATTTCGAAGTGCCCGCTGCAGGACTTTTATCTGTTTTTCAGTGAGAGGTCCGTACTTTTCCTGTCGATTCAAGAGTGAAGTAATACCCGCCTCAATAACAGCAAGCGGAACCTTGAGATCATGGATAAGGAGATCAATCTTGATTCGATTTTGTCCTGCTGTTCCCCTCTCTTCAGGTATGGGAGTTTCTGTCAGGTCCTTCACCTTTGAAATCCCTTCATGGTCCTGTGAATCATATCCGTTCAAGAAAACCGCGTGAAATTTTTCAAGGAGCTTTTTCATATCATCTCTTTTCAGTATTCCTGTAAAAATGTCTCAATTAGTGCGCATCCGCAAATGACAATTTGTGGATGCGCACTACCTAGCGGCCAAAGAGAATCCCCACATATCCGACAAAGCTGCTGTCAGGGTGCACATCGTAGCTGGTTCCGTATTTCACGATTTTTCCTTTGCGGGCACCCAGCTCCCGTGCAGCCGCAATAGCGGCCGCTGCAGCTCCGGAACAGCAGGCGTTCGCGTTATTCAGTGATTCCTTTATCACCTGATCCCCATTCATTTCAATCATCAGGTCCACGACCCTTCGATCATTCACTGTCTTAACCCATTCCAAGGCCTGCTCCCCGGTTCCTTTCGGCAGGAACCCGTAATTGTATCCGTAATGGGTCAGATCCGTTGATCCCAATACAAGGGTTTTGCGGCCCTTTTCCCTGCAAATCTCCGCTGCCCTTTTTCCTATTTCCAGAGAAGTGGAAACAGGAGGGACGCCCAGGGGGACAATCTTGGCATCAGGCATGAAGTATTTGATAAAAGGGAGTTGCAGCTCAATAGTGTTGTCCTGATCATGCTTCTCTGGCGTTTCGACGGTAAATCCAAAATCCGACATGAGTGCCTCGGCGACCTCAGCATCTATATGCAGTGGCCCGAACGGCGTTTCCCACGACCCATCAGCCATAATATATTGAGGGCTTGAGGGATGAAGATGCTTCCCGAAAATAAGACACGTGTCACAGGATTTATCAGCTCCCAGGCACTTAATAACATTACATGCAATGGCGCCTGAAAACACCCATCCAGCATGGGGAACGATGCCCCCTAGAATATCTTTCTCCGGCAAGGGGCAGGGTTCAAAATCGGTTTCAAATATTTCGATGGATTTCCTGCATTCCCTCTCTTCCCCAGGATACCAGGATCCAGCGAAATCAGCCCGCCGCAAATGCATGAAAACCACCTCCTGATCAAAAACCTCTATTTTTTCATTTTGTAAGAAGTCTCATTTTTTTTCAAGGGGAATCTTTCTCCTAGAACTCCTTTCACCAATAATCTCCCACCATGGGGAAATTTTTTTGCCCCTTGCTGAGAGAAATATTTGTTGGTAGGATGTGAGAAAATACGCAAAAATCCTAGGAGAAAATTTATGCCGGTCAATATTACTGAGTGGATTGTGAGAATTCCCGTGCTCCTTTTTGCTATCACCATACATGAATACGGCCATGGAAAGGCTGCACTTTCCCTCGGAGATCCTACTGCCAAAGACCAGGGAAGGCTGACTCTCAACCCGCTGAGCCATCTTGATCCCCTTGGAGCAATCTGCCTCTTTCTTTTTAATTTCGGTTGGGCAAAACCGGTGCCGGTTGATCCGCGGTATTTTCAAAATCCTCGCAGAGATATTGTTCTTATGTCCATGAGCGGGCCGGTGGCCAATCTGGCTGCAGCATTCGTGGCAGGTATCTTTGTGCGTTATTTTCTTCTTCCTTTTGAAGTATACCAGAAGGTGCTCGTCTACCTGGTTCTCATGAATGTCGGCCTGGGGTTGTTCAACCTTATTCCGATTCCACCGCTGGACGGCTCGCACATCCTGGAGAACATCCTTCCAAATTCCATTGCCTCAGTCTACCGAAGATTCAGGCGATACGGGGCCTTTTTCTTGATCGCCGTGGTGCTTCTGGATAATTTTGCGCACACAGGGATCCTCAACCGGATTCTGATCTATCCCATGCTTGCGCTCTCCCGCCTCTTTGCAGGCGATCACCTGTTTCGGTTGCTGCACCTCCTCTAACGCTCATTGCAACTCCATATGCTCATGGACATTTCGAGAAAAGGGGTTTTCCTCAGAAGAGTAAGCCAGGACAGGAAAATTATTGAGTTCCGATGTAGACCGGTCTGAAAGAAGATTCGTCAAGCCTGAGATACGCATCAACTTCCCGGAGCATTCCGTCCCTGTCCTGAGGCATTTTTCCATGAACATCCGCATAGTTGGTATAGTGGTCGCTCAGGACATCAGAGGTCACTTCCAGGTGCTCAATGAGCAATCTCGTTTCCCGCAATACCTCATGAGGGGAAAGCACGTGGAATCTCCCTTTTTGTATCTGGTGCAGGAGGAGCGTGTTGATCTTTGGCAGAAAAGTGCGTAGCCGGATGAAGTGGGGGTCTATTTTGCTCAGTGCTGATGCAGTATTAATGGCGTGCTCGCGGCTTCGTTCGCGGCCTCCTATCCCGAGGATCACGTATTCGCTGAGCTCAATACCAGCCTCCCGGACCCAAATTCCGGCCTGGATTTGTGTGGCTGCATCAGCGCCTTTCTTGATTCGTCGAAGAATCTCATCGTCCCCGCTCTCAAATCCAACATGAATGCGGCTCAAGCCGCTTTGCCGGAGTGCACGCAGCTCCTCAAGCCCCTTTTCATAAATATATCGCGAGGAGCCGTAGACAGTAATCCTTTCCAGGTGTGGAAAAAGGGATCTTCCATATGCGCAGATCTCAGCGAGTTGAGCGGTGGGCATGGCGATAGTGTTCCCCGCCGGGAAAAAGAGGCTTTTTATATTCTGACCGTACAGTCGTCTCGCTTCTTCAAGATCTGCCTTTATGTCTTTCAACGGCCGTACCCTGTAAGCAGGCCCCTGTTTATACACCATGCAAAACGTGCACTTGTTATGGGGACATCCCACAGTGGCCTGAACAAGCAGACTGTCAGCCTCGCTGGGCGGTCGATAGATGGGGCCTTCGTAATGCATGTTGCATGCTTAGCACCAATTGATTTGTTTTTCACCTGAAATCACTGCTGTCCAAAAACGGCATTTCTTTTTGCGCAGGGGAGGAAAGGGATGTTCCCAAAGCAGCGTCACCTTGGCCCCGGAACAGGACGGCGGACAAATTTTAGTCCTCGAAATACCCTGAATGTATTTCTGTGGTTAAAATTCTCTCATGCTTTGATCTCGAACAAACTATCTCATTTAGGGATGCGGGCTAACTGACCAGTATTTCGTTGATTGCCTTTGTCAGGGTATTTACCCGGTACGGCTTCTGAATAAACCCTTTACACCCGCGATCAAGGATCTCCTGGGCCTGTCCATTCAGGCTGTAACCGCTTGAAAGCAATACTCGTACATTTTCGTCTATTTGTTTTAATTCATTGAAGATTTCTCCCCCGTCCATCCCGGGCAAAACCATGTCAAGAAGAACCAGGTCAATTTCTTCTTTATGCTCCATATATGTTTTAATGGCAGATCCTCCATCCCGGGCAAGCAGCACCGTGTACCCAAGTGCTTCGAGAAGTTCGAGGGCCACCGTTGCCACAGTCTCTTCGTCATCCACCAGCAGAATGGTGCCGATCCCTTTGTCTGCGCTGTCAAGAGCGTCCTTTTCAGCCGTCACTGTTCGGGCAGAGGCGGGAAAGTAAATGTTGAACACGGTCCCTTCGTTTTTCTTGGTTTCCACGTCAATATATCCTCCGTGTCCTTTGATGATTCCGTACACCGAGGCCAGGCCCAACCCTGTCCCATGCCCCATTTTTTTGGTGGTAAAAAAGGGATCAAAAATTTTGTCCACAATTTCCTGGTCCATTCCCACACCGGTATCGCGTACTGAAAGCAGGACGTAGTCGCGCTCTTTTACCTTGTAAACTTTTCCACTCATCTCCTTGTAGCTCACGTTGCGTGTTTCCATAAAAAGATCTCCTCCGCCCGGCATGGCTTGCCATGCATTTACGCAAAGGTTGAGGAGCACCTGTTCAATCTGTGTACGGTCCGCCTCAATACCGCGAAGGTTTTTCTCCAGTTTAAGGTGCACCGCTATTTCCTTTTTTGTTCTTCCGAAGGTATCAGCGGTCTCACTTACAATATCATTAATATTGATGGGCTTTATTTCATATCTCCCCTGCCGTGCATACCCCAGGAGTTGTCCGGTCAGTTTGCTTCCGCTTTGTACCTGATCTTCTATGCTATTCAGTTTTTCATAAAATGGATGGTCTTCTTCAATCTGCATAAGCATAAGGGATGCGTTTCCCTGGATTCCCATAAGAAGATTGTTAAAATCATGTGCGATACCACCTGCCAGCGTTCCGATCGCTTCCATTTTCTGTGCCTGTTGGAGCTGAGCCTCAAGCCTTTTCTTTTCTGCAACATCTCTGATGATAACAAGTGTCCCGGCTGCGTTTCCCTTGTAATCATTGTAGCAAGAAGCGCTTATGCTGACTTCTATGATATCTCCATCCTTGGTAAGTCGTTTCGTCTCAAAATTTCGACAGGGAATTCCTCCCTTGACCACGGACTCAATAATTTTCGAGGTTTCCGCCTTTTCTGATTCAGGGACAAAGGGAATCCTTTTTGAGAGAACGTCTTTTTCGGACCAGCCGAAAACCTCAGTAAATCTGGGGCTTACATATTTTACATTCCCCTCAAGATCATAGATGACTATCGCATCCGCGGAAGACTCAATGAGAGATCGGTAAAGGTGTTCCTCCATTTTTGATTTCTTATAGAGAAGCTTATATTTCTTCTGGTTGTCGAGGAGTTTTTGTCTGGCCTCTTCCTGGGCCGTAATGTCTTCGTAAGTGAGTGATTGCTTTTGCTTGGCAATGGACACATTCCGAAACCGTATGGTTTTTTGTGAGCCGTCTTTACACGACACCTGAAAAATTCGTTCAGAAATCCCCCCTCTCACCTGCAGGTCCCTGCTATCTCTCATCCAGGTCTCCATCACCTGTTTGCGGTATTCGGGGTCAGGATAGGCCTTTTCAAACCAGGTCTTTTTGTCGGGCACGTCGCTGATTGTGTAGCCGAATATTTCGGTAAACCTTGGATTGATATACTCAAATGCGCCTTCCGTATCACTTATCGTAAGGCCGAAGGGTGCAGTTTCTGCGAGACGTCTGAATCTCAATTCACTTTCTCGCAACGCTTCTTCTGCAGCATTGCGCTCTCGTTCAACGCTGAGTGTCTGCCGGATATTATAAAGGAGTATGAGGAAAATGAAAACCAGGATGCCAAAAAAGATGATATTTAGCTTCCTTGTCATTCCTGCCATCCTTGCCGAAACATCGTCCAGGTACACCCCCGTTCCGATAATCCATCCCCACGGCCTAAATCCTCGTACATGAGAGAGCTTTGGGATAACTCTTGCGGGGTCATCCTGCCACTGCCAAAGATAATCAACAAATCCCCGGCCTGATGTTTTCACCACACGCATGAATTCACGCATGAAATATTTCCCGTTGGAGTCAACCATATTTATGATGTTCTGACCCACGAGATCTTTGCGGTAAGGGTGCATGAGCATAAGTCCGGTCATATCGTTGATCCAGAAATAGTCCTTCAAATTCGGTCCGTAGCGTATTGCTCCGATCTCCCGAATCGCCCGCGCCTGCGCTTCTTTTCTGGTCAATTCGCCACGTTTCACCTGTGACTCTAGGTCATTCATGATATCCCAGCAAATTTGTGTCATCTGGACAAGCATGTCACGCCGATCATTTAAGATATACGTTCGAACAGAAGGGAGGAAAAATAGCCAGATCGCAAGGCCGAACAAGAGGATGCTTACAATCGGGGGCATCGCTGCCCAAAACAGATCTTTTCGTTTCGAGTAACTTGGAGACGATTTTCTCTCTTCTCTTTTAGAAGGTGATGACATACTTGCAGCATACCTCTCCCGATTCAGTTCTTAAGGGAAATTACTCCTCCACCCATAGGAACAGCAATATCTGTGCCATTGGCCCTGTGAGCAATGCGAAGTCCATTCTCCTCATCTCCTCCGCCTCGCTACGAAGATTGGTGAGAAACCCGGGCTAGAAGCGATAGAGTTCCTATGCGTCATCATTGTGACGCCATGCGATTTTTTGACAGCCATACTTGGCAAATCTGAATAGGATAAAAAGAGAAGACTGACTTTTTGAGGAATCATCAAAAACATCCTTGACAAACCAGCCCAGATTTCTGTAAATGGCCATACGTTCCAGATTTCACAAGAGATCGTAATAAGGCTGATAATTTTCAAGGCATCTGAGTTTGTTCAAGTGGTACATCTCCTTCGAGGAATTATTGTGGTGACTGTATGAAAAGAGTGAAAGGAATTCCCTTCCCAACAGAAAACGGTCGTTCTGAAATTGAGGATCTCCCGCTGCCGGAACGTATTGTCCTGCCGCTGGTTACCCCGTTCGGAGAAATGATCCCGATAGTCTCTCCCGGTGATGAGGTACAGGCAGGCCAACTCATCGCCAAAGGCGCAAACAAGTGGGACCCACCATTGCTCTCTTCGGCAGCCGGGCAGGTTTCCGCGGTGAAATTTTGGCCAAACGGAACAGGAAATGAAGGTCCGGCCCTGGTTATTGAGTCTCCCAAGCAGGACTCTCCCTTCCGGAGAGAACAGCCTTCCCAAAAGGACGTTCATGAGATTATGCGCTGGGTCCAGGCAGGAGACATCAGGGAAGTTGATCCGAGCCCAATACCTCTGGCCCTCCGTTTACGGAAACCCGAGCTGGTCCCGCCCGCGTTTGCCCCATTTTCTCCGGCCCTTGAGAAGCCCATCCATACCCTTGTTCTCAATGGCATTGACCGTCAACCTGGGATCTGGCTTCGAAAAGCAATAACCAAGAACTTCAGCAGCGACATCCTTGAAACCATTCCCCTGCTCAAAGACGTAACGGGCGCCTCCCGGGTTTTTTTCGCATTTTCGAAAGGCGCCGAACCAGGCGAGGAATTTCTGAAGGGACTGCGGGAACTCGGCGTCGAACCTGTATCGTGTCCGAATGTTTATCCCATCGGCCTTAACCCTCTCCTGATCCCGTTCCTGACGGGTCAGGAAATCCCTTTTAATTCAGGGGGTGCAAGGCAATTCGGAATCGTTGTTATTGATGTGGCCACCGCCTTGAAGGTTCACGGGACAGCTCACGGCGAAATTCCCTCTGTGGAAGTTGTGATTCAGGTTACGGCGCCCTCGGCCGGCATTGATACCCTTGTGCGTGTCAGGCAGGGAACCTTGATTGAGGATGTGCTTTCTGCGCTTTCCATTTCCAAAAAGGACCTTGCCAAGGTATTATGCGGAGGCCCATTCCTGGGCACGGCACTCCACCGCTTTGATATCCCCATAACACAGGAAATTGACTCAATTTTTCTGCAGACCGAGCGGGAAATAATTCGCTATGCAGATGAAGCCTGCGTAAATTGCGGGTATTGTGTCCAGCATTGCCCCATGAAGCTCATGCCCAATGAGCTCAGCAAGAACTGCGAATATGGAAATTTCAATGTGGCTGAAGGAATGGACATTTTTTCCTGTATTGAATGCGGGATATGCGCCTATGTCTGCCCGGTAAACCGCCCAATGGTGCAGCTTATTTGTTTCGGCAAGAGAGAGATTGAAGCCGCGAGGAAAGAATCATGAAAAAACCTGAACTCCATGTATCAATGCCTCCTCATCTCCATTCAGGAGATTCCCTGAAAAAGATGCATCTGGATGTACTGGCGGCGCTTGTTCCTGCCATCTTTGCCGGGTGGTTCTTTTTCGGATGGTCGGCACTGTTGATTATACTCTTAAGCGCGGTGACGGCGATGCTTACCGAGCTTCTCTGGCAGAAAGGGGTCGGTCGACCGGTTCGCATCGGTGATGGAAGCGCCCTTATTACCGGGATACTGTTGGGACTCATCCTCACGTCCGAAAATCCCTGGTGGATACCGATACTGGGCGCATTTATCGCCATACTCGTGGGGAAGCAGTTGTTTGGAGGGCTTGGGAGCCATCCATTCAATTCGGCTATCGTGGGATGGGCATTTCTCCAGATATCCTATAAAGACATCTTGACCAATTTTCCTATACCCGAGCCAAGGTTTCTGCTTGAAGCGGGGGAATTCCTCTCTGATCCTGCCCTTATTACCTTGAAAGACAGTGGCGCTGAGGAAATCGTAGACCTCCCGTGGAAGGATCTCTTCCTGGGAAATGTGCCGGCTGAAATCGGAACCGCCTGTATCCTGGCCATTCTGATCGGGGGAGCCTATCTCCTCTACCGCAGACGGTTGACTTGGCATATCCCCTTCTCATTCATAGCTTCCGCCTGGATCTTTGCGCTGATCTTCCACCAAATTGACCCGGAAACCTATGCATCACCCACCTTTCATATCCTTTCCGGATGGATGCTTCTCGGGGCTTTTTTCCTTGCCCCTGAAAAGGGAACCTGCCCTGTCACCGCCCCGGGAATGATTCTCTACGGAATCGGCTGCGGGGTGCTTACAATGATTATCAGGTTATGGGGAAGTTACACAGAAGGTGTCCCGTTCGCCATACTTTTGATGAATGCGGCAACACCGCTGCTCGATCGTATCAAACCTAGAACTGTCGGGAGGATCAAAGAAATTGCGTGACTTAATCAAGATGGTGGTGGTGTTGACTGTCATCTGCGGTGCCTCCGGTCTGGTGCTTTCCTACTCGAATAAGGCTACAAAGGCTCCGCGGGAATACCAACTCCTGAAATATGTCCAGGAACCTTCCATAAAAGCGGTTTTGAATTCCTTTGACAATGATCCCATTAAGGACAGGATTGTTGTGAAGATCGGAAAGGATGAAAAAGGAAATCCTGTCGAAAAGAATATCTTTCCCGCCAAAAAGGGAGACAAGGTAATCGGCCTGGCATACAGCTCTGCGGCGACCGGATATCATGGACGAATTGATGTAATGGTCGGCATCGACCCCACCGGAAAAGTGACGGGCATCAGTATTATGACCCATACGGAAACACCCGGCTTGGGAGCAAGGATTGTGGAACCTGCGTTTACAAAACAGTTCAAAGGATTCACGCTGTCCCCTGAACTGAACCTTTCCGCCAAGGGCGGAAAGATCGACGGAGTGAGCGGAGCAACTCATTCCAGTGAGGGAGTAGTTGAAGCAGTCAGGAAGGCCCTCGAATTATTCCCCAGGGTCAAGAAGGAGGTTGGATGATGAGCGTTGTTCAAGAATTTACCAAGGGGCTCTGGAAAGAAATCCCGCCGTTTCGGCTGGTTCTCGGTCTTTGTCCGACCCTTGCAGTTACCACCGCGGGGAAAAACGGTGTTGGCATGGGGCTGGCTACTACTTTTGTTCTTGTGTGCTCCAACATCCTTATATCTCTTCTCCGAAACATCATCCCCAACAAGGTCCGGATAGCCGCATTCATTGTGGTCATTGCATCCTTTGTGGTCATTGTGGAACTGGTTATGCAGGCCTACTTTTACCCGCTTTATAAGATCCTGGGGATATTCATTCCGCTTATCGTGGTGAATTGCATCATCCTTGGGCGAGCCGAGGCCTTTGCCTCCAAAAACAGCGTCCTTCCCTCCATCGCGGACGGACTTGGCATGGGATTCGGCTTTACCATTTCCCTGACTGTCCTGGGATCCATTCGGGAAATCATTGGAAACGGCACTCTTTTCGGGACATCTGTCATGTGGTCGTCCTTTGAGCCGTTTGCCATTATGCTTAAGCCCCCTGGAGCCTTTCTGTGCCTTGGTCTTATACTCGGGCTCATGAATCTCATCAGTTCCAGGCAGAAAGGGCATTAAAATATCTATCTAGAAATAAGGAATTGAGCCATGTCTGATTATCTGCTCCTGATTGTTGGCGCTATTTTCGTAAACAACATTATCCTGGCACGCTACCTGGGGAACTGTCCCTTTCTCGGGTGTTCAACCCGGCTAGATACGGCGATCGGTATGGCCATGGCGGTGGTCTTTGTGGTGGTAATGGCCAGCGGTGCCACGTGGATCGTGGAAACATACATCCTCGTTCCCTATGAACTGGAATATCTTGAAACCATCGCGTTTATCCTGGTCATCGCAGCCCTTGTGCAGTTTGTCGAGATGTTTCTCCAGAAATCCGTTCCTGCACTCTACCAGGCGCTGGGGATTTACCTCCCGCTGATCACTACGAATTGTGCGGTCCTCGGCATCGCGATTCTTGCTGTGCAGAACGAATACGACTTTGTAAAGACTCTGGTTTATGCCTTTGCAGCCAGTGTGGGGTACGGAATGGCTCTTATCATCCTGACCGGCATAAGGGAAAGATATGCCGTAGCGCCAATCCCTGTTCACCTTCGCGGGACCTCCATTGGCTTGGTGACTGTGGGGCTTCTGGCCCTGGCATTTCTCGGCTTTGCCGGGTTGGTTCATTGAGCAACGATTTCATTTTACTTGTATAACGGAGAAAAGAAATGCTTGCAGCCCTACTGGCTATAGGAGGAATCGGACTTGTGGCGGGTCTTGGTCTCGCCGTTGCCTCTAAAATCTTTTATGTCTATGTAGACCCTAAAGTTCTGGAAATCGAAGAACTGCTTCCCGGCGCGAATTGCGGTGGATGCGGCTATCCCGGCTGCAGCGGGTCCGCCCAGGCAATAGCTACGGGAAAGGCTCCCCCAAATGTCTGCGTTGCTTGCTCTCCCGAGGTTCACGAGCAGATAGCAAGGGTCATGGGAGTGGAAATCGTCGAAAAGGAACCGGATATTGCCGAACCCGGATGCACATACGGGCTGGAAAAAGCCGACCTGAAATATATTTACGACGGTTTCAATGACTGCCGCGCAGCCATGCTGCTGAATGGGGGATCGAAGATCTGTCCCATCGGATGCATCGGCCTGGGGACCTGCGTGCGGGCCTGCCCGTTTGGCGCGCTTTCCATGGGACCGGACCATCTTCCCGTGGTAGACAAAGATCTGTGCACCGGGTGCGGAACCTGCGAGCGGGTCTGCCCCCGGCACATTATAACTTTGACCTCCAATACCCGCCGTATCCAGCGGGAGTATACTACGGACCAGTGCACCGCACCATGCCAGCGAAACTGCCCGGCCGGAATAGATATCCCGGCCTATATCAGGGAAATTTCCAACGGGAACTACCTCGGTGCGGTCAGGATTATTAAGGAGACAAATCCCTTCCCCAGCGTGTGCGGGCGAATCTGTGTTGAACCGTGCCAGGATGCATGCAGGCGAAACCTGGTGGATGAACCGGTCGGCATTAACAGCTTGAAGCGATTTGCCACGGACCAGGAAATGGCCTCTGGGCAGCATGTCCAGGTCCCAAGGGCCCCTGAGACCCATTGTCATGCCGCTGTTATCGGTGGGGGGGCGGAAGGACTGACCGCAGCCTATGCCTTGAACCGTCTAGGGCACGATGTCACGGTCTACGAAGCTGAAAATTATTTGGGGGGGATTCTTCACCTGGGGCTTCCCGAATCCAGGCTCCCGAGAAACGTGCTTGACTGGGATATCGAAGGCATCGTGGAAGCGGGAGTTGAAGTGCAAACGGGAATGAGGCTGGGAAAGGATATCACCATACCTTCTCTTCTGCAGGAAGGAATGCGGGCGGTATTTGTGGCAACCGGCGGATGGGATGCCCTTCTGCACGCAAAGCAGAGAAACGTGGATATGCCCCCCCTCCCCGGCGTACAGATCCTGGTTGACTTTCTCCTCGATTACCGGAGCGGGGGAAAAACCCAAGAGGGAAAACAGGTTATGATCCTGGGTGGAGGAAATGCAGCCATGCAGGCCGCGGAGATCTGCATGAATGAGGGAGCAGAAGCGGTATACCTGGTTTTTCGAAACACCGAACAATCTGCGCCCTACCCCGAGCAGCTCATGAGCGCTGCTCGAGAGAAAGGAATTCAATTCCTTTTCCAGAGCACGGTCACAAGAATGAGGGGAGCAGGAGATTCACTGCAGGCGGTGACGGTAGCGCAACTCGAGCGGGAAGAAGATTCGGAAGAAGAAATAAAAGTCGATCTCCTTTTGACCGGCGCAGGCAGGTTTCCAGAACTCATTTACATCCCTCAGGCAAATGAAAATGAAGAAGAAGGGACAGAAGCACAGCCCTCATCGCCGGTTTTGTGGGAAACGCTGACCCCCTACCCCGGGCCCTTTGCCAGAGAAGATAAGGGAATTTTCCGCCCTGGAGAAGTCATGGCAGACTACAGGGCTGTTGTTGAGGCAATCGGGGCAGGCAGGCGTGCGGCCGCTTCCGTGAACCGATTCCTGACGGGCGAACCGGTTGAGGCTCCGTCGAATATGATTCGGAAGTTTACGGAAGTCTTGAGTCTCAATGAACTTGAACCGGTAAAACAGTTCCCCCGTCAGAAAATGGCAGAGCTATCCGAAAGCGAGAGGATTAATGATCCTTCGCGGGAAATCATTCTCGGTTTGACCGAGGAGCAGGCACTGAATGAGTCGAGAAGGTGTCTCCAGTGCGGTCTGATTTGCTATCGTCGGGTTGAGGGGGTTCAATTTCAATGATCCGCGTTATTCGCGGTCGGTATTCCATCTTTGACCTTGCCACGCGATTTACCCACTTCATGAAAAAATAGGTGCCGAAGAGGCCTGCCCCGCCCCCAATGATGGAACCTGTAGCCGCTTTCACTTCAAAAAGGGGCCCCCATGCGTCTCCGAGGGCCGCGCCGGCAACCAGTGCCACAACCGGAACAAAATAGACTGCCAGAGAAAGTTTCAGTAAGGAGTGGGCAGGCAGGCTGATTTCCACATGATCTCCAACGCGGGCATGGAGATCATTTGTCAGCACAACGTGCATATTCTTCTCATCCGCAACCTCGCAGGCCCCTTGGGATTCACAATGGGCGCACGCCGCATTCCTCCTGAGCAGAACCGTCGCCCGGCCGTTGAAAACTTTTTCAATGACACCTTCTTCAGTTAACATATTCTCCCCATCCTATTCATGAATATCAATCTTTAGAAAACCCGCATTTTTCCGGGCAAAGGAAAGTGACAAAAGGGGGTGATTTTTCCCGTGATATATGATACCCCGTTCTGGACAGCACCATTTACCCCGTCAACCATCATGATACACAATGCGCGGAGAGGATGGAAGACAAATCAAACCAAAAAAATGTATTCAGGATACCGGAAGAGGAAATCCTGCGGCGCATAAATGGGGTACAGAAGGAATTGCATACCCGCCGTATGGATGGGCTTTTCATTGTCCAGCGTATAGACCTCCTTTACTTTTCCGGAACAGCTCAGAATGGGTTCGTCTTTATCCCCGCTGAAGGGGAACCCCTGCTCCTCGTGAAAAAATTTGTTCCAAGGGCCCTTGAAGAGTCGCCCCTGCATACCATCTTGAGCATACAATCCATCAGGGAAATCCCTGGTATCATCCGTGGTCATCAGGGCCGGCTTCCTACGAGGCTCGGCTTCGAGTCGGATGTCATGCCCATGCGGGAGTTTCAGTTCTATGAAAAACTGTTTGCAGGGACTGAATGCGTGGACGGATCTCCTGCGATACACGCCGTCCGATCCGTAAAATCTCAATGGGAACTGCTTCAGATGGAGGCTACAGCAAAAAAATCACTTGAGCTTTTCGAGTACCTCGGCAACCACATAGAGCCGGGAGAAAAGGACATTGAAATATCTACTCGGGCAGAATATTTTGCAAGGTCCATTGGTCACGGGGCAGCATTGCGTATCAGGGACTACCAGAAGACCGGGTTTCCACTGTCTTCCTTAGCCGGAACCCCGATGGGAAAAAGCAGGCTTTTCGGCCAGCCATCCGTTAGAGAAGGTAATTGCCTGATTATTGAACCAAAAGGGACACTCAACCAGAAGGTCCCTTTCACCGTGGAATCCAGGTTTTTTCTGAATGGCTACCATATGCATGAGGCAAGGGTTGGTTCAATCGGCCCCCTCCCCGGAGCAATAAATGAGATGGCGAAGCGCCTTTTTCAGCTCCAGCAAGAAATCCTGGCACACGTAAAAGCCGGAATAACTGCCGACAGTCTGTTCCGCCTTTCCCTTGAGAAGGCCCACGCCTCGGGACTGTCTACAAATACTCCCGGTGCTGACGGAACGCGCCAGGAAAAGATCCTCGGCAGCGGAGTGGGACTGGAACTGGTTGAACCCCCTGTGATTGCAAAGGGAAATCAACAGACACTCAAAGCGGGTATGGCCCTTTCGCTGTATTCGGAAAACCGCCTTGATGACCGGCAGATCCTGCGCATTAGAGATGTTGTCCTTGTCACCGAAAACGGTCACAGGAAAATCACCCGTCTTCCCCAAGAAACTTTCATCTGGTAACATTCTTGTGCAAAAACGGTATTTATTATTGGGCAGGGGAACGGGATGCTCCGGAGCCGCATCATTTTGGGCCTGTAACAGGATAAGCGACTGTTTTACTTCAGGATTTGGAGGATTTCTTTGAGTTCATATTCTATGTCGGAAAGGAGGGATTCAGGAGAGAGGTGGGCAAAGGCGTCCTTCTGCCTGAGCCGTTTCTTCGCCCCCTCAATGGTCATTTTCTCTTCATACAGGAGCCGTTTGATTTCCATGATTTTTTCAAGATCTTTTCGCTGGTAGGTGCGCTGATTGGAATCGGCCCTTCGAGGTCTTATTTGCGGAAATTCCGACTCCCAGTAACGGAGCACATAGGGTTCAACTCCGATAATGCGGCTCACCTCGCCAATGCGGAAGAATCGTTTATCTTCGGGTATCAATTCCATGAGTTAACCCTCCCGGAGTCTTCCACCGGTCTCCCTTCTGATGCGCTCTATGATTTTTTCGTGCAAGTCGTTTACCGCGGCTCCTTCGAGGGTTCCCTCGGGTGACCGGTAACAAATCCTGAATCCAAGAGCCTTTTCGTTCGGGGCCATTTTCCTGCCTTGATAAAAATCGAAAATTTGAACCGATTCAACCAGGCTCTTTCCTTCTTCTTTGATCAATGACAGGACTTTTCCGCTTTCCACGCTGCGACTGAGCACCATTGAAATATCCCGGTAAACCGCCGGGTATTTGGCAAATGGCTGAAACCTTTTGTCCCGCGGCAAGGCGCTGAGTACCGAAGCGATATCAAGATCAAACAGGAACGCTTTTTCGTTTTCCAGGTCGAATTCTTTCATCACGTCCCTGGATACCTGCCCCACTTGACCGAGCAGAGTACCGGAACTGAGCACCTGGGATGAAAATTCCGGATCATAGGGCGGGCATTGCGCTCCCCTCTGAAAGAATATCCCTTGAACGCCAAGATTTTCGAGCATCCCTTCAACAATACCCTTGGCGTCATAATAATCAACCTCCCGCTCATCACTGTACCATGTCTTGGATCTGTATGCCCCGCTCATCAAACCGGCAAACCATATTTTTTCATCGGGCAGATCGTTCTCTTCCTGGAGAAAGATTTTCCCCCATTCAAAAATTCTCAGTGACGTTTCTCCGTGAGCAATATTCGATCTCAGGGTGGTGAGAAGGCCTGGTACGAGGGATGTGCGCATTACTGATTGATCGGTTGAAAGGGGATTCATGATCCTGACGAGCTTTTCATCCTGGTATCCCCCGGGAAATCCGGTGACCTGAAGAGACTCGGGAGAAACAAAGCTGTAGGTAATGACCTCTGTGAATCCAAAAGAACTCGCAAGGCTTCGCATCCGACCGCGCAATACCAGTTCAGGCGCATCCCGTTCCTCGGCCAACCGTATCAGGGGAGAAGAAATGGGAATATTGTCATATCCATACAGTCGCGCAACCTCTTCAATCAAATCAACCTCTCGCTGGATATCAATGCGAAAAGAAGGCGGTGTAACCTGGAGACTTCCTTTTTGCTTTTTGGCCACATCCATGTGCAGAGAGCGGAAATAGCCGATCATTGCTTCATCTGAAAGATCAGTGCCGAGAAAAGCATTTGCGCGCTGGGGTCGAAACAGGATCTTCGACGAAATATGGGGCCTCGGATAGGCATCGATGATGCCGGATGCCGCCTTCCCTCCCCCCAGTTGTTGCATAAGCCCGAGACTTCTCTTCAGGGCCCGGGGTACGTTTTCAATATCAATGCCCCTCTCAAATCGGTATGATGCCTCGGTAGAAAGTCCCAGGCGTTTGGCGCCCCGCCTTATGGTGATCGGATCAAAAAAAGCGCTCTCAACCAGCACATTCCGGGTGCCTGCAAATATCTCGGAATTAAGTCCTCCCATGATCCCGGCTACCGCCACAAACCTCGTTGCATCACAGATCATGAGGCTCTCAGAATTGAGTTTCCTTGTCTGCCCGTCAAGGGTCGTGAATGAGTCACCATCAGATGCCCGTTTGACGACGATACGGTTTTCCTGAAGCCGGTTATAGTCAAACGCATGAAGAGGCTGACCCATTTCCATCATCACATAATTGGTGATATCGACGATGTTGTTGATGCTTCTGACTCCTGATTGGAAAAGCCGATATCGCATCCAGAAAGGAGAAGGTCGAAGTTCTATCTCCTGAAGAATTCCTGCGGCGTAACGCGGGCAACCCACAGGGTCTTCAATGGTCACACTGGAAAGTGTTTCTATGGCAGGCCCGGTTTCATCGAGTTCGACAGCGGGAACGTTCAATTTTTCCCCGGTAATCGCCGCGATTTCCCGTGCAATCCCGATGACACAGGCACAGTCACCTCGATTGGGAGTAATGCTGATATCAATGATCCAGTCAGGGAGAGACAGCACCGCCGCCATCTTGGTTCCGGGGGCAGTGTTATCGGGAAGGAGCATGATTCCCGTGTGGTCATCGGTAAGCCCCAATTCATCTTCGGCAAGGAGCATCCCGTGTGAAGTTTGTCCGCGGATCTCGCTCTCCTTCACTCTCGTCCCGATGGGAAGATACGCGCCGGGGAGCGCAAGGGGTGCCATGGTTCCTTCGTGCAGGTTTGGTGCACCGCAAACAACCTGTACTCTTTCAGAGCCCGTGTCCACCAGGCAGAGTGAGAGCCGGTCGGCATCGGGGTGGGAATCGACTCGAACAATCCGGCCGGCAACGACATATTGCAGATTATCTCCCACCGGTTCAAGCCCTTCGACTTCCAATCCGGCCATGGTCAGCGCATCACATAGGGCCGTGGGAGAAATATTTATGTCAACATATTCTTTTAACCAGTTCAGGCTAACTTTCATCGTCTCTTCTCATTGCCGGGCTTAGCATGCATTTCTCACGAGCAATCTACTGTGGCGGAGGGAAGCCGCAAGGCCCGTGAGAAAAACGGGCTAGGACAAAAGGAAATGGTATGGCTAAAACTGCCGGAGAAACCGCATATCGTTCTTGAAAAAGAGCTGTATATCATCAATTCCGTATTTGAGCATGGCAATCCTTTCCATCCCCATCCCAAACGCGAATCCTGAATACACTTCAGGATCATAGTCAACGAAACCGTATACTTCAGGATCAACCATCCCCGAACCAAGGATCTCAATCCAGCCTGTCTGCCCGCACGTCCGGCATCCCTTGCCTCCGCAGATTACACAGGCAATATCCACCTCGGCGCTCGGCTCAGTGAAAGGGAAAAAACTGGGCCTGAAACGCAAGGCCGTTCCCTTTCCGAACATTTCGTGGACAAAGGCGGTCAATGTTCCTTTTAACTGGCCGAAGGTCACGTTGCGGTCAACCAGCAGGCCTTCCACCTGGTGAAACATGGGGGTATGGGATACATCGGAATCGCGCCGGTAGACCTTCCCTGGAGCGATAACGCTGACCGGGGGTTCCTGGGACTCCATGACACGAACCTGCATGGGTGAGGTGTGCGTTCTCAGGACAACATTTTCTGAAATATAAAATGTATCCTGCATGTCACGGGCGGGGTGATCTTTCGGGATGTTGAGGGCTTCGAAGTTATAGTAATCCAACTCCACATTCGGCCCTTTTACGATCCGAAATCCCATTTTTTCAAAAATAGAGCAGACTTCGCTGATTGTCTGAGTGACAGGATGAAGGTGCCCGTAAACCGGTTTTCTTCCAGGAAGAGTTACATCAAATGACGCGGCTTCGCCACCGGCACCGCTTTTCATCTTCTCCAGGGCCTTCTTATACTGGGCGGTCAACCTTTGTTTCACTTCGTTGGCCAGTTTCCCGACCACAGGCCTTTGAGCCGGGTCCACACTCCCGAGGCCTTTCATAATGGCGGTCAGGACTCCCTTTTTCCCCAGGTAGGAAATCCTGAACTTTTCAAGCGATTCCCGGTCCTGAATCTTTTCCAGTTCGGCAACCGCTCTTTTTTCTGTCTCGAGGAGTTTCTCTCTCATGATATTCCTGCTGCCTTCCTAAGGGCACCATGCCCTGCAAGGGGAATATGAGGACGAAACCTTCAGGATTGAACAATACTGGCAAGCTCGGAAAAAGCGGAGGGATCTTTCACTGCGAGGTCAGCAAGTACCTTGCGATCAAGCTCCACCCCGGCCTTTCGAAGGCCACCCATCAGTCTGCTGTATGAAAGCCCGTTTTCCCGTGCTGCAGCATTTATGCGTACTATCCATAACCGGCGAAAATCTCTTTTCTTATTCCTTCTATCACGGTAGGCGTACATTCCCGCCCTGTCCACTGAAATAGTGGCAGTTCTGAATACCTTACTGTGGCCGCCACGGTATCCTTTGGCCGCTTTTAAAATCTTATTTCGCCTTCTCCTGGCCTTAAAGCCTCTTTTTACTCTCGGCATTGTCTTGTCTCCACTTCAAAATACAACCTGGCAAAAATACAAAGGTTATTATTCAGTTGGCCGAGCCATTCCCTAAATGGTCATGGCTGGCACCTAATCGCTTCCTCTTAGTGGTACGGCAGAAGTTTTGAAACCTGCTTCAGGTTGGTACTGTCAACCAGCCCTGATTTCCTCAGATTTCTTTTTCTCTTGGTGCTTTTCTTTGTCAAGATGTGACTTGAATATGCCTTATTTCGTACAACCTTGCCGGAACCGGTTGTCTTGAACCTCTTTGCGGCTCCGCGGTTTGTTTTCATCTTCGGCATGAAAATTTCCTCCCTTTATCTTCCGTATGACTCTTTATCAAGCGGTTATTTTGGTACGACCACCATGCTGATACTGTTTCTCCCTTCCTGCTTCGGCGGTTGATCGACGGTTCCCTCGTCCTGGATTTCTTCAGCTATTTTCTGGAGAAGTTCGTAGCCCATCTCAGTGTGTGCGAGCTCCCTCCCCCTGAAGTAAACTGAAACCTTCACCCGGTTTTTTTTCTCCAGAAATTTCCTTAGGTTCTTGATCTTAAAGCCCAGGTCATGCTCCCCAGTATGCGGCCGGAGCTTAATTTCCTTCACCTGGAAAGTACGCCCCTTCTTCCTCGCTTCCTGGTCCCGTTTGCTCGCCTGGTACTTAAATTTCCCATAGTCCATAATACGGCAGACGGGCGGATCAGAATCAGGCGCCACTTCCACGAGATCAAACCCTTCTTCTCTTGCCACTCGGAGTGCCTGCTGCACGGGCAAGATACCAAGTTGTTTCCCATCAACAGAGATAAGTCTTACCAGTCGTGCCCTGATATTCTCATTGATGTTCACGCGATCAAATTTGCTGCCTATGGTCCTACCTCCTTTGCTTCATGTCTTCGTTAATTCTCCGCGTAAATTCCTCCGCGGTCATAAAAGGGAGATTCTCCCCTGTCCTCAGACGGGGGGTCATCCCGCCTTTTTCACTTTCTTTGTCACCCACGATAAGCATGTAGGGGATCTTTTCCAATTGGGCTTCGCGTACCTTCAACCCCAGCTTCTCGTTCCGCAGATCCGCTTCCGCCCTGATTCCCACACCCCTAAGCGAACCAAGGAGTTTCTCTGCGAAGGGTATATTGCGATCCGTCACTGTCATGATAACTGCCTGGACCGGTGCAAGCCATACCGGAAAGGCCCCTGCGTAGTGTTCGATCAAAATGCCGATAAACCGCTCAATAGCTCCCAGGATGGTTCGATGAAGCATGGCGGGACGGTGCTTCTGCCCATCCTTCCCGATGTATACCAGGTCGAAACGTTCAGGCAGGGTGAAGTCACACTGGATGGTTCCGCACTGCCATTTGCGACCAAGGGCATCATTGAGCTTCACATCAATCTTGGGACCGTAAAACGCACCATCTCCTTCGTTTATCTCATAGGGGAGCTGTGCTTCATCCATTGCATCGATGAGGGCCTTTGTGGCCATTTCCCAGTCTTCATCAGACCCTATTGATTTTTCAGGGCGGGTGCTCACCTCCAGTTCATAATCAAAGCCAAACACGCCCATCATATCATGAACAAAATCAAGAAGCGCTCTTATTTCGCCGTGCAACTGATCCGGCGCACAGATGAGATGTGCATCATCCTGGGTAAATTCCCGCACCCGAAGCAGGCCGTGCAGCACCCCCGAACGCTCATGCCTGTGCACGGTTCCCAATTCAAAGTAACGCTTTGGAAGGTCCCTGTAACTCCTTATTCTCGATCCATAAATGAGCATATGAGACAAACAGTTCATTGGCTTGATGCCGTACGACTGCTCATCGATCGTGGTGAAGTACATATTTTCCCGGTAATTCTCAAAATGTCCTGACTTTTTCCAAAGATCAGTCTTAAGAAGTTCAGGACCTCGAACCAGCTCATACCCTCGACTCAGATGCTCCTTGATTTCAAAATCTTCCAACAAATATCGAAGCATCATCCCCTTGGGGTGCCAGACGATCATACCGGCGCCTATTTCCTCATGCGTGCTGAAAAGGTCCAGTTGAGGCCCAAGCTTGGCATGGTTTCTTTTTTTTGCCTCTTCCAACTTCTGAAGGTGTGCCTTCAGCGTCTTCCGGTCGGCAAATGCCACACCATATATCCTGCTTAACATGGGCCTTTTTTCATCACCTCTCCAATAGGCCCCCGCTATTTTCGTGAGACGAAATGCCTTTATTTTCCCTGTGGTTGGGAGATGAGGGCCTCTACAGAGATCCGTGAAACTCCCATGGGTATACAGCGAGACCATGTCCTCCCCAAGATCGCGAATTAATTCGACCTTGTAGTCTTCACCACGTTCATCAAAATAGCGAATCGCCTCTTCCGAAGAAATTTCCTTTCGTTCAAAGGGCAGGTTCGCCTTGATGATCTCCTGCATCTTCTGCTCTATGGCTGGAAGGTCATCTTCACGAAAAGGGCGCTCATAGTCGAAATCATAGTAGAAACCGTCCTCAATGGCTGGTCCGATCGTTACCTTCACTCCCGGAAAGAGTTCCTGCACTGCCATCGCCATCACATGCGAAGTGCTGTGCCGCAATATTTCCAACCCTTCAGATGATTCAAGGTAAACAGGTTCGATTTCAGTATTTTCAGGCACGATCGCAAAAAGATCCCGAGCAGCCCCGTTCACTTTCACGGCAACAACCCGATCAATGGATTTCACCTTTGCCTGTTCCAATACCTCGCGGGCGGTCAAACCAGCCGCGTCAATCTTTTCCGGTTCAGATCCTGATTTGAGAACAGTGATCATATTTTTCTACTCACTCGCCTCACCCCAATCCGTCGTGGATGGGTCCAAACAAAAAGAAAACAAGGCATCCGAAGGAAGCAAGTTTCTTATCCAGATGCCTCATTGATGGATCACACAGCTTTCGATATTCAAAGGAATCCGCATTTCAGATGCAAAGTCCAAATCTTCCCGCAAGCACCATTTTCAAAGTTTCCACTATTGCGAAAGCCGGATGACCGCTTAATTCACGACGAAAAAATGGGCTCATTTTTCCCGGCTTACGGATGAAAGACGTTCAATGCGTATAAAGTTGTTTGTTTTATAAACAATAACATAATGAAATGCAAGCGAAAAAACCCTGTTCCATAAGAGAAGGGGTCACAGCACCAGACCGCAACCCCTTTCTGGAATTCGGTGGTAGGCACGGCGGGATTTGAACCCGCGACTTCTACCGTGTCAGGGTAGCGCTCTCCCCCTGAGCTACGTGCCTTCACGGACTGAAACTATTATCAATACCCGCTCCGCTTGTCAAGCGCTATTCCTAGCCTGGCCTGCTCATGAAGAAGCATGTTTCGAGCCTGTCACGGCCTCCCCTCGTTTTCTTCTGATGCAGATTCTCCCATGACCTTGAACCAGTAGTACATGTAGTGGAGTCCTGAGGTGATAGTAAACAGCCCGGTCAGCCAGAACACGGGCGAGTGGAAACGATTGAGTTGCGGCAAATAATCCCTTGAAAGCACCATGAAAACCGTTCCCAGCTGGAGGCAGGTGGTTATCTTGCTCACCATGGAAGGGCGAATAATAATATCCATCCGGTTCAGGAAAAGAATGAGAACCCCAAGCAGAATGAGGATATCCCTGCTGATGGCCATTACCGTCAACCACGGCGGAATAAAATGGTGAACCGAAAGTACTACGAAAGCCGATATGAGGAGAATTTTATCAGCCAGAGGATCAAGGTACGAGCCGAGCCTGCTCTTCTGGTTAAATACACGTGCGATAAGGCCGTCGGCACCGTCGCTCAATCCGGCAATAATAAAAAGAACCAGTGCCGCCGGAAAATCTTCTCGAATGAGATAGATAATAAAAATAGGAGCGATAATGATCCGCAGGCTCGTGATTAAATTAGGTAATGTCATTTCTGATATCTACTGAGCAACCTGAAAGACTATTTCCGTATCTGCTGCACTTTCGAGGACAAGTTTAAAGGACAGTTTTTCCTGATTCAGGACACGGCGGAGCAATTCGTCCCTGGTTCCGGAAAAATCGACTTCCACACTCAGCAGCCCCTGACCTATGCGATTCTGACGCACTGATTGAACACCGGGGAGGTCTTCTTCCAGGAATCGCTGGACCGCTTTGAACTCCTGGTAATTCCGCAGTCCCTTCAGCGTAATCAGAATCTGCTGGACGCGGGCAACAGACTCGCTTCCCATGTACAGCATGGACGGAATCAATCGCTCAGCCAGTTTTCGCGCAACGTCTTCAACTACTTGATTGTCTTCCGGAGTCAGCTTGCCAATCATCTCCCTGCGAGCCGTTTCTGTCCCCTCTGCCAGGAGCAGCCCTTCTTTTACGGAAAACACCCGGAGATGAAGGGTGGTGATGTTGTCATCCTCAAAGACATTGCTGCCTGTAATGACAAAGTCAGCAGAGAGGATCTTTCCCCATTCCACGGCGTGCTTGCGGCTGACATCTTTTCTGTGCATTTCCGGGGACAAAGATCCATCTGCAATGCCAAATGTGTGATTTACCGGTATGAACCCGCGTTCCTGGAAAATATTATAGAGAAGGACCTCTGTCTGGTTTAAAACTGAAAAAAAATCAGGGTCTTTCCACCAGTAGTTTGATCTTTCTCTTCCGACCTCCGCCACCATGAAGAGAACCCTGCTCTGATAGGCTTGCTCAAGACTGATCCCGCTGAGTCGCAGTTTGTCATCAATGACTTTTTTATTGACTTTCACGTTCACGAGCACCTGATATTCGTTCCCACCCGTATATTCGGAAAGGATATGAAAGTTTTCAATTCCCTCATTCAGGGCCGGCAGGATTTCCCTGACTATCCTTTCAAAATTGTTAATCAGCCCGGCTTCGCCGAGACGGAGGATAAGATATTCCTCCATTGCCTTTCCCATTGCCATGGAAAGAGCTGCTGATTTTGCAGCCGCCATATTTCCCTGGACCACCTTCGCCGACCCCATTACCAGGATTTTGTCATTCAATTTTTCCTTCCCCAGCGCTGCTGGTGGAGAGAAAATGCATAGGTAAAACAGGCCGACACTACACAGTACCGCCAGGAAATGTTTTATTGATCGTTTCAACGATATCTCCCTTCCCCTCTAACACGCTTTTCTATAATTAATGAATATCCAGAGCTCTTTTGAGATTCTGAAGAGCCATCAATGCATCTGCGCCGGAAATATCTCCCCCAGGATTGAAAACTCCCTGCCTCGGCCCCATAATGTTCATTTTCCCTGTGCACAGCATCACAGCACTGAAATGAGGGTCGTCATTTACAATATCAACAAACGGTGATTCTGCTTCGCTAAACTGAGTGTTTAACGCCGGACCGTTGCGAATCTCACTGACGATGCCTGCCAAAATCACTGCGTATTCCGCCCTGCAGACAGGCTGCTCCGGTCGAAATGAACCATCAGCAAACAATTCAAGACCATGCACTCCAAGTTGGAGAACATTTTCGATATCTTTTCTCAGCGGATGAGCTTTCACATCAGCAGGAAGCGGAGTTAGTTTGCTGGAATCAAGCAACTCCTGTGGCAAATGAAAACCTTTTGTCTGATGTGCCAAATCCTGGTAAATCTTGTCCAGCTTTAATTCTTCAACAATCAGCACGGCAACATCCGCCCTTGTTAATGATTCTTTCAACGCTATACCCTTGCCTGCAACAGATGCGGGCATGGCCTTGAGTATTTTTCCTATTAATCGTGATTGCCTGTTCGCCTGCCAAAAAAGTCCGGAATTAAGTGCAAGTACCTTTTTGAATGCCTTTTCCGCTTTTTCAAACCTATAGGCCTGTTTATACGCCTCACCAAGGTAGTAATAGGCTTCCGCAGATCCCTTTTGACTTTTTTGTGCCTCTTCAAAAAGAGACTCTACTCGGTCGAGCCATTTCCCTTTTTTCCTCATGGTATAGAGGCGCATTTCTCCAACAGCGACCATCAACCGGTCTTTTTCGGTTTTGGCATAGTCCCTAGCCAGGGCCATGGATTTAAAGGCAGTATCATATTCTTCTCTCATTCCTGCGATGAGGCCAAGACCGCAATGGGCCTGAGAGAAAAAAGGATCCAGCCGGAGAGCCGATTGAAATTCACGTTCAGCATCGCTTATTTGGCCCCGGTGCAAAAAACTGAAACCGTTTGACGCATGATGTTTTGGCGTGTCGAGAAAACTCTCCAGGGTTGTATGCCGGTTCGTGCACCCAGCCAAGAGCAAAACAAGGATCAGGAAGAATAAGGGACATATCCGGCTTCTTAGCTTATTCATAATCATTTCCTCACCACTTAAAGAAATCCTTCTTCCCGGAAAAATGCCTTTTCCTTAGTCCAGGACAATAATGACACTTGCTCTGCGCAGAAAATCAAGGTTTTCCGGTGCCTCAAGTATCCGGTGCGCATCCGCATTTGAAATAACGATATCACACGAGTTGGCGCCGCTTACACGTACTGCTTTCACCCGGAGGGGATTTGACCCTATTCTCGGATCATGAAGGGCCTTTTCAATTTCTGAATCATAGCCTGCTACCCCCTTTCGCAAGGCAAATCTTCTTGTGACAATGGCAGGCCCATATATTTCTTTCCCTTCCTCATCCAGGACGCGGGGGACCAGAGCAGGAGCCACTTTCAGGCCGCGACAATCCAGGACCAGGCCGGTAAATGACTTCTTCTTTTCTGACTGTGTCAACTTTTCTTTTTGTTCAGCTGCTTCTCCCCTGATATCTTTTATTTCACGTATATTTCCAGGCAGGAGGATATCTGCGAGGTCTCCCCTGATACCAACGGTCAAGACTTTTTTCACCCTGTTCCCCGAAAGGAAAAAGGTCTCTTTTTCTGCAGCATGGTACACCATATTTTTCAACTGCCGGAATTGCGAAGCATCGTTCACTGCTATATCATTTACCAGGTGTGAGCAGTCAACTGGAACCATCTTCAGTGTCCTTAGCATTTGTCTCGCCGCACGAGTCCTCGCCTGCTGAGCGGCCAGGGCTCGCGCTTGCGCCTGATTTTGAACACTGCGGGGCGGAGTCCCGATGCCAATTGCTTCCACCACACGATTCGACCAATCCACCGTTCCCGTTCCCAGCTTTTTCGCGTAAATCCCTGCCTCTGAAAAAGAGGAGCCCAGGACGCCAAGAAAAACTATCAACGCTGCACACCGCCGCATGCTTTTCACTTGTTTCTTTCTCTCCCCTGCGGAGCGACCTCCCGGTCGCGATTCCTTTTCTCGACAATGAAAACATTGTCCTACTGCGCCTTTTACCATTGTCGTTTGCGGATGACAAGCTGTGTGTTTACATTGTTTATCCCTTCGCCCGTCACCCTCTCCCTGTCTGGTGAGCCTCCCCCTATTATGCATGAAAAAACATCTCTATTTTCTTTGCCAGCTGATCAATCCGGGACGGATCCACCCAGGTATATTCTGGATCAGCACGAAACCAGGTGAGCTGCCTCTTGGCATATCTCCTCGTTTCCCTCCTGATTTTTTCCCCTGCTTCGTGGATCGAACAGTGTCCCTGTAAATATTCCACCGCCTGTTTGTATCCGATGGCCTGGAGGGGCTTCAAACGTGGACTGTACCCACGCCGCAGCAGACTTTCGGTCTCGTCAACAAGGCCTTGGTTTATCATGGCGGTGGTTCTCGTGTTGATCCGCCGGTAGAGTTCTTCCCGTTCTCTCTTGATAGAAATTTTTAATGGATTAAACGTCCGATCGGAGAACCTGTGTTGCCGGCTCAGGTCCGAGGGAAGGCGGTCAGTCAGAGAAATAATCTCAAGTGCCCTTATAATCCTTACCCGATCGTTTGGGTGAATCTTCCGTGCACTCTGCGGGTCCAGGCACTCAAGTCTCCTATAGAGCGCACGGGGGCCTTCAACCTCCCATTCTCTCTGCAAGGACTGCCGGATTTCGGGTGACGAGGGTGGGCACTGAAAAAGTCCTCCAAGGAGACTCTTTATGTACAGGCCTGTTCCTCCGACCACCAAGACTCGCTTCCCCCGGTTGATAATGTCAAAGGCCGCAGAAGCGGCCATATCACGGTAGATGGCCGCGTTAAACTCCTGGTCGGGATTTACCACGTCCAGGAGATGATGGGGAATCCCCTGCCTTTCTTTAATGGAAGGTTTTGCCGTTCCGATGTCCATTCCACGATAAACCTGCATGGAATCAGCATTGATAATTTCCGCGTCAAAAAGGCGTGCGAGCTCAACAGACAAACTGGTCTTTCCGCTCGCCGTGGGACCCGCAATCACAATAACTTTGGATAGGCCCCCTGTTTTTTCCTTCATCATAAAAAACGTACCCTCGATAAAACGGAAATGACAAATGTCAAAGCTCAAATGCGAAATGTAATCCAAATGGTTCAATGACAAAACATATTCCGCTCACCTCTCTCCTTTGGGAATGAGTGAAAAGGCAATGCACCGAGGCTTGAACTCCACCTCATTTTGTCATTTGATATTTGACATTGATTTGACATTGGGATTTTGGGATTTGACATTTCGTGCGATCTCAGAAGAATTTTTCCGCCCCTTTGACTGCGAGTTTTCTCGTAAGGTACTACACTACCCTTTTGAACATTTTTTCAATTTCGGGATAGGTGAGATACCGGAAG
>Ga0164318_10000478_pt1 | contig 30756 bp, 32 predicted proteins | sample GuaBasSedimGuay9_FD_113734 | JGI IMG/M metagenome (GOLD analysis project Ga0164318, IMG submission 113734) | Subseafloor sediment microbial communities from Guaymas Basin, Gulf of California, Mexico - Guay9, Core 4571-4, 0-3 cm | ecosystem: Environmental > Aquatic > Marine > Hydrothermal vents...
ATTTTATCAAATTTTTTTAATAAATCTGGTTCTATCGAAACTCCAAATCTTGTAATTTTTTCAGCCATAGTAACACGTTTTACAGGTATTCGTAGCACGAATATAAATTTTGTGGCACCAAAATTATTATATAATAAATTAATTATTACATGCTACGAAAACAAAAAAATGTTACGGAGGAAAAAGTATTATGTGGCTTGTAACAACATTAATTGCAGCAATTACTGTAACAGCAATATGGTATGTTAAACCAAAAATTTATAAGCTAGATATTCTCAGTTTGATGTTATGGGGGACAGCAATAATGATAATGGTTGACCATATCCTTGGTTATGAAGGGGGCGAATTTATAGAAATGGAAACAGAAGGGCTGATTACAAGTGGAACCTTACTTGGAATTGTTATGCTCATACCAATTCTGATATTATGGGAAATTATCTTAATAACATCAAAACCAAAAGAAAAAATTGTAGGAGGTAAATAAAATGGCATGTTTTATAGCCCCAATGAGTTTGGCGATAGTAACAACAATTTTTAGAAAAAAATTCCCTGAAACATTAAAAATAGGTTGGCTAAACATAATGATTTGGGGTGGAGTAATAATGCTTGCAGTCGAACATATATCACATGGAGAAATTGTGTTATATCCGCCATTTTTGACTGCTATGCAGAACCCAGCAGATATCCCAGTAATGCTTCAGGAAATGGTAACAGTAGGTGGAACAATGACATTAACTATTGTTTTCATATGGATAATCATGGTTACTATCTCTCTTAAAAAAACACAAATCCTGCAAATTGTTAATTAAATATAATTAACATCTTTTATGGATTTTATTTTTTCTTTTTTTCTACTTCACCTAAAAAGACTCTGAGAAGACTAGGATAATCGCTCTTTATTTTTCCCGCTCCATATCCAATCCTATTGATTTTCATCAGAGGCATATCACCAAAATGATTTGTAATCGTAATAATAACTGCTGCGCCTGTTGGAGTAACCATCTCATGATTAATATCTGTTTGATATACAGGAACATCTTTCAATAGTTCAACAGTTGCTGGAGCAGGTATTGGAATTACTCCATGGAGACACTCTACAAAACCTTTACCAAGAGGAAGATATGAGCAAAATACGTTTTTAATCTGTAGTTTTTTCAATCCAATTACAGCTCCCACAATATCTATTATGGAATCTACTGCACCTACCTCATGAAAATGAACCTCGTCTATCTTTACATTATGAATCTTGCTTTCAGCCTTTGCTAGTTTTAGAAAAATCTTTTTGCTTAACTCTTTGACTTCTTCATCTAATTTGCTATTATCAATCAGATTTTTAATATCAGAAAGACTCCGATGATGTTGTTTTTCTTTAACAATTATATAGACATCTGTACCAGTAATATGATTTTTTTCAATTTTTTTTATCTCAATATCATATCCAGATATATCGAGCTTTTTCAGTTCCTTCTTTAGATAATCGATATCTAGGCCTAGGTCAATGAATGCTCCTAGAATCATATCTCCACATATGCCGGAGAAACAATCAAAATATGCATCTGTCATGCTTTGTCACCTATTAATTAGATTTGCAAAGTACCCAGCACCAAATCCATTATCAATGTTTACTACAACAACACCCTCTGCGCAGCTGTTTATCATAGTTAGAAGTGGCGCGATCCCTTCAAAACTAGCGCCATATCCAACACTTGTTGGAACGGCAATCACAGGTTTGCATGTTAAGCCACCAACGATACTTGGTAGTACACCATCCATGCCTGCGATAACGATTATAACGTTTACATTTGAGTCGAAAATTTTTTCTTTAATGTCCAACAAACGATGAACACCAGCAACACCAACATCATAGGCTTTTTCAACCTTGTTTCCCATGAGTTCTGCTGTTGCCACAGCTTCCTCTGCAACGGGAATGTCAGATGTCCCTGCAGTTATAACTAGTATTTTTCCTTTTTTTGTTTTTATTTTCTCTCTCTTTATCACAATGGTTTTTGCTATTTTATTGTATTCTGCGTCAGGATAAACTTTTTTCACAGCATTATATATTTTATTGTTTACCTTAGTAGCAAGAATATTATGCTCTCTTTTAGACATCGATTCAAGGATTTTAATAATCTGAGAAATGGTTTTGCCCTTGCAAAAAACAGTTTCTGGGAAACCTTTCCGGATGACTCTATGAGTATCAATCTTTGCAAAACCTAGATCCTCATAAGGAAGTATTTTTATTTTCTCTAAAACCATAGACAGATTAACTTTCCCATTCTTATAATCCTGCAATATTTTTTTCATTGTTTAAGAACCTCATTCATACTACCCATTCTGTACCCCTCAATATCAAGTGTTACATACTTAAATCCAAGTTCTTTGAACCGTTTTATAATCTCATCAGAATGATTAAGAATAGTCTGAAAATCATCTTTTAATACCTCAATCTTAGCAATTTCATTGTGATAACGGACGCGAAATTGTTTCACTCTGAGGGAGTGGAGAAATGACTCGGCTTTTTCTACCTGTTCAAGTCGTGATTTAGTTATTTTTACTCCATATGGAAACCTTGATGCAAGACACGCAAAAGCTGGTTTATCCCAAGTATCTAAATTCATTTCTTGGGACAGCTCCCTAATTTCTTTTTTAGTTAAACCAACATCCCTGAGAGGACTAACGACACCTAGTTCATTCATAGCTTTCGTTCCCGGCCGGTAGTCAGTAGCATCATCAACATTTGATCCATCTAAAACATAGTTGAAATGCTTCTCATTCGCAATCTGCTTTATTTTTGAGAACAATTCCTTTTTACAGTAATAACATCTATTATTGGGGTTTTTTGAGAAATTATCAATTTCAGTTTCTTCTGAGTTTATAATGACATGTTTTATTCCAATACTTTTTGTAAATTGTTTTGCCTGTTCTAACTCTCTCCCTGGATATGTTGACGATGTTGCAGTAACTGCTATTGCATTTTCTCCTAGAACATCATGAGCAACTTTTAGTAAAAAAGTGCTGTCTACACCTCCAGAATATGCAATGGCAACACTCTTCATTTCTTCAATGTCATTTTTTAGTTGCTCTAATTTTGTAATGGAATCTAATTTCACAGAAAAGGGAATAGACAATACAAATATATAATGATTTTCTGAGAGAAAGCCAGAGATAAAACTCATCGTTTAACTCTATCTTTTTTAGATAAGTAACTAATTCCTGTTTCAGTAAGTTCAAGTGTATCAAAGTCAATATATTGCAATAATTCCATCTTTGCAAGCTTTCTAATCATGTTGTTTAATTCATCCCTAGAAAGACCTAGTTTATGCATTGCAGTATCAGCATCCATGTCTCTCTCAAGCATTAATTGCAACAACTGATATTCTTTTTCATAAAGCTCAGCTTGTTTTTCTATTTCACGGATATCAATATCAGTATTCCCAGATAGCTTTTCAACATAATTTTGTATAATTCTATCAAGATTCAATCGATCTAACGAATTCCCTTGTTTATCATATAAAGTGCAGTACTTGCTTCCAGGTTCATGTTTCCAATAAGAAACATTTCCCCATGTGTAACCTAATAGGTTCTGCGGTCTTCTTTTATCTATCTGCCCTGATCTGATGGCCTCGGCTATTTGCTTTTTTCTCTCTTGTCTTCTAAAAGCATAGTGTTGCTCTAATTGTATCTGGTCAAAGTCGATATTCAAATCTTGTTGCATTCGTCTCGTAAGCTCCTCGCCAGCATACTCCTTCAATTCAGTTACAAAATAAAGACCAGCGTCTTCGCTTAAGTCATTATAAACAACACGAATTAAAGCTTCAACTGCAGGAGCAAATTTACTTTCCTGAACCATATCGATATCTGGAGATACAGAAACGGCATACCCTCCTTCAGTAATTTCACTCTGATCTATATGAACGTATCTTAAAAAATCAAATTTTCTTTCTAAGGTTTTAATTGAAGAGCCGATAGTTTCATCAGCCATTTTGGATGAAGTTCTGCGACTTGCAACATTGTAGAGTGCATTGATGATGTATTTCATCATTACAGAATTTTTTAGCTTTTCCAAATAGCACTCCCTCTAAAAATAGTATAGAAGATTTTTTTAATAATCTTTCCTAAAAATTTGATTGAATCTCTTGGTTTTTCTGTTTTTCCAATTGCCTTTATGATAAACATAACTAACTAACAATGGAAATGTAATGGTGGCTTCAGAGAAAACCATCTGTTCAAAGCTTTGGTCAACTTTACCCCAAGAACTAGCTTCTTTGAATGTTGAGCCAGATAAACCCCCATCTCTTTCATCTGCAACAGTCAATTGAATTGCATACTTATGCATAGGAGCATTTATACCTAAGATATCTGCGGCAACTACAGTATCTTGAACAAAATTCTTAGGGACGCCACCACCAATCATTACAACCCCAGTTTCTTTGGACTTAATTTTAATTTCAGTAAGTTCCTTGAAATCTTTTACAGAATCAATTGCGATATGGTCTTTCTTTTCTGTTTGATGATGTACCAATCCAAAACCAGCACTAGAATCAGAAAATGCAGGACAGAATATCGGTAATTCTTTTTTGTATGCTGCAAGAACAAAAGAATCAAGATTCTTTCCGTTTTTATCTAGATATTTCCCCATCTCATAGATGAATTCTCTGGAAGAATATGTACCAGGTTTCATAGAATCAGCAATTATTTTTGTAGTATTATCACAGATTCTTAATTCTTCCTCATCGATAAAAGTGTCATAAATACGATCAATCATAATCTCTCGTAGTTGATTATCATCAGCATTAACAAAGCCACGATAATGATTAAAACCAAGACCTTCAAAGAAATCCTGGTCAACAACAATCGCTCCAGTAGATACAATTGCATCTACCATATTATTATCAACCATATCAAAAATTACTTTTTTGAGTCCTGCACTAACTAGACTTCCTGCTAAACATAGAATAATCGTGCAGTCTTTATCTTTTAGCATCCTGTCATAAATATCGCAAGCTCTTGCAAGATTTCTAGATTGAAAAGCCATATCTTCATATGATTTAATTAAAGGAATACTATTAAATTTCTTAATATCAATATGCTCGACTTTTCTTTTCAATAAATCTTTTTTATTATAGTTCATAAGAAGGCGGTATAAAATTATAGTTTTTCTTTTTTTCTAAGCTATAGGTAATCTTACATAAAAAGTAGTACCTTTGCCCTTACCTGGGCTTTCTGCCCAAATCTCCCCCTTATGCTTTTCAACAATGCGCTTACAAATAGGAAGGCCAAGACCACTAGAATCCAATTCATGACGAGATTGATCAACCTTGTAAAACTCATCAAAGATATGTTCCACCTGCTCTTTATCTAAACCTATTCCAGTGTCGCTCACTGAGACAACAACATAATCTTTTTCCTTTTTTGCATCAATCTTTATTTTTCCTTTGTCGGGCGTATATTTTATCGCATTCGTTAATAAATTATCAAACAATTCATTTAACTGCATTTTATCGGCATTTACGATGAGCTTGTCTGTCATGTTGTTCTCAATATTGATTTCTTTATCTGAGAAAATAGTTTTTTTGTTTAGCAAAATATCTTCAACTACATCTGAAATATCTGTATCTTCAAAACTTAGATTTACATTTGGCGATCCAAGTCTTTCAAACTCTAATGTCTTTGTAATAAGGTCTTTCATATAGTTTGCATTCCTTTCTAGGACTATTAACAACTCCTTTAATTTTGGGTCTTTTTCTTCATTTATAATAGTTGGTAATAAACCTATTATCGGCGTTAAAGGACTTTTTAAATCATGGCTAAGCTGCCAGATAAAATCATCTTTTTGTTTCAAAAGCTTCTCAATTTCAGCAGTACGCTCTCTAACCTTTAATTCGAGATCAATATTGAGATCTCTAAGTTTCTCCTCCATCTCTTTTCGCTTAGTAATGTCTCTCAGGGAAACCAAATGCCCTGTTGTATTGCCATGCTTATCAACTAATGAGGATATCTGCATGTCATAAACAAATTTTTTATCATCAATTTTAACTGGCACTTCGTCCCTCAAATCCTTTTCTTTTTTGAGGTGATTAATAATTTCTTTTTGATTAACAAAAACATCTTCAAACTTTTCTCCAATTATTTTAGATTCCTCCAGACCAAATGTTTTTAAAAAGCTGGGGTTAGCATCAACAATGCGCCCCTCAGAATCTAGAACAAAGACAGGATCATCCATATCTTCAAAAACAGCATCACGTGCAACAGGAACAATTTCAATTAGTTTAAAACTAGAAAATCCCCAATAATAGACAACACCAGTAACAACAAATGAAAGAGGAGTAAAATCAAATGGTATAAATTTTATAAAATAAATATTGTAAAATATGTTTACAAAAAGAGGTGTAAGGGTGCCTGTTAATAAAATTATAGCCTGTTTACGATAGACATGTCTTAAAAGTATAAAACCTCGAACAAGAAGAAGAACGCCAAAAAGAATCAGAAAATATGCATAAGATGTTATGATCCACCATAGTTCGCTATATTCAAGAGGGATTTTTTTATTTAAAAAAATTAACCCATGTAAATCATTGGTAACAATTAGTGCATAGAACAATAAGGGAACTCCATATAAGAGAATCATTTTATTTTTAGTCATCCATTTATCTTTGCCAGTCCATTGCAGAGCAAGAAGAACCCATGTAGGGCCAATAAACAAAGGCCCAAAATACGTGATCTGCTCTATATGATAATTTGCAACTGGATCCCGTATAAAAATTTGAAGAATAAAGTTAAACAACCAAAATGATGCAAACAACATTAGGGCAGCTGTTGACTTGGCAGCCTGTATATGCCGTTTAATCCAATGTTTTTTCCATGTATAAAACGCTAGAGAAACCATTAAACAGCCAAAAATGAAAGATAGAACTGAAAGCACCAATGGAATCTCTACCAAACCTGACATTTCCTCTCCTTCTTATGCCAAAATGGTATTTTATAGGTAACATTTAAATCATATGCATCTAAAAAAGTCAAAAAGCAGTACTTTACCTAATATTTATATAACACAATGTATATAATATTAATAGCATGGGGAACAAAAAACACCTTATCATATGTTACTTACTAATTTCTGTATTACTGTTATCAATATTTTCAACAAATGTATCATCGTCTGAAAGTAATGAAAATAATAAATTTTATGGATATATCATTAATGTTTCTCCAGATCAATCATATAGTTTGCAGACAAATATTACTAGATTAGTAAATCAGCTACTTCATGAAAACATCTCTGTTTATTGGATAACTTCTAATACTGAAGTATCCACATCACAATTAGATTTAGAAACTGAATCATTAAAACGTTCATTTAACAAAGGATCTTATCTAATAACATTTGGTAGTACTTCATCTAAAAATCTTAGGGCAATATCTCTGGTTCATAATTATTTTCTAAATTATAATGTAGAGTCATATAGAATACTCGATCCATTAAAGAGCTTAGATGTTATAGAACTGGTTGAACCTAAAATTGCCCATTATGATGGAAAAGCAACCTATACTTCTTATTATTACACTTTAGAAGCAGGGGGGTTTCTGAACCAAAAAAAGTTGACCCCTGAGCAGGTTTTAGATGAATTGACAAACGAAAACTATAATATACTCATCTGGGGAGGCGGCGATCCAACAGCAATTGTTGAAATTAGACAAGATCTCGTTTCAATTAGGGGTGTACAAGTAAGAAAAAAAATCAGAACTTTTATTGAAAATGGTGGAGGATACACAGGATCCTGCTACGGCGGTTGGAGGGCAGCGTCTGGATTTGATCGCCCTCTCGGATTGCCGTTATATCTTGGAACTAGTCAACTTTTAAATTTACTACCTATGCAACTAAATTTGCTAGATGTTAATGTGTATAGAGCATTACCAGGCTCAGGGGATGTAGATCTGAAAATTACTAACACAGACAATCCACTTACTTTTGGACTTCCTGAAATAATTCATAATCATTCTTATGCCGGCGGTCCAATGTTTATTGATAAAAGAATTTTTAAATCAAACACCGAGGTAATTGGCATTATTGATAGCGTCGGTTTAGATGATTGGGATTGGGATGCATATATGGAACTTTGCCCATGGTGGAGTTCGCCGTTTGTTTCAAATGATACTAAAATGAAAATAGCGAAATACTGGATGGAGCAAAACATGGGGGCAGCTATCTGGGTAACAGGGAAATTTGGTGAAGGAAAGGTAGTTGCTTACGGCGGCCATCCAGAACATGCATCTACTTCTGATTGGGGAATGGATGATAACGAACTACCAAGAACTGTTTATAATACAATTTTTTATTTATGTTCGAAAGATTCATCACAAATTAGTTTGGAAAAAAGCTATTCCTTTTCAAAACTTGATGTTGATGCAGGTGGCCCTTATATTGGGTTAATAGATGACAACATTCAGTTCTATGGTACAGTAGAAAATGGAGAGTCTCCATTTGAATGGGCATGGGAATTTGAAATACCTTATACGTGGTATAATCAAGAATATTCTAATGAAAATTTGATTTATGAACAAAATCCAGAATATGCTTATCATTCATTAGGAGATTACAAGGCAACTCTCATAGTTATAGATGCAAACGGTAATGTTGGGAGCGATGTTGCAGAAATAGAGATACTGTATTCTTATACAGAACCTAAGCCTAAAATAGATATAGAACCTTATGAAGGGATTGTTGGAGAGGAAATACAATTTAATTGTAGTATAAAATATGGAGGATTTCCTCCATTCGATTATCATTGGGATTTCGGAGATGGAGAAGAATCGGACGAGAAAAATCCAATACATGCGTTTAATAAAAAAGGAGAATTTTATGTTGTTTTAGAAGTAACTGACGATTGGGGGTCTAAAACAACAGTTGGCGAATTTGTATACATCGCTGAAGAGCCAAGAACAACTCAAAAATCCTCTTCTGATCCTTTTATAATAATTTTAGTCTCAATTATTAGTCTGATAATTATCATTATCATAATTTTAATTATTCTTAAAAAGAAGCGATTTTGATAAAAAACAATGATGAGTAAACTTTAAACCATGTTCTTTTTTATCGTTTTTCCACATGCACGAATGGGCACTTGCAGAGTCAATTCTTACAGCGGCACTTGAAGCTGCTGAAAAAGAGAAATTCAAGAGAATAACAGAAATCCAAATTTCTATTGGAGAATTACAACAAATTGAGCAAGACATTTTTCAGTTTGCACTTGACCAAATAATAGAACAACAAAAAGATAAACTGGATAATGTTAAAATCAAGATTAAAATAGAAAAAAGCACACTAAAATGTAAGAATTGTGAAAACACTTGGAATTTTAGTGATATGCAGAAAAAAATGAATGAGGATGAGGCAGAGGCCATACACTTTATCCCAGAGATTGCGTTTGTTCATACTCGATGCCCTAAATGTGGAAGCCCTGATTTTGAGATAGAAACTGGGCGAGGAGTTTCTATAACACGAATTAAAGGGGAGAAATAAGACAAATGGATCCAAGAATCAGTGTTATCGATAAAAGACTGCAAAACATCAAAAGAATCATTTCTGTAGCCAGTGGAAAAGGCGGCGTTGGAAAAAGCCTAGTAGCATCTTCTCTCGCTCTCGCTCTTTCTAAAAAAGGCTACAAAGTAGGTCTTTTGGATTTGGATTTTTACGGCCCATCTTCACACATCATTTTAGGTGTGGAAAAATTTGACTTTCCTGAGGAGAGAAACGGTATTCTACCACATGATGTTGAGGGAATAAAATTCATGAGCATTGTTTATTTTACTGAGGATAAACCTTCGGCTTTTCGTGGAGTTGATATTACAAATATCATAATCGAAATTCTTGCGATTACTCAATGGGATAAACTTGACTACTTAATTATTGATATGCCACCAGGAATAGGCGATGAAGTTTTAGATGTAATTCATCTTGTTAAAAAAAGCGAATTTCTTGTTGTTTCCACTCCTTCAAAGGTTGCTATGGGTGCAGTTAGTAAGCTACTTAAAATGCTAAAAGAACTCAAATTACCTGTAATAGGAGTTATTGAGAACATGAAGATGGCCAAATCAGATTATGTTGAGAATGATGTTGCTAAAATGGGCTTAGTCTATCTTGGCGATGTTTCTTTTGATAAAGATCTTGAAGATTCTATTGGAGTGCCCGGTAAACTCTTGAAAACAAAATTCATGAGCGACCTAAATAAAATCAATGAAAAACTATGAAAGGCTCTTATGTTTTGTTAATCGAATTAAAAGAAAATACAAATATTAAAGTTGGTAAATTGGGTAAGGTATTTTTCAAAAAAGGTTTTTATGCTTACGTTGGTAGTGCACTTAATGGTATTGAACAGAGAATACAAAGACACATGAGAAAAGATAAAAAAACTCATTGGCATATTGACTATCTTTTAAAACACGCTGTTGTTAGAGAGATATTTTACAAAGAATCTGATGAAAAAGAAGAGTGCGATATTGCAAATAAATTGGCAAAATTAGAATCTATATCTGGTTTTGGATGCAGTGATTGCAAATGTAAAAGCCACCTTTTTTATGGACCCAAAAAAGAAATCTTACAAATTATTCATGGTTTCGATATGCAAAACACTTAAAACATCAATTTTTTTACTTACTTTGGGGAAGATAGGCTATGGTAGCTGTTATCTACACTACACTGGATAATATTCAAGATGCAAGAAGATTGGCCCATACTTTGGTTGATGAGCAGTTAGTTGCATGTGTAAACATTATTCCAAAAATCGAATCTGTTTATCGTTGGAAAGGCAAAGTAGAGAACTCTGAAGAAGTTGCTTTAATTTGTAAAACTGTAGATTTAAACGTAAAAAAAACCATTCAACGTATAAAATCTCTTCATAAATATGAGGTTCCTGATATTATTGTATTACCGATTGTCGGTGGTCTTAAAGACTATCTTGATTATATTGCTAATGAGACTTCATGAAATTTATATCATTAATATCTAGTGGTATTGACTCCCCAGTTGCAACATTTTTACTTTCTAAGATTTCTGAGGAGATTATACTTGTTCATGGGGATACAAGGCCCTTTACAGATAATCGCGAGATGGAAAATTTCAAAAAACTGGCAAAATTTTTAGATAAAATAACTTCTTGTAAAATTAAAGTAATTTTAATCCCCCATGGTGACAGTCTTAGCGAATTTAAACAAAATTGTACAAATCGTTATACTTGTGTTTTTTGTAAACGAATGTTGCTTCGCTATGCTGAAAAGATTGCTGAAAAAGAAAAGGCAGATGCAATTATTATGGGGGATTCATTAGGTCAAGTTGCATCTCAAACCTTGCAGAATATAAAGGTCATAGATCAAGCTGTTTCTATTCCAGTATTACGGCCTTTGATTGGATTGGATAAAGAAGATGTTGTAAAGATTGCTAAAGAGATTGGTACTTATGAGTTGTCAATTTTAAAATCTGAAGGTTGTACTGCAGTTCCAAATAAACCTTCAACAAAAGCTAAACTAGAAACAATTTTGGAAGAAGAGAGTAAAATTGATATAAAAAAATTGGTAAATAATGTAGTAAAACAAAGCAGTGCAATAAAACCTTAATTTATCAAAAATTAATGATTAAATCTATTTTTATTTTAATCAAAAACGAAACTTTTATATACACCACTATCATACTAGATAATGTAGGTTGGGACTAGGAAACTACAATATATTGTATTATAAGTTTATCTGGTGAGTATAGGATGAAATGTCCATATTGCAACAATGATGAGACCAAAGTAACAGACTCCCGAGATACAGGGACATACACAATTAGAAGACGAAGAGAGTGTCTCAAATGCAATAAAAGATTCACGACCTATGAATACATTGAATTGACCCCTATATATGTTAAAAAGAAAGATGGCCGTTTAGAAAAGTTTGATAGAAATAAAATCAAAAACGGCATAACAAAAGCACTGGAAAAAAGACCAGTAGGTCATGAACAAATAGAGAAAATTCTTAACAATATTGAGGAAAGAATCAGAAGAACTGGTCAAGAAGAAATTGAAAGCAAAATAATAGGTGAATTTGTAATGGATGCATTAAAGGAAACAGATCATGTGGCCTATATCAGGTTTGCGTCAGTTTACAGAAGTTTTGCTGATGTTTCTTCATTTGAAGAAGAAATTAAAAATTTAACAAAACAAAATGCGGTAGGAGGAATAAAATGATACGAAAAATAAGGAAACGAGATGGGAAAATAGCAGATTTTAACCCTATACAAATTACGAACGCTATATGGAAAGCAGCGCAAGCAGTAGGCGGTAAAGATTACAAAAAGTCAGTAGAACTTACAGACAAGGTAATAGAAAACCTTGAAAAGGCTTTAAATAAAGGAGAAATTCCAACTGTTGAACAAGTACAGGATATTGTAGAGAAAACACTTATCGAAGAAGGTCACGCTAAGACAGCTAAAGCCTATATTTTATATCGTAAACAACATCAAGATATCAGAGAAGTTGGAGGGCTTTTAAAGGATATAGATGTAGTTGATGGCTATCTTAGTATGATGGACTGGAAGGTTCAAGAAAATAGCAATATGAGCTACAGTCTTCAGGGATTAAATGTTTATGCAACAGAGAATATTGTCTCACATTACTGGCTTAACAAAATCTATCCGCCCGAGATAGGGGAAGCTCACGTAAGTGGAGACTATCACATTCACGATCTTGGAACACTTGGTGCATATTGTGTCGGATGGGATTTGAAGGACATTTTACTTCTTGGTTTCAGAGGAGTTTCTGGGAAAATTGAGAGTAAACCAGCTAAACACTTTGGAACTGCTTTAATGCAGATTGTAAATTATTTATATACGCTTCAGGGGGAAGCGGCGGGCGCTCAAGCATTATCAAATTTTGATAGTCTACTTGCGCCATTCATAAGATATGATAATCTAAATTATGAGCAAGTAAAACAAGAGATGCAGAAATTTTTATTCAACATGAACGTTCCTACAAGGGTAGGCTTCCAAAGCCCGTTTACAAACATCACAATGGATCTTACAGTTCCTAGTTATATGACAGATGAGCCAGTAATAATTGGTGGAGAATTAAAAGATGATAATTACAGCGATTTTGCTAATGAAATGGAAATAATAAATCATGCATTTGCGGAGATTATGAATGAAGGAGATGCAAAAGGAAGACCATTCACATTCCCAATACCAACTTACAACATTACAAAAGACTTTAATTGGAACAATGATGGTCTTGATCCAATTTGGGAAATGACTGCGAAATATGGAATACCATATTTCTCAAATTTTATCAATAGTGATATGAAGCCAGATGATGCGAGGAGCATGTGTTGTCGGCTTCGTCTTGACAACAGGGAGCTACGTAAACGTGGTGGAGGATTATTTGGCGCCAACCCAAAAACAGGATCAATTGGTGTAGTAACCATTAACATGCCAAGGATAGGTTATCTAGCTAAAAATGAAAATGATTTTTTTGAAAGATTGGACAACTTAATGGAATTGGCAAAACAAAGTCTGATAATAAAGAGAGAAGTTATAGAGGGTCTGACATATAGCGGACTTCATCCATATTCGCGGTTTTATCTCTCCGATATTAAGAAAACTTTTGGCGAATACTGGAAAAACCATTTCTCAACTATAGGTCTTATTGGTATGAACGATGCTTTACTGAACTTTATGAATAAGAGTATCGGTGACCGTGAAGGAAAAAAATTCGCTGAGAAAATCCTTGATCATATGCGTAATAAACTTGCTGATTTCCAAGAAGAAACAGGCGATATTTTTAATCTTGAGGCAACTCCGGCAGAAGGCAGTTTAGCACCTGATGAAAAAGTTTTGATATCTCAAAGTGATCCAAGATTTAGTGAAATTGGGCCGTTAATTGATTATCATTTGGATAATAATAAAAGTGATATTCATATAGTTGGAACTAGTGAGGTTTTAAAAATTCCTTATGGTACTATCTTTACTTATGGATTTAGTAGGAATACACAAAAAATTAAAAAATATCCCGTTACAGCACTGGTTAGACATCCTGGTAAATCAATGTATGAAATAACTACTTCTTCAGGTAGAAAAGTCAAGGTTACTGGTCAACATAGTGTTTTTACAATGAATTCTGATGGTGTTCCTGAAGAAATATTGGTTAGAGATATTCAACCTGATATTCCTATTGCTGTTCCTAAACAAATTGAAATGGAAACAGCACATAAAGAGTTTAATTTAATCGAGTTTTTTAAGAACTCGCCTTTTAATGATAAATTATATTGTGTATTTCCATCTACTTTTGTAGAAAAACTAATTGTAAATACTGAAGTTGAAAAATGGGCTGCTCGATATTATAAGAGTGCATGGAATAATGTAAAGCATTCCTGGAGAAAAAGGGGAGTTATTCCTCTCAAATTGATTTACGATTTATATATTCAAATAGAAAGAGATGTTTTAGAATCTTCAAAGATATTCTATCGTTCTACTAAGAATACTATGCCTATTAATGTTTTAATACCAATTGATGAAGATTTTGGTTTTGTAATTGGCAGCCTTCTTTCAGAGGGCTGGTTAAATGAAAGAAGTGAAATTACCAATACTAATAGGAATTTCACTAAGAATTTCCTCCAGTCAGTAGAAAAAACATTTGGTAAAGGTTCTGCCCATCTTATTTCTAGGAAAAGGAAAAAGCCACGAAAAACTCGTCATACTGTTACTTTGAGCAAATCCATAGGTCTTTTCTTTAAAGAAATAGATTTTCAAGGAAAAAGCAGCGAAAAGAAAATCCCAAATTTTGTGTTTTATTCGTCTAAGAATTGCGTTGCTGGGCTTTTGAAGGGTTATTATCTTGGTGATGGCTATTATTATGAAAACAGAGATAAAAATGATTATTCTGTTAGATTGTACACTAATTCAAAGGAGTTATCTGAGGGTTTAAATTTGCTGCTTCTCCGGTTTGGTATTTTGACAAAAATCAGGGAGGATGACAGATCTAATTATAATCCTAGATGGAAGAAAAACTACGTTATATCCATTACCGGTGCTGAAAATTTAGAAACATATTTCCAGAAAATCCTTAAAAAGAAGTTACAATTTGGAAATGTTCATTCTTCTAGAGAAATTATCTCAGATGTTCCTATGCTTTTAAAACAGATGATGCAGAAGTATTCTATTGGGCCACAGGATATAAATATTGACAAAGATAGTTTCAATAGGAATTTAAGACAGAATAGAATTAGTATTCAATATTTGCGAGAAATCATTCAGAAACTATCGAATTGTATTAAAGAGGAAGATGAAACACTTGAAAAACTAAAAATACTGGCGAATTCCGATATTTATTGGGATAAAGTAAAAGAGGTAAAAAAACTAAATCCTACAAAATATGTTTATGATTTTGAAGTTGATGTAAAAGACGATATGGTCAATAATTTCCTTGGAGGTAGCGGACTTGTATGTCTTCATAACACTAGTTATCGTCTAGCAAGAATAGACAAAGCCAAATATCCAGATATTAGAATGTATAATCAAGAGTTTTATGGAAATGGTGGCAAGGTAGAGCCATACTACACAAACTCCACACAATTGCCAGTTGGGTTCACAACTGATGTTTTTGAAGCACTTGAATTACAGGATAACTTACAGACAAAATATACTGGTGGAACAGTACTTCATATATTCCTTGGAGAAGAAGAACCATCAGCTACTTCAACAAAAAAGCTTATTCGAAAAGTAGCAGAGAACTATTCGTTACCTTATTATACGATTACACCAACGTTCAGTGTATGTCCCGATCACGGATATATGGCAGGCGAGCATCCAAAATGTCCAATATGTGCCAAAGAGAACAAATCAACTGATTGTGAGGTATATTCTAGAGTTGTAGGATATTTAAGGCCAGTAAATCAATGGAATCGTGGTAAACAACGTGAGTTTCACGACAGAAAAACATTTGATATGATATCAAATAAAAAAGCGGTAATTGTATGAAGTTCGGTGGTTTACAAAAAACATCACTTTTAGACTATCCAAACATGCTAAGTGCGATAGTATGGACAGTTGGATGTAACTTTCGATGTCCTTTTTGTTATAATAAAGACCTTGTTTTAGGCAAATCAGACATCATCTCTGAAGAAAAAATCTTGTCTTTTCTTAAAAAGAGAAAAGGAATGCTAGAAGCATTAGTTATCACTGGTGGTGAACCGTTGATGCATAAAGATATCATAGATTTTTTGGAAAAAGTCAAAAAACTTGATCATCTCATAAAAATTGATACAAATGGATCGTACCCTAAAAGACTACAGGAGATAGTTGATAAAAAACTTGTAGATTATCTAGATATGGATGTAAAAGCACCTAAAAAAAAGTATGATAAACTCACAGGTGTTAAAACTGATATTAAAAAAATTGAACAATCAATAAAAATAATAAGAAACTCAGGAGTTGACTACGAGTTTAAGACAACCTTTGTACCAGACTTCCTAACAAAAGAGGACATCATCGAGATTGGTAAATGGTTAGAAGGATCTAAACAGTTTTATCTTCAGCAATTCAAAAATGATACGCCCTTAATTTCGCCTGATCTTCAAAAACTTGTACCATACCCTAAAAAAGTGCTTGTTGATACATTAGAGGAAATAAAGCCTTATTTCCAAAAATGTGAGATTAGAGGAGCATGAGTTTACTAGATGAAAAATTAATGGGTGATATAGAGCTTGCTCGTGAAACGTTATCAAACTCAGATCATTCTATTGTAGTTATTAGATGTGGCAAAATAGTTTTAACAAAAAAAGGAGATGGTATTAGACCAATTCTTGAAACAGTTGAAAAATTAAAAGGAGAAATGCAAGATACAGTTGTCGGTGACAGGATTCTTGGTAAAGCATCAGCATTATTGCTATGCCACTCCAAGGTAAAAGCTGCTTATTCTCCTCAGGCAACAAAAACTGCTATAGCCTTACTTATAATGGACGGAATCCCATGCCAGGTTGATGAATTAATTCCTTTTATTCAAAATAGGTCCAAAGATGGTCTGTGTCCTTTTGAAAAAATGCTTAAGAATATTAATTCACCAGAAGAAGCACACGAAATTCTAAAAGAAAACATTTTGAGTAAAAAGCGATAAATAATGACGTTCCATTACAGGGAATACTATGGATTACGAATTAGCAATAATTGGAGCCGGACCAGCAGGCTATTCAGCAACTATTTATGCAGTTAGAGCTGGTGTTAAAACACTTGTTTTAGAGAAAGGGATTGGTGGAGGATTAGCAGCAGTCTCTCCAAACATTGAAAACTATCCTGGTTTTGAGTCAATTTCAGGGATGGAACTAGTAGAAAAAATGAAGAAACATGCTGAAAAATATACAAAAATCAATTTTAGTGAAGAAGTTAAAAATATCAAAAAAATAGGAGATATTTTCGTAATAGAGACAGATAGGCAAAAATACGAAGTTAAGGCAATTCTAATTTGTACAGGTGCAGATTACCGTAAGCTTAATGTTTCTGGGGAAAAAGAGCTTCAGGGAAAAGGAGTATCGTATTGTGCAACTTGTGATGGTTTCTTTTTCAAGAATAAAAAAGTAGCAGTAATAGGTGGAGGAAATACCGCTCTTGTTGAAGCAATTTATCTAAAACAGATTGGTTGTAAAGAAGTATATCTTATCCATCGACGCGATCAATTACGTGCAGAAAAAGCATATGAAAAGGAAGCAAAAGAAAAAGGCGTGAAAATAATTTTTAACACACGCATAGACGCTATCTCTGGTAAAGATAAAGTCGAATATCTTGAGGTACATGACACTAAAACAGAGAAAAAATCAAAATTTCCAGTTGATGGAGTATTTATTTCAATTGGTGAGGAGCCACAAAATGCTATAGCAAAAATGCTTGATGTTAAACTTGATGAAAGAGGATATGTCATAACTGATAGAGAAGGCAGGACTAATGTGAAAGGAATTTATGCTGCTGGAGATGTAACTGGTGGATTAAGACAAGTAGTTACAGCATGCGCTGAAGGTGCAATAGCTGCCCTGACTTCAACAGAAGCTATAGGGAAGAAATATCCTTATTAACGCTATTGTTTTTGATAATCTTTACCAGCTTGTCAGCACTTTTTTTAACAACTTTAGACATCTTGCCAGACATTGTTTTAGGTTGAATACCAATAAAAACAATATTTTTAACATATTGTCTAAGATAATTAATCAAAACAGAAATTGGAATCCCGTGGGTACTAATATGTGCCACACCAACATTTTCCTTTGGAATAATCCTGATTTCACCAGGTTTGAGGTTCATATCTGCAGCATCAACAATTATAACTAAATCTAGATTAGAATTTTTTACACATGAAGTATAATTTTCAGGAACAATTCCACAATCAATAACAGCGATATCAGATTCTTTTAGTTTATCTGCAATATATGGACCAACAGCATCATCACCACCCTCTCTGTTGCCAATGCACATTACCAGTAGATCCATTTAAAACTCCTTTAATTAGATTTTTTCATGATGCCACGAGCTGCAATAACGCCAGTTGCAGCACTTGCTACTATTCCACGAGACAAACCTGCACCATCCCCTGCAACAAAAAAGTCTGGGAGATTTGTTTCAAGATCCTTGGTTACTAGAAAACGCATGGAGTAAAACTTAATTTCAGGGGCATATAGCAGAGTACTATCACTATTAACACCAGCTATTATCTTATCCAGTTGTTCGAGACCTTCAATTACGTTTTCGACAATACGATGCGGGAGAGCCATAGAAATATCTCCCGGAGTTGCATTTTTCAATGTTGGTTTAACAAAAGATTTTTCAATTCGAGTACGTGTAGAACGATGGCCATTGCGCAAATCCTCAAGCCTTTGAACGATAGGCATACCACCACCTATTGTTGTCGCAAGCTTTGCAATAGACCTACCGTATTCTGTAGTATTCTCTACAGGTTCTGTAAGTTCTATACGAGTTAAAAAAGCAAAATTAGTATTTTCAGATTTTTCGCTATTGCTAGAGTGACCATTTACACCAATAAACTCTCCATAATCTTCCATAACTACAAAACCATATGGGCATGTACAAAAAGTACGAACAAAATCATCATAGGTTTTGGTATAAATATGAAACTTAGGATCCCAGGCATATTCAATAATCTCTTCCATTACAACAGCAGGAACTTCAACACGTACTCCTATATCAATTGGTGCAAATCTGGTTTTAATACCTAGTTTTTTTGCTTCAGATGATAGCCAATCAGCACCACTGCGACCAGTGCAACCAATTAAAAAATGCGATTCAATAATATCGCCATTGACTAAAAATAATTTGAAATTATTATCTTTCTTTATTTCTGCAACCTCTGTGTTCAACAAAAAAGAACATCCTTTACTTTCAAGATAATTTTTGATAGAGCTAACAACATTTGGAAGCATATCAGATCCTATATGGCGTTGGGGGATGGGGATAAATTCAATACCAACAGAAGCAGCGCGGGTTTCAAGCTCACGAGAGTTTTTGCCATAAAGTTTAGGGCTTGCACCATACTCTAAAAAAACCTGGTCAACCATAGAAATAAGGTTATCTGCTTCTTCGCGTGATACAAACTCTTCAAGATTCCCGCCAACATCAGATTTAAGATTAAGCTTTCCATCTGAAAGACCACCAGCACCGCCAAGACCACACAGTATGTTACAAGGCTTGCATTTCAAACAACGCTGGTACTCAGTATTAGGGCATTTTCTATTATTGATATCTTTCCCTTTATCAATAACTAAAACCCTTAGATTAGAATTATTTACTAGTTCATAAGCTGAAAATAGTCCTGCGGGACCTGCACCAATTATCGCAACATCATAAAACAAAACTTTTATTCTCCTTCAAATTCAACTACAGAATATATATGTTCTCCCTTTAGTTTATCTCTTCCTCTAAGGTCGACTAGCTCGATAATAAACGCACACTCTATCAACTCTCCACCTAGTTTTTTAACTAAGTTTCTTGCTGCTGATGCTGTTCCTGCTGTCGCGATTAAGTCATCAACAATTAAAACCTTGTCACCTTTTTTAATCGCATCTTTGTGTATCTCAATCTTATCTTTTCCATATTCTAGAGTGTATTCTTCAGATTCGATTTCAGCAGGAAGTTTTCCCGGCTTTCTAATGGGAACAAAACCGCAATTTAAAAGATACGCTAGAGGAGCACCAAAAATAAATCCACGACTTTCAATACCAATAACCTTATCAATTTTTTTATCCTTATAACGGTCATACAGAAGATCTATGGTTTCCCTAAAGCCTTGAGGATCCTTCAACAAGGTAGTAATATCTCTAAACATAATGCCTTGTTTGGGCCAATGTGGCACTGTCCTAATTTTTGATTTTATTGATTCGCTCATGTAATATACTTTTTTTTGATCGAGCATAATCTCTCCCATTCAAATTTTAATATTTAAAGGTAAAGCAAAAAGCTTTTTTAGTAATTTCTATTCGTAGGAGATATGCCAAAAATCGGAATAATCGGTGGAAGCGGGCTTTATAACATTGGAATAATAAAAGAAATTGAAGAAATAGATGTAAACACTCCTTTTGGAAAACCGTCAGATAAAATAACAATTGGAAGAATAGAAGGAACTGAGGTAGCTTTTTTACCAAGACATGGAAAAGGGCACATTTATCCTCCACATAATGTAAACTATAGAGCCAATGTTTTTGCAATGAAAGAATGCGGAATTGAATATCTCGTATCAACTGCTGCTGTTGGAAGCCTTAAAAAAGAAATAAAACCATGTGATTTTGTAATCGCAGATCAATTAATTGATCGATCATTTAAACGTGCAACAACATTTTTTGAAAATGGAATTGTAGCACATGTTGGATTTGCAGATCCTTTCTGTAAAAAACTTTCTGATTTAGCTTATAAGACAGTAAAAGAGCAGGATGTTGGTTTACATAGAGGAACATACATCTCTATGGAGGGCCCACAATTTTCGACTAGAGCAGAATCAAATCTATACAGATTATGGAATGTCGATGTTATAGGCATGACTCTGGCACCTGAAGCTAAGTTAGCAAGAGAAGCAGAGATGTGTCTTTGTGGAATATTAACTGTTACAGATTACGATTGTTGGTACGAAGGGAAAGAAGATGTAAGCGTTGCAAATGTTGTTGAAAACTTAAAGAAGAATGACAAAAATATGGCAAATATCCTCAAAAAACTCATACCAAAAATAAAATACAAAAGAGACTGCGAATGTCATAATGCATTAGAATATGCTGTAATTACTTCTCCAAAACTTATCAAAAAGAACGGTAACCCACAAGTCAATAAAGTGTTGCTAAAGAAATTTCTAAAATAGGGCTAGTTTTTCAAATTCTTAAATGAAAAAACAAACAAAAGAAACCAGATTATCCCTGAGAAAAAGTCAGCTGTCATAGAAACCCAAAAGCCCATCGTATAGAAAGTTGCTGTTAAAATAAAAAGACCTATTGTTGTTAAACCTGCTGTAAAAAGATTGAGGCTAGTTTTTCCTTTCCAAACATCTTTTAACTGTGGTAATAGAATAAACCCAAACATCAAACTAACTACAGCTATTACAATGTCTTGCCAATGATAACTTTCTCCAAATATTTCAATTAAAATATTCAATAGCATATCTGACACTTGTAACTATATATAATAAATAAAGTTTATTCTATAGAAACCGAACATGAATGAAAAAGCAGGATCATACGATGCAATAATGGTAATACTCAAGGTATTTACTCATTGAATAATGAAGTAAAAATAGAAAAGAAGAGCCGTAGTTTAAGTTTGGTTCGTATCTACGACAACTAGTTTTTAAAGATTGACTTTATCTTTTCTTTTAAAATTTAAGAAAATCTAAAGTCGAATTATTTGTTGTAATAATTTCTGGAATATATTTCCGTGCCCCATTATGAAATCAAGAATAAATTCTCTTAAAGTCATAGCTCTTGTTTTTTTAACTACCACTGTTAGCGTGTCTGACCAGTCGCTTTCTAAACCTGTTGCATCTCTCGCCTTAACTTTTAATTTTTGTAAGCCGTTACTATCCCAAGTATGCTCTGTTTTGCATTCATCTAAGTTGTGATAATAATTGCCATTGTTGTTATCCCATTCGTCTACAACGTCGTCATTATTCCAATCCCAGCCGAATTCGATACCATCGTATTGGTAATCTATTGTATGTGCTGAGTAAATACAACTTTGTCCTACTTTGGGTGATGTCGGTCCGGTTGGTTTATTTGGCGTTTCTGGTGGATAATTTTCTTCGATCCTTACTCTTATCGGATCACTTTTTAGAGTCATGCCTGCTTCGTCTGTAACTGTTACTGTCACCCAACGATCCCAACCGCCATCAGTATATACTTTAGTTGGATTTTGTTTATTTGAGGTCGTTCCATCACCAAAATCCCATTCCCATTTATATGGCATTAGACCTTTTTCTGCTGTTGCTTTAAAGTTGATTTCTTGTCCAGTGTAATAAACAGCACCATTTTGAGGATTTGTAATTCTAACATTCCTTAAAGGCTTGTAATCATCTGTGATTTCAAAAATGATTTTTGCATCATTACTATCCACATCATCTGCCTCAGATCCATCAAATCTTCCAGAAGTTATGTATTTACTGCCATCTATCTCTACCTCATCATTTTTTTCTGATATAGTAGTCTGTAATTTATGATCAATAATCTTATAAACGCCATGATATATTGCACCTCGGCAATCATCTGACAGGTTATTATTAACGCCGTTTCCATTGTAGGAGCTTACATCTGCCAAATCATGATAATCAATATATCCGCCTAAAGGATTTTTGATAACAAGGTCTCGATCCCAAAGTTTTAGCATTATTTCTGGGCTACCTGTGCTTACTGGAAATGTGTAACTTTTTTTCGGTTCATATGTGTTTTTATTTTTTGGACAGTCGTATCGTCTTGTTATCCAACCATCGCCATCATATATTGAGAGCTTATAGCTCCAATCAGCCCCAAATTTATACCACGGATCTATATCATCTTGTGCAGCTATTTTTAAAATTTTAATTGTTATATTAACTGAACCACGAGTTCCCTCGATGTCAATATATGTTGGCCCTGACCAGTCACTTTCTGCTCCATTAATGTCAACAGCTTTTACACGAACCTCATATTTTCCTCCATTGTTCCATTTATGTGAAGCAGAACCAGCTTGGCCGGAGTCTACAAAACTAGTTTCTGAAGTTTTTTCGTCTCCCCAATCAAAAACATATTTGATTTTATCATCATCCGGATCTGTTGTAGTCGCTGTAAAAGTGTAAGTTTCGCCTATGCCTCCTTTAGAAGGACCACTAGGGGCTGAAGGCGTATCAGGAGGATCTGATGTTTTTCCATAACCCTTACAAACAATATCAATACTATCAACATCATAATGTAGGTCATTTCCCTCCTCAAAATATAAATCAATGTCTCTAAATTCTCCTTTTGCGATGTTGCCTAAATCTGGCGAGTACCATAGTGTGGAAGATGTACCTATGTCTCCTTCAATTCTATAACATTCAAAGGATGTGCCTCCAACAGAGATGCTTTCCATTCCAGTACATTCAAGATTGTTTGGTATTTGGTATATGCTAAATGAAAGATCCTCATGTATAATGCTACCAACATCAACAACAACAGGTAACATCGCTGTAACTCCTCCCCTGGTCCATGTGTTTCCAACCTCCAGAGGAAACTCTAGATAACTAATTGGCGTCAGTTCATTCAAAGAAAATGTACCAGAACAACTTAATCCTGTTGGAATTCCAAAGACTGATGCTTTGCCTTCTGCTTTAAATGATTCCAAACCTGTAATTGCCAGATCAGATTTTCTTACAAGTACTGTACCACCTGTGATTTCTCCCCGAGTCATTCCACCAGAAAAGACACCATATGATCCACTCGCATCCGCAAAACCACTTATATCAACTTTATAATTCGACCCAGTATCGCCAGTAACTTCAAATCTAACATCACTTAGGTGAATATCTAATTGTAGTTCGTCATAATATTTGACAATTACATCGATATCATAAACCCAAGAGTCTCCAACTTTCCATTGAGGTGCATCTGCACTTGTTATTGTTAAAGAACCCGCATCTGCTTCTTTTGTAAGTATTGCAAAAGTAGGTGTAGTCAACAGCGTCAGAATTATTATTAGCATAATTATTTTCTTTTTCACTTAATTGCCTCCTCCAGCTAAAGTTAAATATTTTCTAAATATATAAGTCTTACTATAAAATGTAATTTAATAATTTTAAATAAACAAAAAATTATATATTATTATAAACTAGATAATCCTATATAACTTTAAATATATTATTCTAATATTCATAAATTCATAAATTTAATAGAGATATAATTTATTTGAGAACAATGCATAAAAGGAATACATATGACTGAAAAAATCAAGGTGGCACAGGGTGCTGGCGGAGAATTGATGGACCAGCTCATTAAAGAAAAAATTCTGAAATATTTTAAAACAGAATCAAAGGATATTGAAGTTCCATTATCTTTTCTTGACGATTCAGCTGTTGTTGATAGTGTTGTTTTTACAACCGATTCTCACACTGTTCGACCAATCATTTTTCCTGGTGGAGATTTAGGTTCTCTAGCTGTTGCTGGTACAGTTAACGACGTTTCTGTAATGGGTGCAAAACCTATTGCTTTGTCTACTGGTTTTATAGTTGAAGAGGGTCTTTCATCTGAAACTTTTGAAGCAATTGTTAAAAGTATGGGTGAGACAGCAAAAAAAGCTGATGTGCCAATTGTAACTGGTGACACAAAAGTTGTGGAAAAAGGTGCTATTCAGGAATTTATGATTAATACAACTGGTATTGGAAAAAGAACATCTCTTTTAGATAAAAACATAGCCGAAGTTAAGAGATATCGTAAATTTAATAGTCGTTGGCTTTTAGATTCCAACCTTGAAAAGGGTGATAAAATAATCCTCTCTGGAAACATTGGCGAGCATGGTGTTGCATTGATGTCATTTCGCGAAGGATATGGTTTTGAAACTGAGATCAAGTCTGATGTTGCACCAGTAAATAAATTGATGGAGAAGATTTTATCTATCGGCGGTATTGTTTCTGCCAAAGATCCAACGAGAGGGGGGTTAGCAAATACAGTCAATGATTTTAGTGAAAAATCAAAAACTGGAATAATTCTATATGAAGAAGATATTCCAATTACCACAGGTGTTAGATCTGCTTGTGATATGCTTGGAATTGATCCATTAGAAATTGGTAATGAGGGAAAGGTTGTCATAGGCGTTGTAAAGGAAAAGGCAGACGAAGTCCTATCAGCTATGAAGAAACATCCTCTAGGAAAAAATGCTGTGATTATTGGTGAAGCAACAGATAAAATTAGAGGAGTAGTTCTTGAAACAACTATCGGTGGAAAAAGAAATTTGCACAAGCCAATTGGAGATCCTGTTCCAAGAATTTGCTAAAAGTAATACTTTTTTCAGATAAGTCAAAAGTTTTTAAATAGTATATAAGATTACCAGACCACAACCTTTCAATAAAAACTATCTTTGGAGGCAATATTTTATGGCAAAAGGACTTACCAAGTCATTTAAAAAGGCATTATGGGTTTATCACTGTAATTCTGGATCTTGTAACGGTTGTGACATTGAAATTATTGCAGCGTTATGCCCTCGTTATGATGTAGAACGTTTTGGAATTAAATTAGTCGGTTCTCCACGTCATGCTGATGTATTGCTTGTTACTGGTCCTGTTACACGCCAGATGGCTGACAAAGTTAAACGAGTATATGAGCAAATGCCAGATCCAAAGGCCGTAATATGTGTTGGTAACTGTGGCAACACTGGTGATGTTTTTTACGAGTCATATAATCTTGTTGGTCCAATAAATGAGATTCTTCCAGTTGATGTACATGTTATTGGATGCCCGCCTAGACCAGAGGCAATAATAAATGCAGTTGCGAAAGCATGGGTTAAACTAGAAACATTGGAGGCTAAAAAATGAGCAAAAAATTATCTCCTGAAGAAATAGTGAAATATTTTAAAGATGAATTTAAAACTAAGATTAAATCCACCCAAATACGTAAAAAAGTTGCTGGATTAAAGAAAAAAGAGTCATATAGTATTTGGATGAAGATTGATAAATCGATTTTTAAACCGTTTATTAAGCGTCTATGTGATTTACAGTTTCCTCATCTAGCAGTTACATCAGGCAATGATCTTGGTAAAACTATTGAGCTTATTTATCATTTTACATTGGGTTATGGTACACGATTTGGTGAAATTGTTTTAAATGTTTCTGTAGAACTTCCTAAATCCAAACCTGAAATTGAAACAATCTGTGACTACATCCCTGGCGCTCTTGTAACTGAGCGTGAGAAACAGGAGATGCTTGGAGTGAAAATCATAGGGATACCTGATACTAGACGCTTGTTTTTACCTGATGATTTTCCAAAAGGCGTTTATCCCTGGAGACGTGATGAGACCGGTCCTGAAAAAATGTATAAAAATCTGCATGAGGTGAAAAAATGAAGCAGAAAACCACCGCTAAAACATCTTATCATATTCCTATTGGTCCTATTCATCCTGCTCTTAAAGAACCAGTATATTTTGAGTTTGAGATTGATGGTGAGCGTATTGTTAATGTTGACGTAAAACTTGGTCATGTTCACCGTGGTATTGAATGGGCTAGTCGTAAGCGCAATCCCGTTCAGATTCTTTATCTTGCTGAGAGGATTTGCGGAATCTGTTCTTACTCTCATCCAGCTGCTTTTGCTCTTGCTGTTGAGGATATGGCTGATATCGAGGTTCCAGAACGTGCTGAGTATCTTCGAGTAATTCAGGCGGAACTTGAACGTATTTGTTCACATATTTTGTGGGCGGGTGTTGCTGCTCATGAGATTGGTTTCGATAGTGTTTTGTATTTGACTTGGGAGATTCGTGAAAAAACATTGGATTTAACTGAGTATTTGACTGGCAACCGGGTTACTAAGGCTATTATGATGATTGGGGGTGTACGTCGTGATATTACTAAAGACATGATCCCTAAAATTACTAAAACTTTGAAGTATTTAAAAGATAATTTTGAGAAACTTCGCCGTATCTTTTTAGATGATAAAACTGTTAAAATGCGTAGTCAGAATGTTGGGATATTAACAAAAGAAGATGCATTGAAACTTTGTGCTGTAGGGCCTACAACCAGAGCTTCCGGTGTTAAAAAAGATGTCCGTGTGGATACTGGTTATTTTGCTTATGGGGATTTAGATATTGATTATATGACGCCAGATGTTCTTACTGGTGGGGTTAATGGTGACGTGTATGACAGAATCATAGTTCGCCTCCTTGAAGTTAAACAGTCGATAGAGCTAATTGAACAGTGCCTTGATAAAATGCCATCAGGTGATATTACTGCTGAACCTAAGATCGCAAAATTACTAGCGCAATTAAAAAAGGTTAATGGGGAGGGTGTAGGTCGTTATGAGGCACCACGTGGAGAGGATATTCACTATGTAAAGCTTGATGGTAATGATGCACCATTTACATGGAAAGTACGAGCGCCAACGTATAACAACATATTGCCATGGATTCCAATGCTTAAAGGGGAACAAATCGCCGATATACCAATTGTTGCAGCCTCTACTGATCCATGTATCTCTTGTACTAACCGTGTAGCAATAGTTAACAATGAGAACAGATATGAACTTGACAAAGAAGAACTGCACCGTCTAAGTATCGAGAAGACAAGGAGGTTGATGAAATAATGAGATTTTCAATGCTTCCACAGGTTTTCGCGCAATTATTTAAAAAACCATGGACAAACAAGTTCCCAGCGAAATACCAGCCAAATAATACAACAAAATATCTTGCTGATGTAGCCGCTGGTAAAGCAAAAATCAACCCACCAATCCCAACACCAGATGGATTTAGAGGAAAAATCCAATATGATAAAGAGAAATGTATAGGTTGTCAACTATGTATTAAAGTATGCCCAACGGAGGCTATAGAATATAAACCAGATGAAAAAAAGATTAAAATCTATCTGGCAAGATGTTGCTTTTGCAGTCAATGTAATGATGTTTGTCCTACTAACTGTCTTAGTATGGGTGACGAATTTCTGCTTGCAGGCACAGACCCTTACGAAAAAGATTTAATTGTAGAATAATAACTTGGTAATGTTCTAATGAAATTAATATTCAAAGGAATTGTACAAGGGGTAGGTTTTAGACCAACTATTTTTCGTATAGCTCAAGAGATGGGCCTTAAAGGATATGTTTTAAACAAAGGCTCAGAAGTTGAGGTAGTAATAGATAGAGGCAAGGATGATTTCATTAAGAAGCTTAAAGAAAATCTCCCATCAATTGCTAAAATTACAGAGATGGCTGAAGAATCTGATAATAGATTATTTAAAGATTTTAAAATACTTCATAGTAAACAAGGAACTCATCAGTCGCTTATCCCAGTAGATGTTGGGACTTGCGAAAAATGTCAAAAAGAATTGTTTGATAAAAAAAATAAACGATATCATTTTCCTTTTACAAATTGTACAATATGTGGTGCACGTTTTAGCATAATTGAAGATGTACCTTATGATCGTGAAAGAACTTCAATGAAAGATTTCAAACTCTGCTCGTCTTGTGAAAAGGAATACAAAGATCCATTAAATCGCAGATATCATGCACAAACAATTTCCTGTCCTGAATGTGGGCCCTTTTACAGCTTATATGATAAAAATAAGAAAAATTTAGGTAGTAAAAAAGATTCAATAAAACTATTTGCAGAGCAGATTGACAAAGGAAAAATCTGTGTAATTAAATCTTGGGGCGGGATGCATCTCTGTTGCAAAACCTCTGAGATAAATCGCTTTAGAGAGTGGTATAAACGTCCTCAGAAAGCCTTTGCAATAATGGTAAAAGACATAAAAACTGCGGAAAAATATGGAAATATCTCTGAGAAAGAGCGAAATCTTTTACTGTCAAAAAACAGACCTATCGTTCTTGTGGAAAAAAAGAGATTGGAAGAAGCATCTCCAGGACTTGATACAATAGGTTTGTTCTTGCCATACACTGGCCTGCATTATCTGTTGTTTTCTTACCTTAAGGTCGATGCACTAGTAATGACTTCTGCAAACATTCCTGGTGAAGCAATGATTGTGGACGATGAAGAAGCATTTTCAATTAAAGCTGATTATTACCTTCTTCACAATAGAGATATACCAAATCGTGTAGATGATTCTGTTGTTAGAATTTGGAAAAATAATGCTTTTTTCCTGAGAAAATCCAGAGGTTATGTTCCCGATCCAATCCCTGTTTCTTATAGTTATCATGTAATAAGTGTTGGAGCTGGGGAAAATATAACTGGTGCTGTTTCTTCTAAAAAGAATATATTTCCAACCCAGTACATTGGTAATTCGAAATACTATTCAACACTTCCATTCCTAGAAAATTCTATCAAGCATATGATGAAACTTACCATGGATAAAAAAAATATCGACGCTGTTGCCATGGATTTACATCCAGGATATGATACAAGAAACGTTGCTAAAAAACTCTCAGAAGAGTTCTCATCTCCACTTTTCGAAGTACAACATCACTTTGCACATGCTGCATCTCTCTTAGTTGATAATAATCTGGATGAAGGTGTTGTACTGACTTTAGATGGACTCGGCTATGGAAACGATAGTACTTTTTGGGGTGGAGAAGTTCTTTATTCAACTTTAACTGATTATAAACGGGTCGGACATTTAGAGTATATTCCTCTTCTTGGGGGAGATCAAGCAACACATGATCCAAGAAGACTTGTTTTTGCTATTTTCAATAGATTGAGTCAAACAAGAATGTTCTCTGGGAACGAAGCTGAAATTCTTAGCAAATTAATGAATAAATCACCATTGTCTAGTAGTTTTGGTCGTGTTCTTGATGCACTTTCTTGCTATTTGAATATCTGCTGTAAACGCACTTATGATGGTGAGCCAGCAATGAAACTTGAGAAATATCTTGTGACCGGAAAACCAAAATATTCTTTTAAATCTACTATCAAAAATGGTGTAATAAGTACAGTTGATTTGTTTAGACAACTTGATGAACAAATCCCCAAGAAGCCCACTGAAAAAGAAAAAGCAGATTACGCTTACTCTTTTGTGAAAACAGTTTCTGATAATTTGACTGAAATTGCAATTGAGTATGCTAAAAATAATGGGATTAAAAATATTGGTTTGTCCGGTGGTGTTACTTACAACATCCCGATTACTGAGATGGTCGAAAAGAAGGTTAAGAAATCTAATTTAAAGTTAATCGTTCATAATCGCATTCCGAATGGTGATGGTGGCATTTCAATTGGTCAAAATGTCATTGTTGGAAACAAATTATAAAAATAAATTGACCATCAGGAGGTTAGAATGAGTAAAAATATTGACGTAGCAAAAATTCTTGCAATTGTAATTATTGGTATGTTCATTCCTTTCTTAGGATCACTAGCGATAGTTTATGGAATGGATTTAACAAATTTTGATGATATTCTAAAAATAGGTTCAACTTTCGGGTATTTCCTATTAATTTTTGGAGTTGAATTAATAATTGTTTATCTTTATTATGCAATCTCAAATAAAGTAGCTGGTAAAAAACTAGATGAGTATAAGCCAAAAAAATAATTTATTTCTTTTATCAACAAATTGCTTGTAAATCTGGTTGTTGTATGTATGGTGATGGACTTCGATAATATGTCAG
>Ga0164318_10000479_pt1 | contig 30655 bp, 21 predicted proteins | sample GuaBasSedimGuay9_FD_113734 | JGI IMG/M metagenome (GOLD analysis project Ga0164318, IMG submission 113734) | Subseafloor sediment microbial communities from Guaymas Basin, Gulf of California, Mexico - Guay9, Core 4571-4, 0-3 cm | ecosystem: Environmental > Aquatic > Marine > Hydrothermal vents...
AGCTGTTATCGTTTTTAAGCGCGAAAACCAGATAACCGGATACTTATTTATTGGAGTTGGGGTTATTTTTTGGGCACTGACTTTTGCAGGATTTTACATTAGTTTTGGTAAAGTTTTTTTACCTCTGATGCTTATTGTTATTGGAATTGTGATTATTACACGCCGTGGGCGGATGGAAAAACATGGGAGGAAAATACGTAACGAAGATGTTATAATCAATACCGATTATTTAGATGATGTTTCTATTCTTGGTGGAGGTATACGCCGTATTCAATCGCAAAATTTTAAAGGTGGAACAATCACAGCTATTTTTGGCGGTTCCGAATTCGACCTGAAAAGTGCAGTAATTTCTCCCGAAGGAAGTGTGATTGATGTCTTTACCATGTTTGGTGGAACGAAACTGATTGTTCCTGAAGACTGGGAAGTAAAATCTGATGCCCTTTCGCTGTTTGGTGGATTTAGCGATAAAAGGCAGGAACAGCCGGTAAATAGTGAAGTGAAAAAAACGCTTCTGATTAAAGGAATTGTCCTTTTTGGCGGTGTCGAAATCAAGAACTTCTAATTCCTTGCACCTGAAATAAAACTAAAAATATTACCAAAGAACACAGTACCTAAGTATGCTTAATCCAATTACAAAAAACAGAAGTTACCTGATTACGTTTTTCATTGTTTGGCTTGTCATTTTTGCAGTCCACACTTTTATCATTAACTTCTTTTATGGGATTGACAGCAAAATGAGCCTTGCTGATGCTGCTGTTTTCAATTTTATATTTGCTCTTGTTGGCTTCAACCTCTGGTATGTTATTCGCTTTAACTTACGGGAAACACCGCGGGTTTTCGACCTGATTGTAAACCACCTGATTGTTGCCGTCATTATTATTGCACTTTGGCTCACTGCCTCTTATTTTCTGCTGCAAAGTTTGTTTGAAGAAAATGCATCTTATACACAATTTCTCAACGACAGTATTCCCTGGCGGGTGATAACAGGTATATTTTATTATCTGTTTTTCATTTTGTTTTATTATATGATTCTTTATTACGAAGACCTTCAGGAAAAACTAAAAGTCGAATCTGAGCTACAGAACCTTGTTAAAGAAGCAGAGTTGAATGCGCTAAAATCGCAAATTAATCCACACTTTTTATTCAATAGTTTAAATTCCATCAGCTCACTTACAATGACGGCTCCTGAAAAAGCACAGGATATGGTTATTCAATTATCCGACTTCTTGCGTTATACTTTAAGTCACGACAAAAATGAAAAAGCGACACTTGAACAAGAGTTTAGTAACCTGGAACGCTACCTCGCCATCGAAAAAATACGTTTTGGTAAACGTTTAAATTTTGTATCCAACATACAGGAAGGCTGCCTTTCTGTTATGATTCCCAATATGATTTTGCAACCCTTGCTTGAAAATTCTATAAAACATGGGGTTTACAACAGTACTGAAGAGGTTTTGGTAGAATTGAACTGCAAAGCAGAAAATGGCTATATTGTGCTGGAAATTTGTAATGAATACGATCCTGAAGCTGTGAAGAAAAAAGGCCAGGGAATTGGCTTGCAAAACATCAGAAATCGCTTACAACTTATTTATCAGCGCCAGGATTTATTGCAAATTGAAGCTGAAAAAATGACTTTTACAGCAACACTTCGTATTCCCAGAAACAGTCCGCAGTCTACAGTCTAACAGTCTACAGTCAAACAGTCTCTAACCATCAAACAATATAACCATCAAACCATCAACTTTTAAACCCATGAATAAACTCCGTACTATAATTGTTGAAGACGAAGCTCCGGCCCGAGAACTGGTGAAAGCCTACCTAAAATCTCATGAAAACATTGAATTGATTACTGAATGCGACAATGGTTTTTGTGGGGTGAAAGCAATTAATGAAAATAAACCCGACTTGGTTTTATTGGATATTCAAATGCCTAAACTCACAGGTTTTGAGTTGATTGAACTATTAGATGAAATCCCCGAAATTATTTTTACAACAGCTTACGATCAATATGCCATTAAGGCTTTTGAATTAAGTGCAGTGGACTATTTGATGAAACCTTTTTCGAAAGCCCGCTTTGATGAAGCCATTGAGAAAGTGTTTTCCAGATTGAAGGATAAGAAACAAAGCAGTGGTAATGTCCGTCAGTTGGTAGAAAAAGTAAAAGAAAACACCGGGACCGTTGAAAGGGTATTTGTAAAGACAGGAACAAAAATTGATGTTGTTCCGGTTTCAGAAATTATCCGCATTGAAGCACAGGATGATTATGTAGAATTTATAACTGAGTCAAGAAAATACCTGAAAAAGGAGACAATGAACACCCTGGAAGTCAGTTTGCCAAACAATACATTTATCCGGGTACACCGCTCCCACATTATCAATGTCAATTTCATCAAGAAAATTGAAAAATATGGCAAAGAAAGCCATATGATTATCCTGAACGATGGCAGCAATGTAAACGTCAGCAAATCACGGATTGGAGAATTGAAACAGCAGTTGGGGTTCTAGAATGGAAGGATTGGAAGGATGGAAGGTCAAAATATCCACTGCCCTTTTATTTTTCGTTTAGCTCCGAGGGAGGTACGACCGCGGGAGTCTTAAACAGTCCGCAGCCAACAGTCAAACCATCAAACCATCAAACCCAATTAATACCTCAGCGATAGCGAAGGACTTTGTCTCACAATTTTAAACGATCGGATAAAAACAGTTACAAAAGCGATGGAAAGCGTAAGCAGAATGCCCAGGGCAAAATCCCATCCGTTAATTGTAATTCGATAGGCAAAAGTATTCATCCAATTGTTCATTAAAAAATACACCAGGGGAGTTGCAATCAATCCCGAAATAAGCACCAATGTCAGATAGTTGCGGGCGAGCATAAAAGTAATTTGCCTTTCGGAACCACCAAGCACCCTTCTTATTCCAATTTCTTTCGATCGTTGCTCAATCAGGAATGAAGACAAACCGTATAATCCCAATCCTGAAATAAAAATCACAAAAAGAGAAAAGTAAATGAACAATGAAAGCATTTTTAAGTCTCCACTGTATTGGCTTTCCAGCTTTTGGTTTAAAAAAGTAGAATGTAAGTAATAATCCTTATTGAATGTTTTCCAGGTTTTTGAGATGTGCGCAAGTGCCTCATCTTCATTTTCCTCATCAATTTTAACTAAAATATATTTGCTTCTTTTTGGTAGGAGGAATATAACAAGGGGTTCCACTTTTTTGTGAAGGGAGGAGTAGTTGAAATCTTTCACAACACCAATCACCTCACCACTAATTTCTTGCGGCATTGTAAATTTCGTCCCAATTGCAGTGTCCAAATCCAGATATTCAACAGCAGCCTGGTTAATGATTAAATTTGAAGTCGTATCATCTTTAAGCTCCGGTGAAAAAAAACGGCCATCGACCAAGGGTATATCAAATAATTTAAAAAACTCATAATCAACAGCATAAGTACTAATTGTTTTCAGTACGGCAGTATTGGTGTCTCCTACATAAAAAACACGTTTTCCATGTGTATAGCCGGGCAGTGAGACAGGAGCAGAAACGGCTTTGACTAAACTGCTGGCTCGTAAAGCTGTTAAAAAATCTGGCGCCCGATGCCAATAAGTTGTATCCTGCGGAACATTAATTACAACAACACCTTTCTGGTTAAATCCCAGGTAATGCTCTTTCAGAAAGTTCATTTGCTGGTAAATAATCAATGTGGAAACAATCATTCCAAACGACACAAAAAACTGGATGCTTACCAAGAGCTTTCTCAGCCTTGCTGCCGAAAAATTGGATTTCCACGACTTGCCGACAATCTCATTATTCCCTTTTAAAACACTTACCGGCCGCAGGGCAGAAAGAATAAATGCCGGGAAACTTCCGCTGACAATTGAAAGTAAGAAGATTAAAAGAATGAGCAGACTGCCAAATAAAATTCCATCTTTCGAAAACAAACTGCTTACCAAAGTAAGGTCTTTTCCCACTAAAGCATTAAACTGGGGCATAAGCAATTCGACCATTGACAAGGCAAGGATGAAGGCAATAAATGTAAGGATAAAGGATTCGCTCATGTATTGTAGCATGAGTTGCTTTTTGAATGCCCCAAGAACTTTGCGAACTCCAATTTCACGTGCACGTTTTAGCGAACGGGCAGTGGCCAAATTGATATAATTGATAGACGCTGTCAGCAGAATAAAAATGGCAATTATCCCAAAAATACGCAAGTAACTTTTATCAATATTCGAGGGGCTGTCGTAGGCTAATGAGGTGTTGTAATGAACTTCGGTTATTGGCTCGGTTTTAAATAAAGTGTAGCCCTGAATCTGTAAACCGTTTTCTTTGATAAAGGCACTAATTTTCTCACTTGTATAATTGTTTATTCGTTTATCAAGTGTTGCAGTAACCACAGTGTCAGCAATTTTAAAATAGGTGTACCAGCTTAGCCGAAACCAGTCGTTCCTGTGTGTAGCCAACACTTTCTCAGACAAAGTACTTACCGAGACTACTGCATCAAAAACAAAATGAGAAGGGGTGCATTGTTTACTAAAAACCCCGGTAACGGTATAGGCTCTGATGCTCGTTTTTAGTTCTTTACCCAATGCCGGTTCGCTACCAAATATTTTTTTTGCCACTTCCGAAGAAATAACCATACTATTGGGTTTAATAAGTGCAGTTTCCCTGTTTCCCTCAATAAACTCATAATCGAAAATCCTGAACAACATGCTGTCGCCTATAGTTACGTCAGGAACTTCATAAACTTCGTTTTTGTAAATCAGGGAGTAAACATCATTCACGTCAGAAGGATCGGTAAACAGCGTGTTGGTTGTTAGAATGCTTCCCGGAAATACCTGTTGGAGTTCTTCGGCAAGCCGGAAAGGTGTCATTGCAGCATTCTCTACTTTTCCATCAAGACTAAATTCTGTAGAAACCCGGTAAACTCTGTCGTAATCTGACCAATATCTGTCATATCTTACTTCACTTTGAATATACAGAAAGATGAAAACAAAAACCGCGATACCCAAGGACAAACCGGCAATATTTAAAAAAGTATAGCCGCGTTGCCTGAGTAGCATTCGAAAACCCGATATTAAAAAATTACCCAGCATTTTCTTCTTCTATTGTTTCATCCTTTTTAGGACTAAAAAGTAACCCAACAATAACCAGGGTAAGCCCAAATCCCCAAACTCCGGCATTGATAAATCCTGAACCACCGATAATGGTAAATGCAAATCCAACGGGCAAAAAAATATTCAATCCATCATTGGACTTGTCAAAGTTGATTTTCCCTTTATAAAATTTTAGTGCGATCCACGAAAAAGCAAGGCTTGTAATCAGGCTTGTGGAAGCCATCAGGTAATCGGCTTCAATAAATTTTGCGATACTGACAACTATAAAAATCACTGCACTTGCACTTAAGGCAATCATCCAGATCTTTTCCTTGTTGATTTTCTGTTTCATGGTTCCGTTTTTGCCAAAGTGCATAGTGGCTTTAATAACTGGTAAAAAAGCCGCTTAGCACTTTAAAGTAGTTTATTGATGTTTTCATTAATGATTTGCCCATCAAATAAATGAATGATTCTGCGGCTAAAAGTCGCATCCCTTTGCGAGTGGGTAACCATTACGATGGTGGTTCCGTTTTTGTTTAAATCGTTCAGTAAATTCATTACTTCTTCGCCATGCATCGAGTCGAGGTTTCCGGTTGGTTCGTCAGCAAGTAGGAGCGAAGGATTGGCAACAATTGCCCTTGCAACCGCTACTCTTTGCTGCTGTCCCCCGGATAATTGTACAGGAAATAGATTTTTTCGATGGCTGATTTGAAGTTGATCCATCAGTTCATTTACACGTTGTTTGCGGGCTTGCTTTTTCCAGCCGAGATAAACCAGGGGCAATTCAATATTTTCCCAAACAGTCAGTTCATCAATCAGGTTGAAATTCTGAAACACAAACCCGATATTTCTTTTTCGCAAGCCTGTTTTTTCCCTTTCGCTTAAGCGGCTAACCTCTTGCCCAAGAAAGGAGTAATTACCCGAATCGGCATCATCAATCATTCCCAAAATATTAAGCAAAGTAGTTTTTCCACAACCCGAAGGCCCCATAATAGTAATAAAGTCACCTTTTTCTACTTTTAGATTGACGTTTTTTAATGCCACAGTTTCAGCATCTTCCGCGTCAAAAACTTTCGTAAGGCCTTCAGTGATTATCATCTTTTTTCAAATATTGTTTTGTCCAATTATTATTTCCGAAATAATGTCATGGACAAAATCCCGAAGAGCGAAAGATAAACAAATTAAGAATCTTAAATATGTTAAATAGACAGTCTTTTCATTCGTATTCCTTAACATCTTTTAACTAAGATTGTGCCAATGCGTCCAGATGATTGACTTTCAATAGTATGAAACTTTATTTGACACAATCTGTAACTTTTCGTGTTCGGAATCGTCCATATTTTTGTACAGGTGTGAACAATAATAATTACTTTTATCAAACGTTTAAAGTATTCACTCTTCCGAATTTGTAATTTGGAAGCAAGGGCTCTGGACTTGCAGTCCTGCAAAGCGGGGCACGCTAATTAATACTGTTTTACCATGGGAAAAATAAAAGCACGATTACTCATTGTTGATGATGATACCGATATTTTATTGGCAGCAAAAATGTTCCTTCGTCAGCATTTTGCGATTGTCCACACCGAAAAAAACCCAAACAATATTCCTGATTTGCTGAAGAATGAAAGCTACGATGTTATCCTGTTAGACATGAATTTTTCGCGTGATGCCACCAGCGGAAAGGAAGGTTTTCATTGGCTGAATGTAATTATCGAAAATGACCCGGCTGCTACTGTGATTTTTATTACGGGATACGGTGACATTGAAATGGCAGTTCAGGGAATCAAAGAAGGTGCTACTAATTTCATCCTGAAACCCTGGGATAATAAAAAGCTGTTGGCAACTATTGAAACCTCTTTGCGCATTCGCCAATCGAAAGTGGAACTGGAGAGTCTTCGCTCGACACAAAAAGTATTGATTGCCGATCAGAATCAATTATACAGCAACCTTGTAGGCAATTCGCCGGCCATGGAAAAAGTAATGAAAATTGCTTACAAAGTGGCGAAAACCGATGCCAATGTGCTCATCCTCGGTGAAAATGGTACCGGAAAAGAAGTCGTGGCAAGAGCAATCCACCGTGCTTCGCCAAGGCACGACAAAGTTTTTATCCCTGTTGATCTTGGTGCAATTACCGAAAGTCTTTTCGAGAGTGAACTTTTCGGCTACAAAAAGGGCGCTTTTACCGATGCCAAAGAAGACAGGGCAGGACGTTTTGAAGTCGCCAGCAAAGGGACTATTTTTCTTGACGAATTGGGTAATTTGTCACACAGCCTGCAATCGAAACTTTTAAGTGTGTTGCAAAGCAGAAAGGTTGTCAGATTGGGGTCAAGTAAGGAAATCCCCATTGATGTTCGTGTGATCAGTGCGACCAATATGCCACTGTACCAAATGGTTTCTGAAGGTAAATTCAGGCAGGATCTTTTGTACCGTATCAATACAGTCGAAATTTCTGTTCCGCCACTGCGGGAAAGGATAGAAGACATTGAACCATTGGTTGAATACTATCTGGAAGTGTATTGTAAGAAGTATAAAATATCGAAAAAAAGAATCAATGCCGGAACTTTGAAACGGCTACAAAAGCACGACTGGCCGGGGAATATCCGCGAGCTTCAACATGCCGTTGAAAGGGCTGTGATTTTAAGTGAATCAAATATTTTAGAACCCCACGACTTTTTTGTTCAGGAAAGCTCAGGAACTGTTGAAGAAGATTTCTCGCCCGAAAATATGAAACTGGAAGAAGTAGAGAAAATCCTGATTCGCAAGGTCATTGATAAACACGGTGGTAACATTAGCCGGGCTGCAAAAGAGTTGGGATTGACCAGGGCGTCGCTTTACAGAAGGATAGAAAAACATGGTATTTAAGCATTTCCGGATACAGGTTGTAGTAAGAATTTCACTCATCGTAATTACTTTCTTGCTGATTTTTTTCATTTATCAGCAAACGGCTTATGCCATTAGTGCCATTCTGCTGATTCTGCTTTTTATTGCACAAATTATCGCTTTGATTCGTTATGCGGAACAGACAAATAAAAAACTGACGCGTTTTTTTGAATCCATCCGCCATGCCGATTTTACCACTTCTTATATTGATAACGAACTGGGGAAAAGTTTCGAAGGCCTGAACAAAGAATTTAACCAGGTTATTGAAGCATTCAACAAAAACAAGACAGAAAAAGAAGAGAATTTTAATTACCTACTTACTGTTATTCAGCATGTAAGCATTGGGATAATTGTTTACAAACACGATGGCACGGTTGATGTTTTTAACAATTCGGTGAAACGATTGTTACGGGTAAATCATTTGCGAAACATCCGTAATCTGTCGACAATTTCGGAAGAATTACCTGATCGGCTGTTAAATATGCAAGCTGGTGATAAAAGCCTGGTCAAGCTTTTTGTAGAGGATGAACTCATCCAGCTTTCCATTCATGCTACACAATTCCGCATGCGCGGAGAAGAATATTTATTGGCATCCTTTCAGGATATTCATCCTGAATTGGAGCAAAAAGAAATTGAATCGTGGCAGAAATTGATTCGCGTGCTTACCCACGAAATCATGAATTCAATTACACCCATCTCTTCGCTGGCATCCACGGTAAAAGATATTTTAGAGAATCAGAAAGAAAACAATCCGCCAAAAACTGAAGAAGATAAAGAAGTTTTTGAAGATGTATCACAAGCTATTTCCACCATCGAAAACCGAAGCAAAGGATTGTTGAATTTTGTAGAAATCTACCGCAATCTCACGCGTATCCCCAAGCCCCATTTTCGGTATTTCAGCCTTCAAACTTTAATTGAAAGGGCATTGGATTTGATGGAACCAAAGTTCCGGAAATATGAAATTAAATGTACCTATAAAATTTTTCCAAAAGATTTGAAAGTGTTGGCCGACCCTGATTTAATTGACCAGGTTATTATTAATTTGTTGCTAAATGCAATTGATGCTGTTTTTGAAGAAGAAAACCGTCGGATTACAATTGTTGCTTCGGTAAACCTGAACAACCGCACAACCATCGAGATTGCTGATTCTGGTAAAGGAATTAAGCATGATATCATGGATAAGATTTTCATGCCCTTTTTCACTTCGAAGCAAACCGGTTCCGGCGTTGGTTTAAGCCTTTCCCGCCAAATTATGCAAATGCACAAAGGCAGCATCAGTGTCCGTTCCAAACAGGACGAAGGGGCTATTTTTACTTTGGTGTTTTAAAAAACAATAAGCTTAACAGTCATTTATATCATGGTTGTGGTCTGGGCAATAAAAAAGTAAATTTGCATTCTAATAAAAAAGATTCTCAATGAAGAAAATCACCCCCAATAAATACCCAATTAACGATTTGGTAAAAAAACGCTGGAGCCCCAGGGCATTTAGCGAAAAGCAAATTGAAGAAGAAAAACTGGCAAGCCTTTTTGAAGCTGCACGTTGGGCGCCTTCTGCGTTTAATGAACAACCCTGGCGTTTTATTATTGGCCAAAAAGGCAGCGAAACTTACGATAAGATTTTACAATCATTGGTAGAATGGAATCAGCAATGGGCGGGAAAATCTCCGGTTTTGGTTTTAAACATTGCATCCAAAAATTTCTCTCACAATAGTAAAACCAATGCAACAGCACAATACGACCTGGGACAAGCAGTAGCATTTATGATCATCGAGGCTGTAAACCAAGGTTTGGTCAGTCACGAAATGAGTGGTTTTGATGCGGAAGAAGCTGCCCGCTTACTTCAAATTCCTGAAGATTTTCAAGCTGTTTCGGTTACAGCCTTTGGTTATTACGGTGATGCCAGTTTATTACCAGAGGATATGTTGCAATCGGAAATGGAAGATCGGAAAAGGAAAAACCTTAATGAAATAGTATTTACTGGAAGGTTTGGTGAAGCATCGGATTATTAGTGGTCGGACGACTTCTTTGCGCCGATGTATTAGTCGTCTGACCACCTTCACCGGTTGATTTTTGGTCAGACGACTATTTACCGAATCAAACAGTCGTCCGACCAATAAAAAATGCAAGCATAAACTTTGAAGCTGGCTCAATAAGTCGTCAGATGTACGGGGGAAATCCGTAGGACCAATAAAGAAGACATCAATGAAAATGCAATAAAATCAATAATTTAGTGGTCGGACGACTTCTTTGCACAGTTGTATTAGTCGTCTGACCACCTTCACCGGATAATTTTTGGTCAGACGACTAATACACCAAATCAAACTGTCGTCCGACCAATAAAACAAGTAAATATGAACTTTGAAGCTGGCTCAATATATCATGTTTTTACCAGGGGAAACAACCAGCAACTGGTTTTCTTTACAAAGGCGAATTACCTTTTCTTTCTCCGAAAAATACGGAAAGAAATATATCCCATAGCTGATATTTTTGCTTATTGCCTCATGCCAAATCATTTTCACTTGATGATGTTGGCAAAAGAATTACCCAATGAATTAAAACATCCTTTAGCACGTAAGATTGGCACAGTATTAAGTTCATACACCAGGGCAATTAATGTTCAGGAAAACCGATCAGGGTCATTATTTCAGCAAAAAGCCAAAGCAATCGTAATTAGTTCTATTGATGATTATGATGATAAGACTGATTATTTGACAACTTGTTTTCATTATATTCATCAAAATCCAATAAAGGCCAGGTTAGTTCGTAAAATGGAAAATTGGGATTTTTCTTCTTTTAAAGATTATGCAGGCTTAAGGGATGGAAGCCTGATAAATGCGTTACTTGCAAAGAAATTTTTAGAAGTTGATTGGGAGAATTTTTATGAAGAATCATATAATGCAATTGATGAAAATGTAATTAAATCAATAACTTAGTGGTCGGACGACTATCTTGCGCAGTTGTATTAGTCGTCTGACCACCGGATAATTTTTGGTCAGACGACTATTATGCCAAATCAAACAGTCGTCCGACCAATAAAAAAGATCAAATATGATAATGTCATTAAATCAACAATAATAGTGGTCGGACGACTCTTTTGCGCAGATGTATTAGTCGTCTGACCACTAAAAAAATACAATCAATGAAATATTCCATAGTATTATTGTTAGCCGTTCCCTTCTTCATTTTTTCTTCTTGCGAGCAAAATGCAAAATCGAAGCGGGCAAAATCAAAGCAGAAGAAATCAGTTGTTGTTCCGGTATTTAATGCCGATTCGGCCTATTCTTATGTACAGCAACAAGTAGATTTTGGCCCACGTGTTCCTGGAACCAAAGCCCATAATGCCTGTGCAGACTGGCTGGTTGAAAAACTGGAATCATATAGTGACACAGTAATTGTGCAAGCTTTCAGGGCAAGAACTTACGATGAGGTAACACGAAACGGAAAAAATATTATTGCCTCTTTCGGTCCCGAAAAAAAGAAGAGACTATTGCTAATGGCACACTGGGATACCCGGCCATTTGCTGATCATGACAACGATCAGGCTAAACACCGTACACCCATTGACGGAGCCAATGATGCCGGAAGTGGCGTGGGTGTTTTGCTGGAAATGGCACGTCAGTTTCATTTGAAACAACCGGATATTGGTGTCGATATTGTTTTATTCGATTTGGAAGACTGGGGGCCACCCACTGACCTAAATATTTACGATGAGGAAAACTGGTGTTTGGGCTCGCAGTATTGGTCAAAGAACCCACATGTTTATGGTTATGATGCGTCATTTGGAATATTGTTCGACATGGTTGGTGCCAAAGGTGCATTTTTTACCAAAGAGCATTATTCACTTCAATATGCTCGTTATGTTGTTGACCTTGTTTGGCATACGGCCCTGAACCTGGGATATGGCAGTACATTCATCAATCAAAATGGAGGAGGAACTGTTGATGATCATATCTTCGTCAACCAAATTGCAAATATCCCTTCAATAGATATTATTCACCTTGATCCTGCAAGCAGCAACCACAGCTTTTTTGAGCATTGGCACACTGTTTCTGATAATATGGATCAGATTGATAAGCAAAGTTTGGAAATTGTTGGACAAGTAGTGATGACTGTTGTTTATAATGAAGATTAATCCTTAGGAACAAGCGGAACAGTATCCTTTTGGCAGGAATTGAATAGAAATATTGGGACTAATGCCAATGATATTATCAGAAACTATTCATCTGTTTATAATTTTGTAATATATTGATTTACACCCATGTGTGTTTTGTCATGATTTTCGGCTTCGCTATCGAAAATCACGCCAAAACGGTTTGTCGCTTTTTTCACCCCGGGTTGAAACCCGGGGTTAATAACATTTCACCCCTTTGGGGTTAATAATCATCCCCTTGTGTGTTTATTATTAATCATGGATGTTTCATTTGTTATTTAGTTGTCGGGCTTTTTCAAACCGCTGAAAGTTTGATCAGCCTGAGGCTGGTCAAATCCCATTTTTTGAGGAGCTTCCAAAAATAATCCGTTTTTACAGCACCACTATAAACCGGAATACCGCCTTTAAGGCCCGATTCGATGGTGGATGTTTCGATACTGGTGGTTTCCTGTTGATCGTATAACCTCCATATCCTGCGTTTTACGGATATTTTGGCCGACGAGCTTGCAGGGTCGTCGGTAACCAGGCCGACATTATTCAAGCGGGACGGATGTTGTTTCTCAAAAGCTTTGAGGGTTTCCAACAATAACCAACCTTGAATATAACTGGCAAATACCACCACACGCAGTCCTTCGTTGGTTTTTCCTTTACGCTCTTTTTTAGATGGAAAGATGAGTTGTCCCCAGCCGGAATCGCCTAGGTCGGAAACTATTTTTTTCCTTTGTCGTCATGTACAAGGTTTTGATCTACTATTTCTTCCGGGTTGTTTTTTGCCATTTTGATATTGTTTTTCTTATTAATAAGTAATTATTTCTTTTCCATTCTTCCATTCAACACATCCAAAAATACATTCTCAAAATTATTCATATCTGTATCAAAACAAACGTTAACACTGTTTCCTGACACCGAATCAACTTTTGTACGGCCATTCTCATTGCCTTCTGCGGTTATTACAGTAACGGGATATGTAGTAATATTGGCAATACTTTGGTCTGAAGAAATTACAGCAGCCAACGGATCCCAAAAATCCATATCCCCCAATTCATCCTTCAGTTTGCTTATTATAGCAAACACAAAATCGGCTTCGGGTGTATTGCGGTCATTACTAAAACGGTTTAAGAACTCGTTTGTAACCGGTGCTTTGGTCGTTGCATCCAAAGGAACAAGGGTGATATTTACACCTGATTTGAATACAATATCGGCGGCATGAGGATCAAGAAAGATATTCCATTCGGCAAAGGGATTAGTGGTAATTCCACCATCCTGAAGGTTGCCGGCCACATTTACAGCGCCTCCCATAATAAATACCATTTCGATTTTGGAAGCAATATTTGGTGATTGAATTAAAGCACGGCCCAGGTTTGTCATTGGCCCAAACACCACTATGCGTACAGGGTTCTCAGCATGAATTAGAAAATCAATAATAAAATCAACTGCCCCCATATCGACAGGAGGATTTGGATTTACCGGTAATTCAAACCCCATCATTGCATTAGCTTCCGTAATCCAGGCAACAGGCCTAAATTGAGTGTTAATACTGTTTATTGCAATAGTATCGCCTGTTGCAACGGGAATATTTGGTTGACCGGCCAGATCAATCAATCCCAAAGCATTTTTCGTTGCCGGTATTGGATATGACATCCCGGTGCCTGAAATGCTAATTCCTTCAACGGACATTTCCGGGTGTTGCAACAAATACATAATGCCCATGGCATCATCAACGTCAAGGTCGGTATCGATCAGGACACTAATTTTAGTTGGGTTATCATCGACAGGATCTTTCTTGCAGGAATTAAACAGAAATACAGGAGCTAACGTTAATAATAGTAGCAGAAATTTTTCTCTCATTTACCTCTATGGTTTACGTTTTTAATAATCACGATTATCAATTTGTCAGGTTTTTCAACCCGCTGAAAGTTTGACTCTCCTACGTCGGGTCAAATCCATTCAGCGGGTTTGCTACAACATCAATCAAACAAATGGTAACACTAGCTTCTTCTAATTTTTAATAATCTTTCCCATTATCAAATCTTCATCAATTAGCATCCTATAGTAATAAATACCAGCAGGAAGAGCTGTAGAATTAAATTCGAACTGATGATTACCCGTGCTCTGCGTTTCATTAATCGGCGCACTAACTAACTGACCGTATGTATTATAAATGCATAATAAAATATTTGACTTATGCGATAGTGTATAATCAAACTTTGATTGGTGGCTGAAGGGGTTAGGATAATTGTGGAAGTTGTATTTTTTAACAATTTCACTGTTTTCACCAATGTAATAAGGCGAGTCGGTGAAGTTACCATACGAAATAGAATCGATGGAGTAAGTGATAAACCATGGTTTGAATTTTTTGAATTCTTCAAAGAGGACAGAATCAGCACCAATGGATTCAGGGTTAAGGAAATAAGCATTGCTATTGGTGGTTTTCATTATCCATGACGTAGGACGAAACATCCTTATATTACTTTCGTCATCAGGGTTTTTTGGGGAGAAAAGCAGCCACTCAAGATGAAATCCATTTTCATAGGTAGTTGTCCTTTCGCGCTCATACTCAAGGCCTGCAGTTACACTTGCCGAGGCGCTGAATATCCCGTACTCAGCATCAACACCAACTGATACTTCATAACTCTGGGTATTACTCTCTGTATGTGATTCAGAGAAATCAATATCGAGTGCAGGTTGTGATCCTGCAAAGTCTACTGTTACCTGTTCATGTATTACATCTTCAACACCGCTAATATTTTGAGGTTCGCGCCCTTTATATGTTTCAAGGTTATATGCGCGTGGTGAATTATCACCATAATGGTCTAAAGTATAGTTTAGCTCCTGCATCTGGGGAGAATTCAGTTTAAAAAAGAAAAGGTTACGGTTTGGTACTATTTCATTTCCGGCGTAATCCTTCATTACCCATCTTTCCCTAACAACAGTTGGGGCTATATAATAATAGAACATCTCACCGGCAGAGTCAGAATTGATTTTTGGTGGGATAATGCATCTGGTAATGGCATTACTTATTGTTACCGAGGTTCCGTGTGATTCCTGAAATGATGCTTTAAATCCTGCAGTAACAGGTCCAGCTCCCATATTTGCTTCAACCCCTAGTGAATAAGTAGTGGATGTTGATACAGAATTCTCACTTGATTTAACATATTGAAATTCTGATGGTGGGTTTCCATCAAATTCACCGTCATCCAGTTGATACCCGTTTAGTGCGTATGGAGGAGCCCCTTCGGCAACAAGTACCAAATCGAAAAAGTCATGTCCATGACTTATTGGTGCAACCTCTTCTGTTTCATCGGCATATTCAAGCTTATCAGATTTCCACATAGCACATCTTGACCCATCGCCACAGGCATAACCCTGTCCCACATATTTTTGTCTGTCCTGACTGCCTTTTGTGAAAAACTCCAAAAACCAGGCATAACCACCAATGAGGAAAATACCACTGTGATCAAGAAGTCCCCAAGGAGTGAACTCATGGGTTTTCATATTCAGTTCACAACGGGTCATTCCTGCATCACTATCTGCAAAAGTGTAACCCAACTGAACACAATAGGCTTCGGTATTTCCGCCTTTGGCTGAACCTTGTATCATGGCTATGTTTTTTGCATGATATCCCTCGTAACAATCATGCCGTTGATATAGCTCAAAACCTTCATCAGGGGTACCGGTGTAAACATTAATTTTGTTATTCCACCTTGCATTTTCGGCACCTGCGTAGGCAACCATGATTTTTTCATGTAACTCATCATCGGCATATGTTATTGCTACCACATTATATTTTGCTTTGTAGTCCTGGTTAATAATAACAGGGTCAGTAGAAACCAACTCTAATTCTGAGTTATTATTTAGTGCAATGCGGTGATATTTAACATATTCATCAGCAGCATCAACGAAAAACATATATAGCGTATCGTTCATTTCAAGGGTAGAAATCTGGTTTTTTATGGATTGCGGAATGGAAAGGGTTTTCGGTTCTGAAAAGTAATAACTCTCAGAATTTACTCTGTATTTTAGTTCTGTTCCACTTGAAGAATACCCTGAATAGAATAGATACAAATCTTTATTAAAAACGCAAGACGATACTTGAAAGGGGGCTTGAAGATGGAAGTTTTCCACATAGGTGTATTCACCTTTTACATGACCATCGTGCAAATGATAAAAACCCATCCAAAGCGTTTCGTCACCAATACAAAATGACCAGGTATTTCCGAAATAATATACCGATGACGGATTACTTTCAGCATCAAACATGCCTGTAAGAAACTCAATTGAATAATCACTTCGTTCCTGCCCAATAAGTGAAGTGGCAGAAATAATAATTGCAAAAATTGTGGTAATAAATAATTTTTTTTTCATCGTTTCTGTTTTTATGGTTTTACTTTTTTTACTTTTAATATTCTTAATTTAATTTCTATAAACTGTTCAATTGTTGATGAGAATTTTATGATAGACAATTAAGCCATCATGTTCGAAGGCCACAAAATACATACCCGGGCTTAATCCCGAAGCATTCAGTTGGAATGTATGAATACCTTTTTGTTGCTGACCGTTAAAGAGATGTTTAATTAAGCTCCCATTCACATCCAGCAAATTCAAATTTACGTTTCCCTTGCGGGATAATTTATATTCAATTGTTGTTTGGTTTTGAAATGGATTTGGATAGTTTTTAATTTTTGCATTCTGGCTGTGTGGCAATTCGCTAACTGATAATGAAGGGTCGAAATGAGTGCTGTACATCCCGTTTCCCTGGGTGGCTATGGCAACAAAACCATCTGATTCGCGGGCATCAATCATATCAACCATTATGGTTCCAATATTGTCGTGATCTTCTTGTTTCCAGATGGTTTCATCTCCATTTAAAACTGTTGTAGAATAAAGGCCAACACTGGTTCCGGCAAAATAAACTGTCCCACCTTCGTAGTTCAATGATTTTACCCACCTGATAGAGGGGCCGGCACCTGAACCGTCTGCGTTTTCCTCAAGATTGCCACTTACATTCACCCAGCTATTGCCCCCATCTTCCGAATAATAAATACTTTTTATTCCATAATTAGAAAATACGGTGAATACTTTATTTGCATCCTGTGGATCCACATCAATACAGGCAACATATCCATTCATGGGAAAATCAACTCCTGTTATTTCAACGGGCATAGGATTACCAGCATGGGCATTTTCTATTTTATAAATATGGCCATCGTTGGTTCCATAAAACAAAATATTTGCCGGATTAGTGGATAATGTAAGTGCCGAAATTTCCACAGATTCGCTCAAACTTATCTTGCTAAGTTGGTTCCAACCCACATTCCTTAGTGAAGTATCAGAAGCCGCAGCCTTCATATCATCCTTACGCCAAATGCTGTTGTTAGTTGGCAAATAGAAGGTTTTGTTATTGTTGGGATCGAGGGCAAAATTGCAGTAGAACGGAAATGCCGGGTTAGACCCGATTGTAGGATCGTAATAACTTAAAAGTGTATCAGGAGTCTGATAAAAAATATCCTTGGTGTGCATTTCCTCATCAAAAAGGGTAGTCCATATATTCCCACTATAGGCTGCAACAATGGAATATTCGTGAAAATCGGCCAATTTACATGAGAAGCCATCGTAATATAAATCCACGCTAAACCACCACTGACCCGGATCGTCAGTAACAGAATAATACCAATTGTTGTCCTGCAATCCGCCCAAAATCCAATCGTCTCCCTCACCGGCACGGTCGATAGTTACGGAATAAAATTGGGACGTGATCAAATTTGTGTTCTTTCTATTCCAAACTATGTTGTCAGCCATGCAATTTTCAGTTGCAATAATCCCACCATCGCAGGCAGCAAAAAATACATTGGGGTTTGAAGGCAGAAAAGCAAAACCATGTTGATCGGGATGAAGCATGTGAATAGAATCCATATCGAAGGGATCGCCTCCCATCCAGGTGGTTTGCAGGCTGTCGGAAAAACCGTTGGTTGACCTGAATAAACTCATGCCGCCCATAAACACCACATTTTCATCATCGGGTTTAACAGCCAGTTCAAGCGTGTAACCACCGTAAGTAATCAATGCATTAGGGTAAGAGAGGAAGTCACCTTTGCCATGTCCGTACATGGTTTCTGTTCTTTCTTCCCAAACTCCATCCTTAGTAGTTTCATTAAAAGAATACTTCCAGAAAGTAAGGTCGGAATTAAAAATCCCTGAATAAGGAACATCAACTGCCGAAGGTTTTTCAGTAATTAGATAAACCACATTTTCGTTGGAAGGTGCAATGGCCAATTTTATTACCCGGGTTACATCGGGAAGTCCGTCGGGTGTAATTTCTGTCCAGTTCAATCCATCCTCAGAACGCCAGATACCTGCTTTTAATGGGCGCATAATAGAAGTTGAATAAGTGCTGAGTGCTGCAAAGATCACCCCCTCAGAAGTTATCGCAATATCGGTGGCGAAAGATTTGTTGGTCAGGTCGCCCAAAGTTATTGCCCAGCTTTCACCCCCGTCTTCAGAACGCATGACAGCTCCGTAACAGGCAGCGTAAACAATATCTTTATCAGTAGTAACGGGGTCGGTAACGATTGCCCATATTCCCTGGAAAACATCTTCGAGCGAACCCTGGTTACCGCCCATTGTCGATTCGAGAACTTGCCAGGAATTTCCATTGTCGGTCGATTTGAAAATACCGTTTCCCACACCGATGGTTCGCACATTGGTACTCACATTTCTTTGGGTAGTATTTAAAATTTCACCGGTGCCGTAATACCAGGTATTTGTTTTCCCCGGCCTTGTATCCTGTGCAATGCAGGTGGCACTTTGTTCACCATTTGCAGGGGTAACTTTTTTCCAAGTATCTCCCCGGTTCACCGACTGCCACATGCCGCCCGAAGCACTTCCTGCCAGCATATGATTTTCATCTTCCACATCAAAGGCCAAACACAACATTCTACCTCCCATATTTATGGGACCGCGATGAATCCAGTTTTGGTTTCTGTTGGTTGGATTACGGGCTGGCAAAGTTTGTGCAAATGCCAATTCTTTTGCACCGATGTTGGTTGGAACCTTATCGGTTTCCGGATTGCGGGTTTTCATAAATTCAATTTCCGCATTGTAGAGTGCCTTAGCCCCACCGGATACGAGTGTATTTTCCGGTAGGTTATTGCTAAAGCCTGTGCTGCCTGAATCAAACACTATTTGATTGGTCAAAAAATAGAAGCTTGTGATTAACAGGGCAACGAAAAATATTATTAAGGATTTTGTTTTCATGATTTTTAATTTATATCTAAATATTTCATTGATTTTATTGTATCGGCTACAGGCATTAATCTTGTACACAACGTACACTATAACCGTAAGCCTTAGGGTCAGCGTTCCGCATCACCTGTGTATAACTGGTGTATAAATGCCGATACCATGCATCTGAACCATTCACGCTTGACGACCAAAAGTAGGCGACGTTCGTTAGTTGATCGAACAAGCCATTACTCGCAATGCGGTAGCCCCCGGGGAGGCCAGTGAACCCACTTGAATTGGATGCGCCTGTATTTGGTGAGCTCCAATGGGTTGTTCCTGGTTCTTTTAGTTTAGCACCTTCGTCTGTCCCTCGCCAATCAGTTGCATCGGCTTGTGACTGTGTCATGCCCAAATCCATTTCCATCGTTTTCCATTCGGCATCACTTGGCAAATGCCAAGCTGTCGGGCAAATACCTTGTGTACCTTCGGTAGTTACGTATTGCATCATTTCGTTCCATTGGTACAATCCACCGTAGGTATCGCAATAGGCATTGCTATTGGTGTAACAGTACTTTTCAATTGTGGGATTATCTGTTTGATTAGCTGTTCCGTCAATACGTGTTCCAATATTCAGGTTTTCTGCCATCCAGCATTGAGTCCCTATTTGTACCGTGGAGTAGTTTTGACCTCCATAAGTAATGGGATCTCCACAAGCCCAGATAGTAATTGTGTCACCAGTATTCCAAAAAGAAATCCAATTGTTGCCGTCAAAACCAAAAAAATCAGAAGAATCGGTATTGAAAACCAGAAGTCCGGTTGCGGGGTTAGTAATTAGGCTCATTTGATAGGTGTTCATCCGAGGTAATAGGAGTCCTTTGTTGTTGCTTTTTACGTCAAGCATTGCCGAGCCATCTGGGCTGCTACCATCAGCGTTCATTGCTATTTGTGCTATTAAGCTGTGACTTACAATTAGTATGATTGTCATTAATAATACTTTTACTTTTTTCATTATATTTGTTTTTAGATTTATTTAATAAACGATACTTTCTGCATACGGGAGGGTGTTGCTAATCCCAGCTTCCAAAGTTGCCCTCCATTTGAAGTTTGAATAATTTTACCATAAGGTGTGGGACCTGCACTCTCGCCCACAATGACACAAAACTTATTATCGTAGCTATCTATTCCTACTAAAAATATGTTTCCGGGTCCGGGTGTGGGATTCCCCTGGTTAGCCCATGGAGAACTGCCAGCATTGTTTGTCAGGCCAATATTATCATTGTCAAAGGCACCCCACCAACTTTGGTCATCCATCATCACAAGATCGTTGAGGTCAGGTCCGCCGTTACTGTTTCCTCCTGAAATACGTGTTGAGTCGTTCGTCCAGGTTTGCCCTCCATCATTACTATAAACATAATGCGATGTTCCTCCGTAAACAACAATATTATTGAGGTCGGAAGAAGTAACGCCTATCCATTCGTTTTTATTAAAATTATCAGCAGGTACAATCTCTTTCCAAGTTTGGCCGCCATCTGTTGTTTTGGCGATGAATCCATCACTGGTTCCAGTGGGCGCACCTGCAACATATATTACATTTGAATTAATAGCATGAATGCCCTGCAAAAATTTATTTGTTAGTATTGAGGATTGAATAATTGCCCAATTTTGTCCGCCGTCAGTTGAATGATAAATGACAGTACCACTTATCCAAATATCGTCTTTGCCAATCAGCGAAATGGAAAGAAGTTCGACATTTGAACGTTGCGAAGGCGCTGTTACCCGGCTCCAGTTTGTGCCACCATCTGTTGTTTTTAATATTACATTTTGATGCGCTACAGCCCAAACAGTATTTTCATCAACCGCCCATACATCTACAATCCCTATTCCTTTTATTGCTGCCTGTCCTTCTCCTTGTCGCGTCCAGTTTTCGCCACCATCGGCAGAAAAATAGATCTGGGCATAATCGGTGCTATCAGTGTCTCCAACTGCCCAGACGTATTTCTTTTTTACTGGTTCGGGGTCGTCTTTTTTGCATCCAATTTGGATTGCCAGAATGCTTAATAAGACGATTGAAATAATTGTGTAAAATATTTTTTTTGTTTTCATGCTATTCAATTTTAGGTTTGTTTATTCAGTGGTGATTTTTGTTCTTTACCGAAGGATTCACCCTTTTCATTCAAAATTGATTTCGACATTTTATTCAAAGCTGATTTTCTTTTCTCATTAAGATTAAGCAGTTCATCAAGTTCTGCCTTAATCATTTCGGATTTCTCCTTCTTATTTTTTATTTTTTCTTTCATCTTTAAAAAATAAATGCAAATAAGCCTGAAACTGTAATTACACTCAACACAAGAGTTACCATTATAGCCATCGAAACCAAATCGGGCCGGCAGTTGTATTGTTTTGCAAAAACGGCGGTTAAAATTGCTGATGGCAAAGCTGTTTCTATGAATACAATTTCACGCATCATTTCGGTAAATTGTGGGTTGTTGGTCAACCAAATGGCCAACAATGGTTTTACAATAAGTTTTAATAAAACAGCTATCCCGACAAACAGGAAAATATGTTTGATTTTTTTGAATTCGATAATTAAACCAATGGTAAAAGCCACCATGAGGAGATTGGCGTTGCCAATGAGTTTGAAAAAATGAATGAAAGTAGAGAATACAGGGCTGTCGTGGTTTATTGGGATAAAGGAAAATCCAACGCCCGCAAGCAGTGATATAAAAATGGGGGAAGTAAAAAATTTATGTGCTGATTTTAAGATGGATTTTTCTTCTACTTTCGACTCACCATAATATTCGGCAATGAGTGGTCCCAGGATAAATAATAAAAAGCCCACTCCAAACTCGCTGGTTACCACCGCTTCTTCCATTGCCATTGTACTGCCTGGAAATACCTGCCTGATGATCGGGTATCCCAGCAAGGTTGTCATGCCAAAAGCAGAGACCAAAATAAATGCTCCTTTTTCGCCGGGATTAAATTTTAAAAGGCTTGCAATAAACCAGGCCAAAACCATTATCCCAATTTCAATTACGGCCATTATTGCAGCCATTTTTAAAAATTCGATTTGGAAATGCTGAATGGCCAATGAAGAAAAAATAACCGCCGGAAGAGTAACTTTTAATACAATATAACTGAACAACTCGCTATCAGCCTTTTTTAAGATTGATACTTTTTTGAGAAGAATAGCCAGCAAAATGATGGCAAACATTACAATTACTCCTTCAAACAAATTGGTAGAAATATCCATGCAGAAATGTCTTCTTTAATTCAGCGTGTAAAATTACGACACGCAACAGGCCTTTGTCAAGTAAAACACTACGACTTTACTACGACAAGGGGGAGAAAAAAGAGACAAGAATTAAGAGAAAAAAATAAGGTTGAGATTGAGGTTAAGGTTGAGAGGGGTTCTTTCTTAACCTCAACCTTAACCTCAGTCTTAACCTTAGCCGAAAAGAAGCAATACAATGTACTAATAGAAAACTTCTGCCAGTTTCTTCAAATCACCTTTTATAACTTTTCCATCAAGTTCTACTTTCGATCCTTCTTCGATCAACATTTCTGTTTTTGGGCGGATGATTTTTGTGTTTTTTAAAATGAGTGTAGCCGGACCGAATTCAGGTTTTTTTTGCAGCAGTACCAGACCGTAATTGCAATCTTTTATTTCAGAATTATTTACCTCAACAACGGAAAGATCTTTTGAAGCCAGGCCAATATTGGCGTTTGTGATTGTTGTGTTTTCAACAGTAAGGTACGAGTCTTCGCCACCACTGATACCTTTGTCCTCTACCTCTTCAATGTGGGTGTCCTTAATCACTATTTGGCTTCCTGAAAAATCGATGGCATCGTTGCCAATATTGGTAAATGTTGAGTTCGACACAAGGCCGGTACTAAAATCTGAATCGAAAGCATCACCAAAAATATGATCGAAATTAGAATTATTCAATTGGAAATCGGAACGGATAATATTAAGGGCATCTTCGCATTGGTTGCGGTAAAAAGTGACATTTTCAATATCCACATCCGATTCATAAAATGTAAGTGCGCCGGTTAATGTCCAGCCTTTTATATCCAGCGTATTCATGTTTTCGAAAACAACATGTTTCAGTTTCGACCTTTGCCCGGCCTGAAGAACAGTAAATCCATTGGCCGAGAAATCGGAAGAAGTAATCACAATGGGCTGCTGTTTCGTCCCCTCCATAAAAACAGGAGAATAAGAAATAAACATTGCTTTGTCGATGAGGTCGAGTGTCGTTCCTGCTTCAAAATGTACACTGTATCCTTCAGGAATAATGACCGGAAAATCAATCCGGATGCTATCGTTTCGGATAAAAAGATCGTTGCCTTCCATTCGGTCAAAAACAATCGGATTATTTAGGTTCACCTGGTCAATTAGTTCCTGCTGTGGAGTAATACCTGCCGGGTATGGCCAAGGATTAATGGGAACCACATAAGTATCGAAATGACCATCAACCATAAAAAATAAATAGTTCGACCCTGTATCCGTTTCAATTTCCAACTCCCGAACTGTATCACCGTGGTAAGCCTTCATTGTCGGTTCCGGAATCTGGAAACTTTGTACATATTTCTGTTTGGCACCTGTTCCCAGGATAATAATCTTTCGCTGCGTATAATTCATAACCTTGATTTTAATGCTGTCGTCAACAACATTTTCCAAGAAAGCATTCACATAAAATTCGGGAGTCTTCCCAAAAACAATTGTGTCGTAATAATGCCTTATTTTTAAGTTAAACGCAAAACTGGATTGTTGCTGAATTTGAGCAATACTGTCACTAAGTTGTGGCAAATACTCCCTGATACTTTCCGCACTGCGGCGATAATAAGTCGTGTCGAAATGTACAAATGGAAATTCCATCGCAATTAATGAGTCGTATATTTCAAGTTCATTCCTGAGTTCATCCATTGAACTTGCAATAAAACCCGGGTCACTGAATTTGGCAAGATAGTAGATGTATTTTTTAGTAAACACGGAATCCAGCAATAGGTCATGCATCAGGTATTGCTCGTTAGTAATCGTTTTGCGATTGACCAATGCATTCCAGACGAAATTGTGTTCAATACCGATACCATGTTTTGAATAATCTGCATAACCATCAAAAGCAATAGGTTCGAGTTTGCAAATCACCGGATTGAAATAATAACGATGGTTGTGCCAGGCCATTCCATGTCGTGCCTGATTCAATTCGAGCATGGCGTATTCTGCTGCAAGCTTATCTATATCAAAAACATCAGCGGGCGTACGTGTATGTTCCCGAAACTGCTGCATAAGTTTTTGGGCGTTCAAAAATTGGGTATACAGTGTGGCGTTTTCAGTTGTTTTGCTTTTCTTAAAAGGTTCAATTACTGAGGCTTCGAGATAAGGCAGCAGCACCCACTCAACATCAAGCTGATTAGCCAATCGGCGTGATTGCCAGAAAGCATCTTCCGAAAACTTAACAATGGGCCCTTCGCGCCGGTTTCGCCATTCCAGCAATTGCTTTACGAAATGCTCTTCCCACGCATAAAAACCACGGTTTGCATTGTTGAGCAATAAGGGTGTAAAACCGTAACGTGTCGTTAATATGTCTGCTTTTTGGTAAAGACGATGCGCAACCCATTCCCACAAATAGTTGCGGGCCTCTGGTGTTTGTACCGAGAATTCGCGCATGCGATTCCACGAACCATTCTTGCGCATTTTGATGCGATACGACCATTTGTTTCCTTTCAAATGGTCTAGCCAATCTCCCTTAAGACGCAGCTTGGCCTTCATCATTTTTCCGTTGCCAAATACAATTCCCTTTACCCAATCCTTGTCTTCGGTTTGCAAAATACCAATATCAAATGCTTCTTTCCGTTTTTCCAGAAGCTTCAAATATTGAGAAGTGTCCAGCATGACCGACAAGGGTTCTTCTTTGTAATTGGGATAAACTTTATGCGAAAGCCGTTCGATGCTCATATCATCAAAATAAACTGTATCACTTCCATTGTTCCATACATAAAACTTCATTTCATCAGATTGAAAACCTGGTGGTGAATACACATCCATTTCCAGTTTTTCCCATCCATTTTCATCAGTTTCAACAACAGTTTTTGCAGTTTGGTAAAGCAAGTCTGGTGTTTCTGAAGCGGCAATCAAAACTCCCTTTCCATCTTTGGTTTTTCGCCATACACTTACTTTAAAATACCAGTCGGGCCCTGCATGTTTAATTCTGTAAGACAAGGCAAAAGCTTTTTTTGGTGTGACATAAACAGCATGCTTTCCGGATCGAAATTCTTTGGAGGTTTGTTTTTTACCAACGTCAAAAAAATGACTGGAATCATTATCTGCAAAAAATTTATCTCCCTTTTCATTTAGCTTTTCAGCTCCACAAAACACTTTTGTTCCGGGTGGAAATTCATCTTGCCGCATGCATGATAGCAAAATCCCACTGCTTAAAATCGCGACTAGCCCAATGGCTTTCAAAGTTGTTCTTAACAAAATAATATCTGCTGGTTTAAACCACAAAGATAGGCGAATTTTGGCTTGGGGTGCTTAATGACAATGCTGTGTTTTCTCTAAAAATAAAGCGGAAAATTACTTACTGAACGATTAGTTTCTGTTCATAATAGGCGTCCTGACCAAAAAGCATCAGAACATAAATTCCTGGTTTTAGGTTTGCAATCTCAATCTCGTTATTTGAATGTTTAAAAATTGGTTTCGACATAATCAACTGACCATAAACATTATAAATTTCCATTGTCAAATCGGATTGTAATTTGTTTTCTAAGCTGAAATAATGATTACACGGATTGGGAAACACTTGAATTTGATTGCTGCTTAAAAGACTGATTGATGAATAAAGTGAATAATCAGTTAATTCACCCAGAGCCTTAGGGTTGTCTCCGTTAATGGCAAGCAGATTGTAATAAACAGAATCTTCATAAACTTCTGTTATGATGATATTATCCCTAATTCCGCCACCCATTCCGGAAGCAATAAGTGTAATATTGGCAAAGCTATGATACATGAAAGGCGACACCTGGGCAGTAGCTCCCACATCGCCTGCATAGATCGTAATTTTATTGGGATAGGATAGCAGTAGCGGTTTGACCACTGCATCAAAATTAGTTGAACCGGGATAATGGGGTTCATAATTTATAATCACATTTTGGTATTCATTGTCAGGACTCCACCAAATCAGTTCATGCATAAAAATGAAGATATTGTTCACATTGGCAGAATTACTGTCCAAAGTATTGCTAAGAAACTCCAGTTGATCTCCAACGATGTTCCACGAATCCAGACCGGGGGTTAATACAATAAACAAATCATTATTGTGGGTAAAGCTGTAATAGTAATCGCCAAACCTATTCACAAACTCACTACCCATATCATGATTTCCGGCAGCAAGACGGACAGGCATATTTAATTTGTCAATATCTATTTGGGCCGAATTCCAATAATCTGCTGTTGGGTGAAGCACGACATCGCCAGTTAAAACACCAAGTACTATATTTGGGTAATTGTTAATTGCAGGAATATACTCAACAAAAGGCGGATGTAATCCATATTGCGGACTCATGGGATTACCATAGGTATGTCCTGCCGAAAAAAAAGAATAAAGAGGGGTTCTATTTTGGGCTTCTACATTAACCAACAAAAATAAAATGGAAAAATACAGGAGGAGTTTTTTCACACGATGACATTTTAGTAAAAAGATCATAAGCAAAAATAAATAATAATTCTAAAAATGAAATTTTGACAGTTTATTCGAAATAGATCAATAAGCCCCGATATTGCTCAACGGCCAATCTGGATCAGATGGCGTGTCAGGATTACCTGCATTAATACAAGGTGATGTTATATTTAGACTAAAATCATAAATGATTGGGTTTGAAAATTGCGGATTTTCGAAAAGATTGCCCCTGCCATCCATTTTACACTTATCAGACAATGAATAGTTGATTAGCACCTCCGAAAGGCTGTCTGTTTTAATTGTGCTCACTTTGGATTGAGAAATAATTGTGTTTTCAATCTCAACTTTACTACCGCCTTTCCCACCAACTAATTCAACGCAAACAACTCCATACTTATTCTGGAACAAAGTGTTGTTTATAATGATCCCACTACTACCTTCTTTAAAGGTGATACCTTCTTTGCAATTCACAATTAAATTCCGCTGTACCATTATTTTTTCTGAAGGGCCAAATATTTCACTACCAATTTCAAGCCCCCGGTCGTGCGCATAAATAATGATATTGCTGTCAATCATAATATCTATGCAATTGTTCAAGTCGATAGCATCATCTGGAATATTGACAAACAGATTATTGCTGATCCTGCTACTTTTTAAACGAACACATTCGATGGCGTCAGGAATATTTGAAAATGTGCAATTGCGAATAATTGCTTTGTTCATATTTTTTAAAAGGAAACCTTCGCCTTTTCCAGACCCTTCGATTGAACAATTTTGCAAATCGGCACTTCCCCAGTTTACCCTGGTAATATTGTAATTGTTTGGGAGTTTCTGCCTGTTAATGAAATGAATGTGTCTGTAAACCAGATGTACTGCAATCGCAATGACAGCTCCATCCACAATTTCAGCATGCTCAAAACTGCAATGCGAACCCTTCTTGAGGAGTTTGATCTGACCCCACCCGATGGTTTTTACTTTAGGTAATATTTTTACCGGTGCTACAGTAGTTCCTTTGACAAACATATTCCCGTAAACAACAATATTCACCGCAGTATCAATAATAATTGTCGTTCCTTCACGGATTATCAGGGTATCGTTTTCACCAATTGTTAAAGTCGAGTTTAAATAATAAGGGGAATGTGCTTTGTCGTATATTATTTCTTTAGCAAATAAACTATTCGCAAAAAAAATCGATATAACAATTGACAGGCTAAGCGACGTCAACAAATACTTTTGCGATTTAGATTTATAAAAGTTAATCATTCAAACGAGAAATAATATTTCAAAAGTACTATGAATTTGTGTAAACCTTTGAAGATAATAACACTTATATCGGTTATTCTTCTTCAACCAACATTTCAGCCTGATATTGAATCACCCGTTCAATTGGACAGTGGTAAAAGTCGGCAAGGTTTTTTGCCTGCTCAAGCTTTGAACTGTCTTTTTTGATCATTGATTTAAAATAGTTGGTGCGATGATATTTTTGGTGTAAGCCAGGGTATTGCTGTTTAAAAATATAATCGGCATCAAGATAAAGCATTTCATCAAAAGAAATATTTCGTTTTTTAGCTTTGGCGGCCACTGCATCCGACCATTCTTTGTCTGCCGCGATGACAGCTTCAAACCAGGCAGTCCCAAAAAATTGCAAATAAGCTTTTTTATCATCTCTTCTGAACTGATATTTGGCTTCAGCCCAAAGCAATTCTTCAAGGCTAATATTGTTTTTTGCAGATTTATTCAGCAAACTGGCAAATAAGGTTTCGTCTTTCAGCAAGTGGCTAAGTTGATCATAAACTGGCGATTGTAATCCCTGCGGTGTATATAATTGGTAGATGTCGTCAATAAAACCCCAATCGAACTTATACATGAACCTTTCTGTAACCATTAAAAAAACAACATGCTGCTTTTCAACTTCTTTTTGCAGTTTAAGATTCCGCACGAACAAAGGTTTCTCATAGGAATCGGGGTAAACTTTGGCGTTAAAATACCAAAAGGCTTCGTTGGCAAAAACATGTTTTGGGATGCGCGCATTGAAAATATTCCAATAATAACTATCAGCCACAACCAAAACTTCTGGCTTTGTAATCGTTGTATCCTCTTCAAATGTAAATATGGGATAGGCCAGTTCTGAAGGCGGTAGTGAAATCAGCAAGTTCATGGGTTTTTCAACATCATTATCGGTTTTAAGCGGCACAAGAGAAACGAATAAACTGTCGTGTTTTACTTCAAGCAATTCAATATTCCTGAGCTGCTCAATTGTTTTAAGCATAGTGTCAGCAGCGAAAGACATTCCATAAACACTCCAATGTGTTCCATACTTTGGGAAGAGTGGGTATTTGGCTTTCGATTTTAAGTTCAGAAAATATTGATTAAGATCAAGAAAATTGACATTAATTTCTTTGGCTGTTTTCAGGAGCTTGGCATAATTTGTTTCCGGCTTCGCTTCTGCTAAAAACCTATCGGGAATAAATTCCGGGTAAAAAGAAGCCTTCCCTGGTTCAAAGACGAGAACAAGATCGATGTCCAGTGAATCTTTCAAATACACTTGAAGAAATTTCAGCCGGGTCATTTTTTCATTGATGATTTTCTCTCCAACAAAATCTTTACCAGTATATGCCCTGATATAGTCGTATTCGTAAAGAAAATCTTCTTTGCCAATCACCACTCCTTCGGCATTTGCTTTTCGGAAAAGACTAAAATCAAGCTGGTTATTAAGTCTTACCAAAAAAGGCCTGAAACCAATATGTTGCTCCAAATAGCTGTCAAATTGTGTTTGGAAGGATCCTGAAAACCAGCCTGCTTTTGCTAAAGTTGGCTTTTCCGCCAACACAAAATCACCATGCAAAGGATTTTCTTTTAAAAGCTGAAACGCCTTTTGTATAGCCGGCAAAAGCATCCCGGCAACAAGTAAAACAAATAGTATGTGTTTTAATTTTTTCAATGGAATTTAAAAACAGCTAGTAAAAACAAACATTGTATTCAAATTATTGACAATTCTATTTCTCAACTCTCAACCTTAACCTTAACTTCAACTCTCAACCTCATCCAAAACCTAATCTATCGCTTCAATTTTATACTGATATAAGGTCATTTTCTCATCCGAATAAATCGGTTTTATCTGCAATTGTAAATTAGCTTTTTCAACAACAATCAGGCTGTCGTTTTTTTGCATTAGATATTCTTCGAGTTTTGAGTCATTGTTATTCTTCAGTAAAAATCCTTCTTTATTTTTGAGCAGCACTTTTTTCAGAATTTTCAAATTGACTTTTTCGTGTTCAGCACCATTTACCTGGAAGATATTTCTAAAAATAATATCCGTTTTTAGTGCAAGAAAGTAGGTGTTTTCCCAGCCAATAAAATCAACAACAAGCCCTTCTTGTTGTGGATCCTCTGTTTTCGAATTGATGAGTTCGACTAAATCAACCACGCCCTGGTCTTTCAGACACGGAACAGCATAAATATCGTAGTTCAGGAAGGAATAAGGAATCAGAAGGATGACCACCCAAAGGGCAATTTTGCGTTTGGTTTTTAATGATTTTCCATCTTCAAAAAAGAGAGCATAAAACGGCAATGAAGTAAGAATGAGGGATAGTGTAAATCTGTGTTGCAACAACAGTGTGCCATTTATCGATTTAAAAACA